>Ga0207689_10006192_pt1 | contig 10596 bp, 7 predicted proteins | sample KBSMisM52_FD_184312 | JGI IMG/M metagenome (GOLD analysis project Ga0207689, IMG submission 184312) | Miscanthus rhizosphere microbial communities from Kellogg Biological Station, Michigan, USA - KBS Miscanthus M5-2 (SPAdes) (version 2) | ecosystem: Host-associated > Plants > Roots > Rhizosphere... | reverse complement strand
TTACTGATGGTGTCGTGCGCGAACTGCAGGAACCGGCGCGCGATCTGATGAAAACCAGCGCGGTCCATGGCGTCGGCGACGAACGAGCCGTCGCGTGGCCAGACGTATGCGTAGTGGTCGTTGTGGCCGACTTCGATGTCCGAATCCGCCGCGGCGACGATGCCCCCATCGCGATCGCAATGCGTCTGCACGACCAGCAGCGATCTCCGATACAGATCGAGAATCTCCTCGGGGAGATCGCTGAGATCCTCGCTCGATTTGTTGACCCAGGTGTACCAGAGCGAGGCGGTGCGGGCGATGATCCGTGCCGGCGTTTCCTCGCGCACGTATTGATCGAGCTTTCGAACCTCACCATAGCGGGCACCGGCGCAGATCCAGTAGAACGCCGTCTGGCTCCCGAGCGGCTCGAGGTCGACCGGCAGGGCGATGGTCGAATCGACCGCTCCCTGCTGGATGGCGTTCATCGACAGCTGGCCATCCTCGGCGTCGCGCCACGTCCCTTCGTTGTCGTCCACACCGGCGCGTCCGCACGAATACTCGCTGATACCGGAGCCGGCGTCGGTGGCGCCGCTGACCAGGAAGTACCGCTTGGCCTTGTAGTGAATGATGCTGGCCGAGTCGGGATCGAACATGGCAGTGTCGGCGTTTGGACTGGCGTACAGCTCGAAGCCGTGGTGAAAAAAGAGCTTCACCTTCCGCGCTTCGCTGCGCATGTTGCGCACGACGATTTTCCGGACGTAGACATTGGCCTCGGAATCGATGGCGTCGTAGCAGCGCAGGCGTATGCCGAGGGTCTCGTTCACGCAGCTCACGTCGGTGACGTTGGTCTCGCGCAGATAGGTGAGCGTGCGCTGCCACTCATCGCTGGCCACCCACGAAAACTCACCGTCCGCGGAGACGCCGAACCGGAAACGCTCACCGGCATGATTCTCCAGACCGACATGCGGGAAGTAGAGATCGGCGAGCCGGTACGCGGCGTCAAAGCCGATGACGAGAGAGCCGTTGCCGATGAGGAGGTCGCGAGCCAATGGGACTTGAAGTTTATCCTGACGGAGAGCGCAGCGAACCTGTCAGGATCTCTGGTCAGACTCGCCTAAATTGTCATCCTGAGGCCGGCGAAGCGCGGCCGAAGGATCTCCAAATAGTACGAACTGCGTTGAATCCCTTATCGGCCTGCTCGGCTTCGGCTGGAACCGCGTGATTGATCTCAAAATGCGCCGCACTTGCCACAGACACTGCCGCTGGAGATCCTTCGGCGTCCTCCGGCGATCGTAGCCTTGCGGCTACGCGCCTCCGGCAGCCTCTGGATGACAAATCAACACCTGCGCCGTAAACCCATCCGTCCCCGCCTCGGGTGTCAAACGAAGCACGCCACCTTCCACCCACCGCCCCACATTCGCGTTCACCAGCTTCGCCACATCGCCGCGGACGAAGTCGCCACGCGTGCGCAGGACGTCGTCAACCACGGCATCGTTCTCCTCCGGCTCCAGCGAACAGGTCGAATAGATGACCGTCTCCAAAGCGAGATCGAGCGCGGATGCGAGAAGGTCGCGCTGCAGCGACGCGAACGATGCCAGATCCGATTCCCCCAGCCGCCATTTGAGCTCCGGATTCTTGCGGATCGTGCCGGTGGCGCTGCACGGAGCATCGAGCAGCACCACGCGGAACCGTCGCGCGAACGGCGGTTGCCGTCCGTCGCTGACGACGAGCGCATCCGATCGGCCGATGAGCGGCCGCAAGCGGGTGATGGAGATGTCGTTGCTGACCACGCGAGCGCCGCGTGCGCGCATCACCAGCGACTTCCCTCCCGGCGCGGCGGCGAGATCGAGCACATCGTCTCCGGCCGCAGCGGCAATATCGGCGATGACGCCGCTCCCTTCATCGAGTACGACACCATCGACGTCCGCGCTCGATCCGATCAGTTTCCACATGCCGGGCACGAGCTCGGACGCGATCGCATCCGCCGGCGGCGAGCCGGTCATCACGTCGGGAAATGACAGCTCCTGATTCGCCTCGGCGATCTTTGCCGCGCGCTCGGCGCCGTACACGCGCGTCCAGCGATCGATCAGCCATTGCGGATGCGCGGTGCGCGTGGCCACGTCCGGCGGCTCGGGGGCGCCCTTCGAAATCCGCCGCAGGATGGCGTTGACGAATCCGCGCGCCCGCAGCGGCGCGAGCTGCACCGTCTCGCCGACGGCGGCGTGCGGCGCCACGTGCATGAACAGAAGCTGCAGCGCACCGAGGCGAAGGATGTCGCGGATCTCCGGCTCGATGGCGCCTTTCGCAAACGTATCGATCACGAAATCAAGCCGCGAGCGCCAGCGGAGCACGCCGAGGACGAGCGTGCGCACGAAGCCGGAGTCGTTGGTGAGAAGGACCGACGCATAGGCCGACTCGCGCTCGATGCGGCGGAGAAGTTGGAGTGCGCGCTGGCGTTCGTTATTCAAGGGTTCATCCTGCTGTGAGCGAAGCGAACCAGCAGGATCTCCGGTGATACCGCGCGGTCGAAACCTTTGTGCATATCGGCTAATTCAGCTCGGCATTACCAGAGATCCTGACAGGTTCGCTCCGCTCACTGTCAGGATTGACTTGCTGCTCACCGGACCTTTCCCCGGCCGCTGGACAGTGATCAGCCGCAGCGCGCCATCGCCGGTAGCCACGATCACACCATCGACATCCGCCGAAAGAATCGTACCCGGCTCGCCGTGCCCCGGAGCCGGCGCGATGTCGATCAGCTTCAACTCTCCGGCGGATACACCCGGCCATGGGTCGAAGGCGCGGAACTTGTTGTAGATCGCTGCCGTCGATTCGCTCCACTGAATGGCTCCTTCGCTCTTCTCGATCTTCGGCGCGTACGTTGCCGCGGCGTGATCCTGTTGCGTCTCCGCGGGCGATGTCGCCAGTACGCGCGCCAGCGCATCCGCGCCGAGACGCGAGAGGCGCGCGGCAAGAGACGGCGTTCGCTCGTCGGGACCGATCCCGGTCGTCTCCACCGCCAGCATCGGACCATGATCGAGCTCTTCATCGACGCGCATGATGGTCACGCCGGTGGTGGTCTCGCCATGTTCGATGGCGCGCTGGATCGGTGCCGCGCCGCGATACTTCGGCAGGATCGAGGCGTGCACGTTCAGAAAGCCACGTGGCGGAATCGCCAGCAGGTTCGCGGGGAGAATCTTTCCGTAAGCGACGACGATGCCGGCGTCGGCATGCAACGCGGCGATCGATTCGAGAAACTCGGCGTTGCGAATCTTCGGCGGCTGCGCCAGCGGCAGACCGAGCTCGCGTGCCTTCAACGCCACCGCCGGCGCCTGCATCTTCATCCCGCGGCCGGCTGGTTTGTCGGGCTGGGCGATGACCAGGGCGATGTCGTGCTCGCGCGCGAGCGCTTCCAGGGTGGGGACGGCGAAGGCGGGAGTGCCGAAGAAGAGGAGTCGCAAGATGCGGCGATTGTATTCGGCCTGTCATTCCGAGCCCGGCGGCACCCCGGAGGGGTAAAGCACGGCGAGGAATCCCCGGCTACAACTGCGGACGATCGGCTGGCGGCTAACGGCCGGGGATTCCTAACCGTCCTGCGGCCCCTCCGGGGACTCCGGCGGGTTCGGAATGACAGAAACGCTACGTATGCGTCGCCGTCGTCACGGGCGCCTGGTTCTTCAGCTTCTCCGTCGGCGGATTTGGCGAATCGGGCTGCCGGGTGATGTTGATCCCCTCGACGCCTTTGCTCGGCTGTGGCGATGGGCCGCGCATGCCGTGCGCGGTCGGCGTCTGGGCCGATGACGTCGGCGGGTGCGTCATCGCCGGCGGGGCGTTCTGATAATCGCGTGGCGTTTTTTCGCCGCGACAGGCGGCGAGGAGCAGCAACAGAGTGGCGGCAATGATCGTGATGCGCATCGATACGGATGAGGTTCAAGGGATGTGCCATAGAATCGGGCCCATGCGCAAAACACTGCTTGCCGCGTTCGTCCTCACCGCTATCGCCGTGACCGCTCCCGCGCAGATGAGCGAGGGCGATCAGCATTGGAATGCGCGTGCCGAGGGGCACCAGGGCGGACGCGCGAAAGCGGCGCAGATCGATGCCGCCATCGCCGCGTATCAGAAAGCGGTGACGCAGGAGCCGAACAATCTCGAGGCGCGCTGGAAGCTGCTGCGCGCGATCCGTTTCAAGGGTGCGTACGTCGCTTCGACGAACGATGAGAAGAAGCGGGTCTACGGGATCGGCAAGACCGAGGGGAACGCCGCGATCGCCGTCGTCAATCGCGCGTTGTCGGCGAAGGGCGTGAAAGCGGATGCGCCGGAGAAACAGATCGCCGATGCCGCCCGCTCCATCGCCGGCGCGGGCGAAGTCTTTTTCTGGGATTCGGTGAACTGGGGCGAGTGGGCGCTGGCCTACGGCAAGATGGCCGCGGTGCGCGAGGGTGCCGCCGACCGCATCCGGCGCGAGGCCACCATCGCCATGCTGGTCGATGCGAAGATGGACGGCGGCGGCCCGCAGCGCGTCCTCGGACGGCTTCACGATCAGACGCCGCACGTTCCCTTCATCACCGGCTGGGCGTCGAGCAAGGAAGCGGTGCGCTTTCTGCGAGAGTCGAACAAGATCGATCCGGCCAACAAAATCACGCGCGTGTTTCTGGCCGAGGCGCTGGTCTCGAATGAGAGCAAGAACGGGCCGGAGGCGATCCGCATCCTGCGCGAGGTGATCAATTCGCCGAACGATCCGAGTTACGAGGTCGAGAGCGCGCGAGCGCAGGAAGAGGCGAAGGTGCTGCTGCAGAAGTGGGGCGGGTAGTGGATACGTAGGTCGGACTCTCAGTCCGACCGGCTGATCCGGGTCTGAGAACTTCAGCGACGAGGGCAATTCACGAGAGGTCGGACTAGAGAGTCCGACCCACGTTCGCAGGCAAAAACTGCGAATCCCCATTCGCGTCGACGATGCTGGCGTAGGCGACGCCGGTGCCGGCGATCATGGTGATGTGGACGGCGGTCGTTTCGTCGAGCGGGACGCCGAGGGTTTTGTCGATGTCGGGGACCATCCTTGAAGCATCCTCGGCCAGGCCTTCCTCGAACGTTTTTCCAATCTGCTGGCCGGTGCGGGTGCGGATGGTGATGCGGAACGTGGCCGGGATCTTTCCGACGTTGACGATGCCGATGTTGACGCGGCGTTGCGTGCCGCCGGGGATGCCGACGATGGTGAGGTCGGCGTTGTCGCCAGCCGTGGCGGAGTCGCGCATCGACAGCGGGGCGTCGACGGAGCCCTGGGCGTTGTGCGCGGAATCGTAGGTCTTGAGCCGCGCCACAGGCGGGTGCTGTCCGCGGTATTCGATCCACAGCACGCCGCTGCCCTCGGGCGCGCGGAAGAGTGAGCGGACGACGTCTTCCCATCGCAGAGTCTGTCCGCCGAGGATGGTGACGGCGCGGTCGATGCGAACGTCGCCGGAGACGTAGCGCAGTCCGAGTGGCATCCGCTCCTTGAACGGATTGTGCAGCGTGAGATCGCTTCGCCAGTACGTTTGATTTGCGCCGGGAAGGCTGCCGGCCGAGGGGAAGACCACGCGCGAGCGGTCGCCGATCATCCCCAATTCTTCGACCGAGGGGATGCGGATGCGGCGCAGATAACCGTTGAGATCGAGCGGCGGCCCGTCGGTGCGACGTCGCCAGATCTCAACGCCGCGCGTCGAGCGCGCGTAGGTGTAGTAATCGTCGATGTACGCGGCCACCGCCTGCGCGCGGATGGCGTTGTCGATGCCATCGAAGACGTCGAACTCCTGCGGCGAGTGGCGGATGATCAGCGGCGGTTTGGAGCGCTCCAGCGCGCGGATGGTCTCGATCTGATAGTCGCGCGGCGAGAGGATCGGCACCTGGTAGAAGCGCGTCGGGTTGGGGCGGTCGCAGAAAAAGTAGAGGGCCGGCTGGTTGGAAAAATCGAAGATCGGCTCTCCCTTTTTGCTGAGCTCATTGACGACGCCCTGCACCCCTTCGATGCGGGCGCGGATCTCTTCCGCCGCCGGGTCGATCCAGCCGATGCGGCTGACGCGGCCGAGGTAGTGGGTCATGTCATCGAGCCGCATGTTGGCGATGTCGGGAACCCACAACACGATCGCCAGCATCGGCACGATCGTCGCCGCGGCCAGGACGATGAAGGCCTGCGCGGCGCGGTCGCGCTCACCCCAGATGCGCATGGTGGCGCGGCCGAAGAGGACGAGCAGGATCAGGATCATCGGCCCGATCAGGAACGCCGAGAAGTACTGGTGCTGAAAATCGGCGCGTCCGAGCGCGCTGCGCTGCGTGAGGATGGCGAACGCGGTGAGTACGGTCAGCGCCAGGTCGAGCGAGTCGGCGCGGCGGGTGATCCGGCGCTGAACGAGCACGATCAGAGCGATGCCGATGACCAGGATGTTGAGCATGAAACGGAACCGGTCGAAGAGGACGAAGTCGGCCAGGGTGTGCAGGTTGAGGTTTGTGCGGAACGTGCCGGTCAGATCGGGAAAGGGCAGCGACCAGACGGCGTCGATGATGCGCGGGATGGCGATGAACGAGGTTTCGAAGAAGGCGCCGATCGCGCCGCGCAAGCCGAGGAAGGTGAGGAATGGGGCCGCGCCGAACGCGATCCCTGTCAGAAACGCGGCCATCAATCGGATTGGCTTGCGGTTGAACGTCATCGCCAGAATGGCCAGCACGCCGCCACCCACCGTGTACAGGCCGATGTCGAGGCTGTAGAACATCATGACGCCCGCAGCCACGCCGCCCGCAACCGCCAGCCACCGCGAGTTGCGCCGAAGCGCGCCGATGAGAAAGGCGATAGCCAGGATTTCGAGCAGGGCCCGCTCGTTGTCGACCGTGGTCACGGAGCCGAGCAGGATCGAGAGCAGCGCCAGCGGGATGGAGTCGAAAATCACCATGCCGAGGTACCAGAGCATGGCCACGGCCGCGGAGCCCAGGATCACCGGGCGGAGAAGGACGACGTTCACATTCCGGCCGAAGAGCTCCATCAACCAGGTATCGAGCTGGCCGTCTTCGAGCAAGCCGTGCAGCACGAAGATGTCGCGAAACGGCACCTTGCCGCGGAGGAGATCCGAGGCCGGCCCGAGCGATTCGCCGCGGTGAAAAAGATCGATCCACTGCGTCAGCGACGCGGTCGACGCGTAGCTGATGCAGAACAGCAGGAACGGGAGGATGGCGTAGGCGACGAGATTGCGAACGTCGCGGCCGTCGATGGGATCGCGCTTCATCAACGTCAACGGCAGGGCGATCATCACCATGATCAGGACGATGGCGATGGCCGCATTGCCCGGCACGAACAGAATTGCCAGCGCCGGCAGGATGACCAGCGGCAGACCGGCGATCCCGATCCGCTGCAGCGCCGCCTCCGTGGTCAGATCGAACGTGAAGGCGGCGATGCGGGCCACGAGCAGAAAGGCCAGCCAGAAGAGCGCGATGAAGAAAGCGATGAAGGCGATCTCGAGAAAGAGCGTCGGGATGTGCGCGATCCGTTTGCCGACGGCGATGTAGCGGAAGAGGATCCACGCCAGCGCCTCGACGGCGATCAAGGCGTGATGCGGCGCCATCTCCCGGTCGAAGAGCTGCCGCACCCACCGCCTGCGCTGCCAGGTGATGACCGCGCGCGGCAGGAGTTGGGAGACGGCGATCGGGATCAAGACCGGCCAGGCGGGTTTGAACGTGGTCAGGTAGAGAAACGGCGCCAGAAAGAACGGCGCGATGAAGAGGATGGAGATGAGGTCGCGCGTCCCCTCGCCGGTTACTGCCGCGCGAAAGCGCTCGTTCTCGCGCGCGCCAAAGCGGTACAGCGGGATCGTGGCCGCCGGCGCGACGAGAAAGAAGAGCAACGCCGTAAGGTAATCGCGCAGCTTCGACGCGTTCTCGACCGTGACCCGTCCCACCGCCACATGCGGCGTCGGCGGCACGCCGCGCAGCAGAAGCGTGGCGGTGAGAAAGATCCCCGCCGCAAAACAGAACGCCGCCAGCCAAAGCAGCGAGCGGATGACGCCCGCGGTGAGGCCTGTTCGGTGATGCTCGGTCACGCGCGGGAGTATATGAGCCCTGTCATTCCGAACACCCCACGTCAATTTGTCATCCAGAGCCCGCCGGAGCCGCGGCTGCGCAGCAGCCGGCCGGCGGAGGACGGCGCGAAGGATCTCAAGATGCGCAACTTGGGCAAACGCACATGCCTCATCCCGCGCAACTTGAGATCCTTCGTCCGTCCTCCGCCGACTGGTCGCTGCGCGCCTCGGCGGCTCCGGCGGCCTCTGGATGACAGTCTGAGACAACGGCACGCCTCGTGAACCCTCACCTCTCGTGGCAGAGAGCCTCTTCCCGCGTACACGCAAGCGGCATCGGATCTTCGGCGGTCTCAATGAACGGCAGGAGCATGTCTTCACCTGGATCGCCGTCGTCGTCGTTCTGCTGTTCATCACCGGCTGGATCGGGGCGATTCATGACCTGATCGAACAACAGCGCCAGGTGGCGCAGGAGGCGAAGGCGGCGGGCGTGAAGACGCCGCCCCCTCCGCCGCCGATGCCGTCGCAGCAGATCGTCGCGCAGATCATGCAGCCGGATGTGCCGGCGACGGCCTTCATCAACGACGCCATGCTCGGGTTTCTCGGACCGCTGCGCGGAAGCAGCGGGAAGGTTTTCTTCACCACGGTCACGCCGGGGTCTTCGATCGCGTCCGGCGCTCCGAACGGTGCGAAGTCGGTGCTGACCGGGGGCACTTCCGAGAAGGTCTCCTCCGACTTCACGGCGCCGAAGCAGCCCGGCGTCTACAAGCTGGCGGTCCAGATCGATCAGGCCATGCGGCAGCTCGACAACTTCAGCGTCATCACGCTCGTCCCCTTCTCGCAAAAGCAGGCCGGCCACATCGGCACCTACTACCTCGGCAGCTGGCCATTCGAGAATGGCGGAACGCCGAAGACGCCGGCGTATGCAAATCCGGCCGGCTTCATCGAAGTGACGCAGGAGAATGTCGACACGCCGATCTCCGCGCACTTCAAGCTGCGCAACTTTCTGACGAAGGATCAGCCAGACGTCTGGCCAAAGTACCTGCTTCTGAATCCGAAGCTGCTGGACAAGCTGGAGCTGACCATTCAGGAACTGGAGGCGATGGGGCATCCGGTCCATCACGTACAGATCATGAGCGGCTTCCGCACGCCAGAGTACAACCACGGCGGCGGCAACACCGAGGGCCGCGCGAACCTCAGCCGGCACATGTACGGCGATGCCTCGGACATCTTCGTCGACAACGACGGCAACGGCTCGATGGACGACCTCAACGGCGACCACCGCGTCGATGCCAAGGACGCGGAGGTGATCCTGCAGGCGGTCGAGCGCGTCGAGAGAAAGAATCCGTCGCTGGTCGGCGGAGTTGGCGTTTATTCCGCATGTTGCGGCCATGGCCCGTTCACGCATATCGACGTGCGCGGCTTTCGCGCAAGGTGGCGCGGAACGGGCAGTGGGTGAGACGAATGATCAGTTGCCAGTGATCAGTGGTCAGGCAAAACGTCTCCTGACCACTGATCACTGACAACTGGCCACTATTCAGGAGGTACCGTGGTCGAAGCAGCAGTTAGAACAACCATCCCAGCAGCAACCTGTCCCGAGTGCGGCGCGACGCGACCCGATCCGTCGCGCGTCTGTCCGGCCTGCGGCGCGCCGCCGATGCGCGCGGACGACAAGCGTGCGCGCGACAGCGAAGTGCGCACCGAGGATCTCGAACCGTATGTGACGCTGCGCTACATCGCGCGGCTGTTCAAGGTCCTGGCGATTCTGCTGCTGATCATCCTGCTCGGCGAAGTGGTCACCGGCGTGATCACCAGCGGGCTGGCCTCGTTCATGACGCTCCTGGTCGAAGCGATGCGCCTGTTCGTCGTTGCGGGCCTGCTGTGGGCTGGCGGTGACATCACCATCCTGCTCATCGACGCCGGTCACGATCTTCGCGTCGCCCGCATTCTGCTCGGCAGGATCAATGCGGCGATGCACGAGCGGGCGGAGAGGGAGAAAAAGTAGCGGTTGCGCGGTTACGAAGTCTCGCGGTCTCGCGGTGTCTTTGATTAGCAGACACCGCGAGACCCCGCAACCGCGAGACCGCGAAACCTCAGGCCCCGAGCTCCTTCTTCCGCTGCGCCATCCGGTCGCCCAGATCCCGCAGCTCGGCGCGGCTGAGGACCTTGCGGGCCTCGGGGAACATCTCTTTCTCTTCTTCGTCGGCGTGATGCTCGACGAGCTCCTTGAGGACCTTGGCCTTGGCCGCAAACTCCTCGAGAGCGATCCCGTCTTCTTTCACTTCCGGAAGCACGAGCTTGACGACGTGGTGCTCTTCCTTCGCCTCGTAGTACATCTTCTTGTCGTCTTTCGTGCTGACGGCGTCGCGGAAGGCGGGATAGAAAATCTCCTCTTCGATCGTGGTGTGGATCTCGAGCTCCTTATCGATCTGCGTGATCAGTTTCTGCGCTTTCGGACCGCCGCGCATCGCCGATTTCTCGAGATCGCCGAGGAGACCGCGAACCTTCTCGTGGTCTTTCTTCAGAAGGGCGATTGCGTCGGGCGGCGCCGCCTTCTTCGATGATTTGCTGCTTTTTCTCGTTG
>Ga0207689_10006191_pt1 | contig 10596 bp, 12 predicted proteins | sample KBSMisM52_FD_184312 | JGI IMG/M metagenome (GOLD analysis project Ga0207689, IMG submission 184312) | Miscanthus rhizosphere microbial communities from Kellogg Biological Station, Michigan, USA - KBS Miscanthus M5-2 (SPAdes) (version 2) | ecosystem: Host-associated > Plants > Roots >... | reverse complement strand
CTTATAATAAATATCATTACGATAAGGTATAACAGTATTTAATCCGTCATTACCACCACTCATTTGAAGTATCACTAACACTTTATTTCCCAGTGGCACCATATTCTTTCCTTCAAATGCCTTTAAAAATTTCGGCACCAAAAAAGATGCAGTGGCAAGTGAACCGACTTGAAGAAATTCTCTGCGTTTAATAACCATATTTATAAGCTTTTGCCATGAACCACGAGCAAAGAGTTTAAAACTCGTAGCTCACAGCTCGTAGCTGTTTTAACACAACTGATATTCCGGTGTACTCATCAATTGCAATGTTGCCGACCTTATAAAACTTTCTTTGCTTGTTGCATCAACATACTGTTTTATCAGATCATTACTAACTCCGGTTTTTGTTTGCAAAAGATTTGTTGCTAATGAACCGATCAATTGATCTTTATTTATTTTATCAAAATGGCTGATGTATTGTTTCCAATCTATAGTAGCCCGAATGACTGAACGTTTCGCAATACCTTTCATCATGTCTCCATCATCCTGGTTCTTTCTTCCCATCATCTGGTCATCATCATCTTTTGCTTTTACATTGAATTCATCAACATCATTTATCAATTGAGGAATTCGCATACGAAGCATCAAACTGCTGCTATCGATCCAAGTTTTGCCACCCGGCCAGCCGGCAACATTCGGCGGGTAAAATAACATTTGTCCCAATGCCCTTTGTAAAAAAGTCATTGCTTCTTCATTTTCCAATTTCATTGGAAGCATCCGTTGGATACCTGCTATTAATTCTATCGGTGATTTAATTTTACTGCCAATGTTTTTTTCATCATAAAACCAATCGCTGGTAAAAATATCCTCCATCAATTTGCCAATATCATAGGTGCTGTTATAAAAACGATCGGCAAGCCAATTTACTTTTTCGTCATCAACATTATCGTTTACAAAAAACTTATACACTTTTTGTGTGATAAATTTTGCTGTTTGTTTTTGTGATAACAAAATATCCAGCACTTCATCGCCATCATAGTTTCCTGTTTTACCTAAAACGGTTTTAGTGCCGTAATCATGCTGACGTTGACGGAAAATAAATTCTCCTTTTAATCCTGAGCTCCATCCAGTAAATGCACGGGCCGCTTCTTTAATATCATTCTCTGAATAATTACCACGACCCAGCGTAAATAATTCCATTACTTCTCTTGCAAAGTTTTCATTCGGATGATCTTTGCGGTTTTGCTGATTGTTTAAAAAATTCAACATCGCTGCCGATTTAGAAACCTCATGCAGCATATCACGAAAACTGCCCAATGCATTACGTCGAATCGCATCCAATAAACCTTGTTGATAAAAAACATTAAGATTACGACAGGCAAAATGTCCATGCCAGAAGAAGGCCATCTTTTCCCTCAATTGAGCATCTGTATTTATAAAAACATTTAACCAGTTAAGATTAAGACTGCGTACACTTTCACGTTGTTTTTGCTGGATCTTTTTTCGATCCTCCTCCTTCATATCTTTTATCTTTTCTTGCCGGCCAACTTCATCAATACCGGCCCATAAGCCTTTAAGAAAATCATCTGCCACATCGATATATTCAGGTTTTTTAGAAGAAGCTTTTTGTAACGCCTTATACAATTGTTTAGAAGAAACATCAGGCAGATCCGCCAGTTGTTCCACTGCGGGTCCAAAACCAGCCCGCCACATCAGGTGCTGATTTTTGATTTGATTAGCCAGGGACATTAAAAAGATTTTTGTTTAGGACAATGATTAACCCGCAAAGTTTAAATCGCTTATCAGCCTATACAACCGATAACGTTAAATTGCAGATGATATTATTTTAGATTTGGTTGTCAAAGGCTATGAAATTCCGGTCTTAAGCGTAAATATCAAATCTTTCATCATGATGCGCCACAAATGCCAATAGGGTATCCCGGCGTGATGCTATTAACATTAATGCCGCCGCTTTGGTTCGTCGTTATGAATAAAAAATAAAAAAAATTGAAGAGGTTTGATAAGTTTAGCTTCCCTTTCTTTCAAGCAAATAATTTATCCCAAGATTAAAATATTGCAGGAAAGATGCACCTATGCCAAAATTGTTACTGCCCTGCGCACTGTAATAAGATGCATAAACTCCTCCAATATTTCCTTCACCCATAAATCTTTTTGAGAATCTATAGAATACACCAGGGCTAAAATGATATGTTAATCCGTATACACTACTTTTTGTATATGATGGTGATGAAGAAGGGAACTTATCCTTAGTAACATTATAATTACCGCCTATTTCATTTTCGAAGTACATTCCAAATTTGTCTTTTATTGGTTTATATTTTTTTAGAAAGACACTGATACCAGTTATAAACGAACTATTTGTTCTTTCTCCTATTGCTGTTTCCTGTTTTGCCCTGATATAGCTAATGTTTCCTCTTATACCCATAGCCAGGTTATTTTTTATGAACCATGAGTAAGATGGAAGAATTCCAACATTGCCCGCATTATAATAACCAGGTCCGTTATTATTGAGATTGAAAACAGAAAATGAAAAACTGCCTCCGATCAGTTTATCGCCTTTGTTGAAATCCTGAGAAAATGAAGTAAATGAATAAAAACAAAATAGAATGAGTAGTATTTTTTTCATAAGCAACAGTTTTGTCTTGCTAAAATGAAAAAGAAAAAGGAGACGGGAAAATATCCGCGTCTCCTTTCACATAAGATTATCGTAATAAAATGTGAAGTGATATCAGTTGCCTGTCTTTATTTTCATAAACAAAGTCTTCAGCGTTTCATTTACTTCGACTCCGTTTTTATTAAATGATGCGTTTGATTTAGTATAAGCAATTCTCTTTTCAATATCCGGGTGGCTGCTGATCCATTCTGTCGGCTCACCACCGGTTTCTGCTATTTCTTTTTCTAATAATTGGAACAAATGAATAAACCCGTTGCAATCAATTTTTCTTTCGTTTAAAATTTTTATCCCGTTTATATCTGCATCTTTTTCCAGTTTGCGGGAATAGCTTAATCCTTTCAGGTCATCAGCGCTGCCAACGATCACATTGCCGATAGTACCAACATCGCCAAAAATAATTGATATAAAAAGTGAAGAGGCCTGTTGCCTGAATAATGATCTTGTCGTATGCCTTTCATTTACATGGGTGAACTCATGTGATAATAATGCAGCAAGCTCTTCATAGCCATTCATATCGGCAAGTATTTTATCATATACAATAATATTACCGCCGGGTATTGCAAAAGCATTGGCAACATTTTCTTTAACAACCGTTATGCGGATATTATATTTTGAATCGATATTCAGTTCTCTGAAAAAATCATTGATATAAGCTGTTTTTTCTGCATCGATATTGAACCCGGGTTTTATGGCGGTATAAATACCATCACCCAATCTTTCTTCGTAGGAAATAGGAACCCGTTTTGCTAACCTTTCTGCAAGAAATGGAACCAACCAGATATAGGCAGATACCACTATCAAGATAAACACGACCAGCATCCTGATCATTCTCCATTGGTTCTTATTCATAAACCGGCCCAACCATGATCTTTCTCTATCCTTAATGATTAACTCCAGTTTATCAGCAAATTCTTTTTCATTTACTGCAATTGTTTGAATAGGATAGGTACCACACCGAACAATGGTCTGCCCTCTTTTCCAGAAATTATCGCGGATAATTTGTTCGTATGGCCAATAAACAATTCTTGGATTACCATGCTCATCTCTTAACCCGATGCTGAGTTTATCTTTCAAAAAAAGGATAGTTGCTTCTTGCACTTCACCGTCCTGTATATAATATTTACCGGAGTAAGCGTCCATTCATTAAATAGATTCTGCACCAAAATAAGATTGCAGGGTTAAAGGTATTTTTATTCCTTCTGCAGTTTGATTATTTTCCAATAAACAAGCAACAATACGTGGTAACGCAAGGGAACTTCCATTGAGTGAATGAGCTAACTGCATTTTTCCATTGCTATCTTTAAAACGAATTTTCATTCTGTTCGTTTGAAAACTTTCAAAGTTGGAAACAGAACTTACTTCCAACCATTTTTGTTGTGCGGCACTGAATACTTCAAAATCATAAGTAAGTGCAGATGCAAAACTCATGTCGCCGCCACAGAGTTTTAAAATGCGATAAGGCAGTTCAAGAGTATTTAATAATTTTTCAACGTGATTCACCATCTCTTCCAGCACATCATAACTTTTTTCAGGACGTACTAACTGAACAATCTCCACTTTATCAAACTGATGAACACGATTCAATCCGCGAACATCTTTTCCAAAACTTCCGGCTTCTCTTCTGAAACATGGTGAATAAGCCGTCATCTTTATAGGAAGGCTTTCTTCTTTCACAATTTCATCACGATAAATATTTGTGACAGGTACCTCAGAAGTTGGGATCATGTAAAAATTATCTGCCTGCATATAATACATCTGACCTTCTTTATCCGGCAATTGACCCGTTCCATAGGCAGTGGCTTCATTTACCATAAATGGTGGCAAATATTCTGTATACCCTGCAGCAGTATTGAAATCAAGAAAATATTGTATCAATGTTCTTTGCAGTTTTGCACCTTTGCCTTTATATAACGGGAAACCACTGCCGGTAATTTTAGCGCCGGTCTCAAAATCTACAATATCATATTTTTTTATCAGGTCCCAATGTGGCAATGCGTTTGCCGGAAGTTTAGGCTCATTCCCACCAGCCCTTACTACAATATTATCTGCGGGTGTTTTTCCAGGTGGCACTTTATCAGATGGCAGGTTGGGAAGTTTCACCAATACATCCTGCAATTGTTTTTCAACAATAGCAAGCCTGTCAGAAATTGGTTGCAATGATGATTTAAGTGTAGCAACATCCTGTTTTTTATTTTCAGCTTCTTCTTTTTGTCCTTTGGCCATTAATTGCCCGATCTCTTTAGAAGTACTGTTCACCTTTGCCTGTGTGCTGTCAAATTCCAGTTGTAATTTTTTTCTTTCTTCATCCAATGAAAGAATTTCATCAACAAGTCCTGGTTCGGCAAAATTTTTGACAGTTAATCTTTCTTTTACTTCGTCCTTATTATTTCTTATAAAAGCTACCTGCAACATCAATTTTCAATTTTTCCCAAGGAACTCCCTTGGAGGCGCAAAGGTAATTGTTGGTTATGAGACAATCAATGTACTTTTATATAAACATGTGATATGATCGATGCAAGTATGGTTACCACAAACATTGAATTAAGCGGTTACCGGGTTATAAAAAATTTAGGTATAGTAAGGGGAATTACAGTTCGTTCAAGAAGCATATTCGGCAATATTGCCGGTGGATTTCAAACGCTGTTTGGTGGCAAGATCTCCATTTACCAGGAGCTTTGTGAAAAAACACGGGAAGATGCATTTCAGCTGATGCTGCAACAAGCTTCGGATAAAGGCGCCAATGCAGTCATTGCAATGAGGTATGACGCAAATGAAGTAATGGGTGGAGTAACCGAAGTGCTGGCGTATGGGTCAGCAGTTGTTGTTGAAAAAATAATTTGATCATCGTTTATATACATCCTGATCGAGTATGTGCATCCAGCGGTCAACATTGATTAAAGAAGTAAATCCAAATTGTTTATACAAACCATGAGCATCTTTTGTTGCAAGGATCATACGTCGTAAGCCCTGCAAGTCGGGATGTGACATGATGACTTCCATCAGCCATTTGCTTAGGCCGCGGCCACGATACTCTTCAATAATAAAAACATCAGCGAGGTATGCAAAAGTTGCTTTATCTGTTATCGTTCTTGCAAAACCCACCTGTTTATGATTTTCAAATACGCCAAAACATAATGACCCTTCAATTGATCTCCTGATAATTTCTTTTGATATTCCTTCGGCCCAATAGGTACGATTGAGAAATGAATGAATAAGATCAACATCCAGTTTTTCTTTTTCAGTGCTGATGATAAACCCGTCTTTTGTAAAATCCATTTAATCAGTTTTTGGCAAATGTAAGGCTGCTATCTTTGCGGCCATGCAGGCAAAAGATGATTTGCAAACAAGATGGTGGGCACTGGAAGCAAAACTTGTTGAAAGGTTTGGTAAAAAACCCGATATGGAAACTATTCTTTTTCTTATCGGTGTCCAGGAGTTTGGCCAGGTAAAGGAAAAATTTACCAAAGAACAAAAACAGGACCTGATGCATATAGCCATCTGTAGTTTATTTGCGCAAAGCGGGTATTATGAATTGGAAGGAAGAGATATTGATGGCTGGCCACATTTTCGTCAACTTAAATCTTTGCCACCATTTTCCCCTGTAGAACAGGAAAATTTCATGAAGGATCATATATTACTTTATTTTGAGAACCACGATTTTTAACCTGCCGGCAGGCAGGGATCTAAAAAAATTATTATTAGGAAAATGAAGAAGCTATTTATTCTTGGCATCAATCTTTTTTTGGTAATAGCATGTATTGCTCAAAAAGATTCTACCATCAAAAAGAAAGACAGGAAAAGAGATGTGCTGATACAAACCACAATGGGTGATATTGTTGTTCGGTTATCAGATTCTACTCCCCTGCATCGCGATAATTTTTTGAAGCTGGTAAAAGTTGGTTACTACGATAGTGTTTTATTTCACCGGGTAATGAAAGATTTTATGATCCAGGGGGGTGATCCAAATAGTATAAGAGCTGCAGCTGGTCAACCATTAGGAAATGGTGGTCCGGGCTATACTGTTCCGGCAGAGTTCAGGAAAACTTTATTTCATAAAAAAGGAGCATTAGCTGCTGCAAGAATGGGTGATAATTCAAATCCGACGAAAGCGAGCAGCGGAAGCCAATTTTATATAGTTCAGGGGAAAGTCTTTACCGATGCGGGGCTTGATTCGGTAGAAACATTCAGGTTAAATGGCAGAAAAATTCCCGCTGAACAAAGGGCAGTTTATAAAACAATCGGTGGCACACCGCATCTTGATCAAGGTTATACAGTTTATGGCGAAGTGGTGAAGGGACTGGATGTTATAGATAAAATTGCAGCTGTTCAAACAAGTAAGGCACAGGATCGGGACAGACCATTACAGGATGTTCGTATCATTAAAGCGAAACTCATTAAAAGAAAACGTCATACTTAAGAATCGTCAATGCTGAATTATGAACTGAACGTACAAGAGTGCGACGCAACTTAAGCTTAATAGAATATCAAAGCTGGCATCAAAATTCTTTATTTACATTTTATACTTATTCGGCCTGATTTCATAATCTTTGCAACTCAAAATTTTCAACTATGAATTTCCCTGCAAATCTTCGTTATACAAAAGATCATGAATGGATAAAGATGGATGGCAATGTGGCAACGATTGGCATCACTGATTATGCGCAAAGAGAATTGGGCGATATTGTATACGTGGAAGTTGAAACTGTAGGAAAATCTTTAAAAGCTGGTGAAATATTTGGAACTGTAGAGGCAGTAAAAACAGTTTCCGATCTTTTTTTACCGGTCGACGGAACGATCACTGAATTGAATGCAGCCCTGGCAAACTCCCCCGAATCAGTGAATAGTGACCCTTATGGCGAGGGCTGGATGATAAAAATGACCGTGAATAACCCAACTGACGTAGAAGCGTTAATGGACGCTGCCACTTATGACGCCCAGGTGGCTTAAATCTGAAGGAAAAAATATTTCGTAAATGGAAGTATCCTCTTATCAGGGATGCTTTTTTTGTTTATCTTTTGACCAGCTTGGAACCGAAAACAACATACAGCGAGCAAGAACTCGTTGTTTTGCTGAAACAGCAAGACAATGATGCATTCAATTACCTGTATGATCATTACTCAGGGGCTCTTTTCACAATCATTAACCAAATCGTTCCGGATAAAGACACGGCAAGTGATGTGCTGCAGGAAGTTTTTGTCAATATCTGGAAAAAGATAGATTCCTATGATGCAGAGAAAGGCAGGCTCTTTACATGGATGCTCAATATTGCACGCAATGCTGCGATAGATAAAGTAAGATCGAAAGGATACAGGGATAATCAACTAAACCAACCGATGGCAGAAAGTGAAAGTAGTGGAATGGCGATGAGTACAAATCCAGCGGTAAATGATGTGGGATTGAAGAAAGTTTTAACGACGTTGAACGAAGAATACCGAAAGCTGATAGATCTTTCCTATTTCCAGGGATTTACTCATGAAGAAATAGCAAAGATGATGGGAATACCGCTGGGAACTGTGAAAACAAGAATAAGAACAGCAATTAGTCAATTAAGAACAATGATCCGATAAAAAAGTGAATATAAAAGAATACATATCAAGTGGAGTTGTTGAAAGCTATGTGCTTGGACTGCTGACAGCACAGGAAAGGTTTGAATTTGAACAATATTGTGAAGCCTATCCTGAACTGAAAGCAGCAAGAAATGCTTTTGAGCTGGCTATTGAAAAACAGGCAATGGAAAATGCAATGCAACCACCAGCCAGTACGAAGGAAAAAGTTTTGTCTGCTATTCAGCAAAAACCTGCATCAAACACCTCTAAAATAATCAGTATGGAACCAACAACCCGTAGCACATCCGGCTCACGTTGGATGGCTGCCGCTTCGATCATTTTGTTTTTAGTAGCAGGTTATTTTGCTTATACATTTTACAATCAAACCAAAGAGCTGAAAAATTCTAACAGTGAACTTGAGGCTAAGGTCAACAGAACTGACAGCATTTTAAACAAAATGCTCGAGGAGCAAAAGATCATGAGCGACCCGAATGTTGCTGTCGTAAACCTCGTAGGCACTACTCCTGCAAAAGCTACCGCAAATATTTACTGGGATTCAACTTCTGCAGATGTTTATCTTGTTGTAAAGAATATGCCTCAGCTTCCTTCAGATAAACAATACCAGCTATGGTCCATAATTAACGGTCCGGGTGGACAATTACAGCCCAGTAGCCTGGGACTTTTTGATCTGGGCGATAATAAAAAGGTTATGCTTAAGATGAGCAATGTAAAAAAAGCTGATGCATTTGCCATCACTATTGAAACCCGCGGCAATACCGGTGGACCAAATCTTGAACAATTACAATCAATGGGTAAGACCCGTCTTCAGTAAGTTATCACCATATTAAATCCCAATTATAGATTTTCTCGTAGTTAGAGTTAAGCTTTAACTATGAATCCTTAAGATTTGGTTCTATAGTTGGTTAATGACAGGGGCCCTTTTTGGGGCTCCTTTTTGTTTATATTCGGAAAAAATCGGCATTGAAAAAAAATGTCTCAACAATTATTTTCGCTGTCATTTGGCTTTTGATCGTAACTACCTTGCTTTGTATTCCGGGAACACAACTTCCAAAGATCAAATGGGATGATAAGATTTGGTTTGATAAATGGATCCATGTCTTATTATTTATGATATTGGTTATGCTCTGGAACAAAGTATATTCTGGTAAAAAAAATATACATCTTAATACCCGGAAAATTTTCTTTCAAATAATGATAGTTGGTTTTGTTTATGGCATCCTGATGGAACTGGTGCAGAAATATTTTATCCCTTACCGTTCATTTGATTTGATGGACATACTTGCAGATGGAGCTGGCTGTGCTATAGGTTATTTTATCTCCATCAAACGATTTGCAAAAAGCAAAAATGATCTACGATGAAAAGTAATAGTTGGATTTACTGTCAGCATTAATTTAAAAAACCCAAAGCTTGAAACCAGCAAGTTGCAGGGCTCGTAAATAAAGAATATTGAGCCAATGCATGACGAAACACCAGATTTTTACAGGACTGCTGCTTATTATTTCATCAGCTTTATTTTCACAGAAAGGAAAAATAGAAGGATATATTTCTGATGCTGAAAATAAAACGCCACTCAACGGCGCTACTGTTATTGTTTCAGAAAATAAAGGAGATAATACTGATGCATTTGGAAAATTCTCCATCAATGGGATCAACCCGGGTCAATATGAATTGGTAATTTCCCATATCAGCTATAAAACCGAGATCATTCCTGTTGAGATAAAAGAGGGAATTGTTTCTACTATTTCAGTTGCCATGAAAAAAGCAAATCTTGATCTTGCTGAAGTAAGAGTCAATGGCAAAAAAAATTCATCTCTGAATACGATCGCTTCGGTAGATATAATGCTTCGTCCTGTTAATACTTCACAGGATGTATTAAGAATTGTTCCCGGTCTATTTATTGCACAACATGCCGGCGGAGGAAAAGCTGAACAAATTTTTTTAAGAGGATATGATATTGATCACGGGACAGATATAAATGTAACCGTAGATGGCGTGCCTGTAAATATGCTTAGTCATGCACATGGCCAGGGCTATGCCGATCTTCATTTTCTTATACCCGAAACAGTAGAGAAAGTAAATTTTGATAAAGGCCCTTATTTTGTCAACAAAGGAAATCTAGCCACGGCCGGTTACGCCGAGTTTCATACCAAAGAATTTGTGGTACCAATTTCACAATATTGCAAACGTCTATTTTCTTTTCTTGATTATCCTTACGGTAAATCCCATGTAACTCCTCTCCTCGCGCTTGACTGAAATGGGGCAGATTTTCAGCATCTTTGGTGCATCCAATCCAGGACTCAACGCCGTTCCTTTGATAGTAATCGTTGTCATAACTGCGTTTAAGGATGCTATTG
>Ga0207689_10006184_pt1 | contig 10599 bp, 7 predicted proteins | sample KBSMisM52_FD_184312 | JGI IMG/M metagenome (GOLD analysis project Ga0207689, IMG submission 184312) | Miscanthus rhizosphere microbial communities from Kellogg Biological Station, Michigan, USA - KBS Miscanthus M5-2 (SPAdes) (version 2) | ecosystem: Host-associated > Plants > Roots > Rhizosphere... | reverse complement strand
TGGGTTGGAGGCGTCCACATCGAGACGCGACATCGTGCATGGCGCTGGGACGAGGAACAGCAGGACGCGATCCAGGCGTGAGGATTGGCATAGAGACCATCAAAGATGCAGCGCCCGGTAGCGAAGCTACCGTAGTTCACTTCGCGAAATCCTTGTTCTTCTCGAGGGCTTCGATGCGCATCGGCGTTGCTCGCGCTCGCATCCCCTTCTGCAGGTCACTGAGCGTCTTGGGCTTGCCGTCGATGGTGACGCGAACGCCCGGCGCGAGCTTGTGCTTCAGATCGCCCTTGTTGGCGTCGGTCAGAACGAGCACAGCCGGGTTGCTCTCGACCCTGGAGATGATGCCCTCATAGACCTGCATCGCGTCTGCGATTTTCGCGGGTATGGCGGCGCCCTTTACGGCCGCCATCCGCATCCATCCTTCGCTGCCGACATCTTTACCGTAAGCCTCTTTCTCGAATGACTTGCCCATCTCCGTGATTTCGGCGCCGCCGTCATCTGTGAATCCCCGGACCTTCTTGTGATGCTTGTAGTTGAGGAGATGGACGAGCTCGTGGAGACAGGTAGATTCGACGAGCTGGACCGCAAGGTCATGATGCACGGTCGAGTCGATGTTGGCGTCGTAGAACTCCACGATAGCGGCCTGCATGTAAACGGTGTCCGGATCGCTCGTATAGAAGATACCGTTCGCCGAGCGATCGGTGTTGGCCGTGTTCTTGGGGTCGGCCACGATCGTGTCCATGCTGTTGACCTGTTGCGTCGCGCCCTTGGCGATGACCTGCAGGGCGGCCTTCTTGGCATCGTCGGCACTCGGCTTGCCGGCTTGCTGGTGTCCGGACCATTTCAGGAACGCGTTCCATATCGTGGTGTTGGTGTTGATCTTCGGGAACTCGTCATCGAAGTACTTGCGCAGCTTCGCCGATTTCACGTCCTTGTGCAGCGTGGCCACCGGTGCCTCCAGTCACGGGATGGGGAGCCCACTTCTATCAACGACAGGAGAAGTCAAACCGAACCGGAAGACAGAACAGGCTGACAAATACTTCAGCAAGACTTCAGGAATGCGTAACTCCGTTCTCTGGTAGCGTGTCCGCGCCGACGGCACGTCGTTCCAGCGACGCGGCGACTGGCAGGCGGAGGACCCTCGTATGAAGACGCTCGAATTCCTCGATGCGCTGAGCCGTGATCTCCGCTACGGCGGTCGCGCCATGCGTCGCAACCCGACATTCACGGTGGTCGTCGTGCTGACGCTCGCAGTCGGCATCGGCGCGAACACCGCGGTGTTCAGCGTCCTTGACAGCGTCCTGCTCAAGCCGTTGTCGTATCCGCGAGCAGAGGAATTGGTGGCGCTCCGGCAGACCGCGCCAGGCGTTGCGGGGTCGACTTCTTCCGGTGGCCTGAATCTCTCCCCATCGATGTATGTCACTTACGCCGAGCAGAACCGAGTATTTCAATCGTTGGGTGTGTGGACCACGACGATGTCGACTGTCACGGGAGTGGCCGAACCGGAACAAGTTCGTGTGGTGCTCATCAGCGATGGAGTGCTGCAAGCGCTCGACGTTCCGCCCGCGGCCGGTCGCTGGCTTTCGGCCGCGGACCAGGTTGGAGCGACACGGCCGCCTCCCAGCGTGTTCATGGCGACGAATACGATCATGCTTGGGTACGGGTACTGGCAGCGCCGCTTCGGAGGAGATCGATCGGTAATCGGACGCACCATTACCCTCGACTCACGCCCGAAGGAAATCGTCGGTGTCATGCCCAAGGGATTCAGGTTCGGCGGCACCGAAGCGGATGTGATCTGGCCGGCGGCTTTCGATCGGGGAAGGCTCACTCTCGGCGGTTTCAACTACCAGGGTATCGCCCGGCTGAAGCCGGGAATCACGATCGCGCAGGCCAACGCCGACCTGGCGCGAATGGTCCCAATCTGGATGGACTCCTGGTCCGATGGACCGGGCACCAATCCACGAATCTATGACGCCTGGAACATCACACCCGATCTGCGTCCGCTCAAGCAAGACGTAGTCGGCAGCGTCACGGACGTCCTATGGCTGGTGATGGCGACCATCGGCCTGGTGATGCTCATCGCCTGCGCGAACGTGGCGAATCTGCTTCTGGTGCGCGCAGAGGTGCGGCGGCGGGAACTGTCCCTGCGAGCGGCGCTCGGCGCCGGACGCGGGCGGATCGTGCGGGGACTTCTGGTCGAGAGCGTGCTGTTGGGTGTCATCGGTGGCGCGCTGGGAGTGGGGTTCGCATATGCTGGCGTGCGGCTGTTGCTGGCGATCGGTCCGGCCAATCTTCCACGATTGAGTGAAATCACATTGGACGGCCGAACGTTCGCATTCACGGCCGTTCTCTCGCTGTTGTCGAGTGTGCTGTTTGGGCTCATCCCCGCTCTGAAATACACGGGGACGCGGATTTCAGTCGCGCTGAGCACCATCGGGCGCACGGCGAGCGTGAGCCGCGAGCGCCATCGCGTCCGCAGTGTGCTGGTCGTCGTACAAGTCGCGATCGCGCTCGTGCTCCTGGTCAGCGCTGGATTGATGATTCGCACATTTGAGTCATTGCGCACCGTGGAGCCGGGATTCACGGAACCCGAGCATCTCCAGATCATGCGAATCTTCATCGGAGCATCGGTCGTTCCGGATGCTAAGCGCCTCACGCGAATGCAGAACGACATTCAGGACGCACTGTCGTCGATTCCTGGAGTCACGTCAGCCGCGTTCGGGAGCGCCATGCCGATGGAAGGGTACGGCTCGAACCTGGGCGTCGCGAATTCTGGCGTCATCCGCACAGACGATCGGGCCGATGCCGGTACCGACAACCCGCCACCGCGCCTGTTCAAGTACGCCTCGCCTGGGTTCTTTCACACTGCAGGTACCAGGGTGATCGCGGGCCGCGAGATCACGTGGACGGACGTCTACGGTCTGAGACCAGTCGTCATGATTTCTGAAAATCTTGCCCGTGAACTCTGGGGCACAGCCGCAGCCGCGCCTGGCAAGCGGCTGCGCGAGAATCCCGGCATGCCGTGGCATGAAGTGATCGGCGTCGTGCAGGATGTCCGTGAAAACGGCGTGTACCAACCCGCACCGGCAACCGTGTACTGGCCTTCGATGTCTGCGTATGTGGGTCCCACGGCAGGCGGGCCGAATACCATACGCCAGGTGACTTTTATCATCCGCAGCGAGCACGCCGCCACCGAAGGCTTTCAGAACCAGGTCAGGCAGGCGGTGTGGTCGGTGAACGGCAACCTGCCTGTGTCGCTGCGAACCATGCGCGAGGTCTACGATCAATCCCTCCAGCGGACGTCTTTCACGCTGGTGATGCTGGCGATCGCCGCGTCGATGGCTCTGCTCCTGGGCGTCGTTGGCATCTACGGCGTGATCTCCTACGCCGTCTCGCAGAGAAGGCGCGAGATCGGCATTCGCGCGGCCCTCGGTGCGCAGCAGGGCGAGTTGAAGCGGATGTTCGTGCGCCACGCCCTCGTCCTGACCGGCATCGGTGTCGTGATTGGCCTCAGCGCGGCCGCGGGACTCACGCGGCTGATGTCGACGCTGCTGTACGGGATCACGCCCCTCGATCCCCTGACCTATGTCGCGGTGCCACTGCTGCTGTTGACTGCGACTGTGCTCGCCAGTTATGTGCCCGCATGGCGCGCGGCATCTATCGATCCAGTAGAAGCCCTGAAGGCGGACTAGCCTGCAGGAGGCTCCGCTCCGTTTCCCTGCCACGACCGTGTGCGCGCCAAGGTGCCTGGTTGTCGTACCATTCCTTACGAACGGGGGGAGACATGAACTCCGGCGTCGTCACGGCAGTACCCCAGACCCGCGTCTCGTGGCGCCTTGCCACGTTCCTCTGCCTGGCAGGTGTTGCGGCAATCGTCTTCGTCGGCCTTGCGGCCTTGCCCTACTACCTCTCAGCGTCGTACGGCCCGCCAGAGTACGCGCCGAGGAAGGGGTGGCTCATGCTGCACATCAGCGGTGGCATCGTGGCCATTCTGACCGGGCCCGTGCAGCTCTGGCTGGGTCTGACGGATCGCGGCATGACCTGGCATCGGCGGATGGGAATCGCGTACATGGCCGCCGTTGCAGCCGGGGCGCTTGGTGGGTATTACATGGCGGTCAAGACGGATTTTGGATGGGTATTCGGCGCCAGCCTCGCCAGCCTGGCGACGGCATGGGTCACGACGACGGCGATGGCGTTCCTGGCCATCAGGAAGTCGCTCGTCGAGCAGCACAAGGAATGGATGATCCGCAGCTACGTCCTGACGTTTGGGTTCGTCATTTTCCGTGTCGTGCAGCCGCTCATGCAGAACGTTGGAACGATCAACGAACAACTCGCGGCTGCTGGATGGCTCTGCTGGACCATTCCTCTGTTGACGACGGAGTTGGTGCTGCAGGGACGAAAGATCTTGCACGTTCGAGCGAAGCCCTAAAGGGGGGCTAGCATCGCTCCGATAGTTCGATCAGGACGTTATCCGCGATTCGTCTTTGGAATTCACGCCGCACCACCTTTGATACTGAGCAACACAACCTCGGGTACGACGGCGCTTGCCAAGCTGTCCGGAACGCTTTTGCTTGTGCTGCCGCTCGTGGTCCTGGTCCCGCAACCTGCGGCCGGACAAGCCGAGCCCACGGTGATCGTTGCCGGCGGCCTGCTGACCAGGAGTTGCTCCACACGGACTTCAGCCGGCGTTGCCGCAGCCGTGACTCCGGGTCACTCAATCGCCCGCCTGGGAACAACGAGCGAGTGGCTGTCTGCGATTAGTTCGAACGCCGTCCTTCTCTCGTTCATTGATACCAGCGAGCAATCCACTGGTGGGCCGGATAACCCGGATATGTCCCGGCGGTTGCTGGTCTTCATCCGAAGCATTCGAACGCAGTACTCGTCTGATGCGGTGGCCGTGGTCCTTGTTGATGGGTCCGACTCGTCGAAATCCGACGACGGTGAACGTCTGGTGAATTTCCGCTACGACAACGAACTGATCGACACGCCAATGCTCGTGGGCACCGCCGGCATGCGAGCGATGCGCGAGCTCGGGGTTCGCTGTCTGCCAACCACGTTTCTCATCGATCGCGATGCGCAGGTCACCGCCCGGTGGGAGGGCTTGGTGTTGCCATCTACCATCGCCCAGGGCATTGCTGCTCAGGGAAATGGTCGCGAGGTCGTCGACTAATGCGCTTCTCCTCGATTGCGTTGGACCGGCGACTTCGATTTGCTTTTGCGATCGTTGCCGTCCTGGTGCTGCACAGCAAGGCCTATGCGGCGGATTACCACGTCGACTGCAGCCTGCTCACGGACGGCGTCGGCACGGCCGACGCGCCCTGGAACAACCTGGTGACGCTGTCGACGCAGACCTTCATGCCGGGGGACGTGATCGCCTTCAAAAGGGGCACGACGTGCGCGGGGATGCTCGGCCCGCTGGGTTCCGGGGAACCCGGCGCTCCAATCACCATCACCGCATACGGCTCCGGCGCCCGGCCGGTGATCGTCGCCGCCGGGAGGCGCGCGGCTATTGCGCTCTTCAATCAGAGCCACTGGGTGATCCGGGATCTCGAGACGAGCGGTGGGAATCCGCACGGCATACATATCAGCGGTGACGCGGCCGCGACGCTCAGCTACTTCCGCATCTCCAACGTGTCGGTCCATGACGTGAAAGGAGTCGCGACCACGAAGCAATCGGGGTTGATTGAGATTTCGCCGGCGCACGGCTCCGCCACAGTTATCGATGATGTCGTGATTGATGGCGCAACAGTGTTCAACACCGAGCAGTGGAAGGGTATCCACGTCGGTTGCGCGAACGGAATCTTTCCGGCCCGTAACCCTGGACGCATCATCATCCGGAACTCACGAGCGTCGAATATCGCTGGCGATGGGATCACGATCTACGCGTGCAGCAACGGTCTGATCGAAAACAACGTGTCATACGACATCGGCACGGCCTCGACGGACGCGGTCGGCACGCCCAACGCGATCTGGACGTGGGCCTGCGCCAATTGCATCGTGCAGTTCAACGAGGGGTTCCGATCGCATTCACCTGCAGCCGACGGCGGCATTTTCGACATCGACTGGGGAAGCAGCCGCACCACCGTGCAATACAACTACGGGCACGACGCCGACGGCTATTGCGTCGGGATCTTCGGAGCCTGGGGCCTGATCACGACGAACAGCATTGTTCGATACAACATCTGCGCGAACAACGGCCGGTTGGATCCGAACCGTCAGGGCGACATATACCTGAAGACCTGGGACGGCGGTTGGCTCGACGGAGTCGAGATCTATAACAACACCATCTATTGGAACCCGGCAACTCCTTCGTCAGCGCTATCGAACCGCGAGAACTCCCTGGTCGGTACCGGGCCGCATTTCTTCAAGAACAACATCATTGTCTCGTCGGCCGGTGCCTTCGTCTCGACCGACGACAACCTCACGCTCGATCACAATCTCTACTGGGCCCGCGACGGCGCGCCGGCGTGGGAGTACGGAAGCGGCTGGTGGAATTCGTTCACATCATTTCAGTCGGCGACCCTGCAAGACGCGCACGGTCTCTATGCCGACCCGCTCTTGCACAACATCGGTGACTTATCCGAACGGCCGCTCACGGCCTTCACGCTGCGTCCCGATTCCCCCGCAATCGATCGCGGCGCCACAATCGGCTCCATGAGCGGTCGTGATTTCTTCGGCGTTCTCACACCACGAGGGACAGCCGTGGACATAGGCGCATCCGAGTACGAGCCGATGATGAATCTGCTCGTGAACCCGAGTTTCGAATTCGATCTCGACACGACGCAGACTCCGTATGGATGGAGCACATGGTCGCGAGGCGGACAGGATTACGCCGACTACACACAAGCGTATGCGGATGGTGATCCGCGAAGCTATTACGGCGCGCACGGTGTCCCGCACTCGGACGACGTATTCACGTCGTACGACGTATTCACGTATCAGGTGGTGACCGGCCTCCCGGCCGGAACCTATCGACTGACCGCCTGGGTCAAGGCCTCAGGCGGACAGAGTGTGGCGTGGATGGAGGTGAACGCCTACGGCGGCGCCAAGCGCACCGTCGCCATTCCTGCGACGTCCACGTGGACGATGGTCACCTTGTCAGACATTGCCGTCACGGCAGGAGAGGCGCGGGTTGGCTTCTACTCGATCGCGGAGGCGGGGCAGTGGCTGGCGTTCGATGATGTCAGCTTTACGCGCGCCGTGCTCACACCACCCGTGCCTCCGCCAGCGAACTGGACGTTCTGCGCGACGGAAGGCGGCGTGTGCGCCTTCACCGGCACGATGGAGGTGCGCTACGGAGCGAACGGTTCGTTCTTCTCCAAGACATTGACCAATGGCACCGCGTGTACCAATGCGGTGTTCGGCGATCCGGCCCCGGACACACCGAAACAGTGCGCCATCGGGGCACGGTCCACGCCTCCGCCGATGGAATGGACCTTCTGCGCGCCGGAGAACGGCGTGTGCGCCTTCAGCGGCACGATCGACGTGCGCTACGGGGCGAACGGCTCGTTCGTCTTCAAGACGTTAACTGACGGCACCGCGTGCACCAACCAGGTGTTCGGCGATCCGGCACCCGATGTTTCCAAAACCTGTTCTCTTCCATTGACTGATCCGTAAGCACATCGGGCTCATACGTCGAGCGCCTCTCACGGTTCGAAGGCGAGGCGCCTGGCTCTTTCGGCGACTGTCGGCATCCAAGTGACCGCTGGGACGCGCGTCGGCATCACCCGGTGAGGTGGCTCACGCGTGCAACCTCGGCGATCCGGGTGATCTCGCAGGAGTCCTGTTTTGGCGTCGATACCGGGCTGGCGGCGCTCCGAATGCGCGCTTGAAGGCCCGATTGAACGCCGCTTCAGACTCGTAGCCCACGGCGGCCGCGATATCCGCTACCCCCTTCGGGGACGACGTCAACGCCTGGGCAGCCAGACGCAATCGCCATCCCGTCAAGTACGCCATGGGCGGATCCGACAGGTAACGCGTGAAACGCGCCACCAGGGCAGAGCGGGATACGCCGACTTCCCCGGCGAGCTCGGCGATGGTCCATGGGTGATGCGCGCGCCTATGAAGCAGCGCGAGGCTCTTGCCCACGACCGGGTCTCGTGCACCCGCGAGCCACCCCGTCGTCTGATCAGGAAGGCCTGTGACGTATCGCCTCAGCGTATCCACGAACAGCGCTTCAGACAGCTTCGCCAACATCGCGTCGCTACCCGCACAGTCCGAGGCGGCCTCCTCTACCAGATGCAGGATCGATTGTTCCAGCCAGTGACCGGAGCGATCGGTCCTTACGTTCACCTTCAGCATCGGCGGCAGGCTCTCTAGAATCGGCCCGCACAGGAGCGGGTCAACGGTCAAGTACCCACACACGAACCGGGTCGTCGCCCCCCCACCACCGGACTGCATCGGCGAAATGTCCCGTGTCGCGATCTTCCGGAGTACTGCAGCGCTCTCAACCTGGTTCGCTCCAGAGCCGCCGCTCAAGTGGTGCGGATCCCCGTGCGGAAACACCACGATGTCGCCTGGCGACAGCTCGACATCCGGCCCGCCTTCCAATCGTGCCCGAGCGGAGCCGTCCACGACGAAGTGATAGATCACGAGGTGCTGGGCGCCGGGCGCCAGGGTCGACGCCAACGTGCGGGAGTGGGGCGTCGAGAGTCGCCACGGCGCCGAGAACTCCGCGCTGAAGAACATCGCGCCCTTCAATCGGACACCGCTCAGGACCTCTGAAAACGCGTCCATCTTCCTCCGGACGCCCGGCAAAGTTTCGTGGCGCCCGCGCAAAGCATTCTAGCCTCGCCGGACTGGCGGTCAAGGATTTCAACCGCGCGGGCATGGCCAGCCAGTGAAAGGTCCCGCAGAATCGCTCCCGTTATCTGGAGGTTCCCTGTGACAAAGACTTTCCTTCGCACAAGCGCTCCCTCCAGGAAGGCCCCGGCCATTCCACTCCTCTTTGCCACCCTGTTTGTGGCCCTGCCAGCTTCTGCGCAGTCGCCGCTTTCGCTTTCGGAGGCGATTGCGCGCGCCAAGGCCCGCAACCCCGACGCCGGATCGGCGGCGGCAGCCGAGCGCGAAGCGGCCGAACGCGTCACACAGGTTCGCGGCGGCTACTTCCCGAAGGTGGACGTCGCGGAGTCCTGGCAGCGCGGCAACCACCCGGCGTTCGTGTTCAGTTCGCTTCTTGCGCAGCGGCAGTTCAGCGCGGCCGACTTCGCCCTTGATGCGCTCAATCACCCCGCTGCCACGGATAACTTCCGCGCGGCGTTCTCCGTTGAGCAGTCGCTGTTCGATCGCACCATCTCGGCGAATGTCCGAGCCGCGTCGATCGGGCGAAACATGGCGGCCACCGGCAAGCAACTCGTCGACCAGGAACTGACGTCGGCGGTGACTGACGCGTTCGGCCGCGTGCTCATCGCTGCCGCGACTGTCCGTTCGGCAGCGGCCGCGGTCGAGACCGCCCGGGCGGATCGCGAGCTGGCCGGCAACCGCCGCGACGCCGGTCGGGTGACCGACGCGGATGTCCTGCAGATGGACGTCTACCTGGCACGCACGCTCGAACAGCAGGTGCAGGCGACGTCGGACGAAGCCGTCGCGCGCGCCCGGCTGAATCAGTTGATGGGCGAGTCGTTGAGCACGATGTTCTCGCTCGATCTCACGCCACCGGCGATCGCCATCGACATGACCAATCCCGCCGCCCTTGAAGAGGAAGCCTTGAAAAACCGGCCCGAAGTCGCACTCGCCATGCAGCAGGAACAGCTGGCGGCCGCCACGGTGGACGCGGCGCGGGCCGCGTTTCTGCCGCAAGTGGCCGCGCAGGGCGGGTGGGAACTGAACGGCGGCGCCTGGAATTCGCGGTCGTCGAGCTGGGTGGCTGGCGCGGTTGCCCGGATCAACCTGTTCCATGGTCTTGCCGACAAGGCGCGGCTCGCCGAAGCGCGCGAGCAGGCGACGCGTCGAGCACTCGAAAAAGGCAAAGCCGAGACCATGGCGCGGCTCGATGTGCAGATTGCGATCGCCCGGCTGGAGGCCGCGCGGGCGAGCGAAGCGGTTGGACGAGCGGCCGCCGATCAGGCACGAGAGAGCCGCCGCATCATCCGGGACCGCTATGAGAGCGGCCTCACGGATGCGGCCATGCTGCTGCGCTCGGCAGACGCCGTGCAGCAGGCCGATGCCCAACAAATCGCTGCGCGTGTGAATGTGCTCACTGCCACAGCGACCCTGAAGAGAGCGATAGGAAGGCCATGAAACAGATCACTGCGAGTCATCACGTCATCGTTGCGGGCGTTACGGCAGCACTCTTGACGAGCGCGGTGCTGGCCGGATGCTCGGCTCCCCGGGCGGCCGCCGACGCGGCAGAGCCCATCGCCGTCACCACCGCGCAGGTTGCGATGACCGACGTGGCCAGTGCGATCGACGCGGGCGGCGTGGTGCAGGCTCGCACCACGGCCACGATCACGGCGCGCATCCTGGCGCCGGTGCGCGAGATCCGCGTGTTGCCAGGCGATCAGGTCCGCGACGGCCAGACGCTCATCGTGCTCGCCGGCGACGATCTCGCCGCCGGCGCCCGTGCCGCGCGCTCAGCGGCCCTTGCGGCCGAACAGGGGG
>Ga0207689_10006183_pt1 | contig 10599 bp, 10 predicted proteins | sample KBSMisM52_FD_184312 | JGI IMG/M metagenome (GOLD analysis project Ga0207689, IMG submission 184312) | Miscanthus rhizosphere microbial communities from Kellogg Biological Station, Michigan, USA - KBS Miscanthus M5-2 (SPAdes) (version 2) | ecosystem: Host-associated > Plants > Roots >... | reverse complement strand
GCCGGTCGTGGTCGTTGCCCGCGACGGCGGTGGCGGCGTGGCGCCGGGATCTCGACACCGGGGCGCCGTTCGACGCCGTGACCCGGTGGGTGGCCCGGCTCGGCCTGCCCACAGAGGTCTTCGTCGCCTCGGGAAAGCCGCCGCCCACCCGCGCCGCGGACGCCCTGCGCGACCTGGGCCGGCCCAAGCCGCAGTACGTCGACCTGGCCAACGCGCTGCACCTGCGCTGCCTGTCCCGGACGCTGGCCCGGCACCCGGACGGGGTGCGCATCAGCGAGGCGCTGCCGGTGCCCGGCAGCCGGCACGGCCGGGTGCTCGAACTGGTCGCCGAAACCTACCGATCGGAGGTCGGGCCATGACCGCAGACACCGCCACCACGCTCGTGCGGCTGCGGCCGATCGTGCACGCCTCGCCGCTGCCCACCGGCATCCATGTGCGGGGCTGGTCGTCCAGCTTCACCGTGGAGGGCGGCGCCGGGCTGTGGAACCTGTGGCGGGTGCTGGAGCGCCGGCTCGTCGACGGGGTGCCCGGCCACCAGCTGGTCCCGCTGGCCCGCCGGCCCGAGGTGGCCCGCGCCGCCGAGCTGATCATCACCCAGCTGCGCGCGCACGACATGCTCGTCGAGGTGCCGGCCGGCTGGGGCGAGTCCGATCCCGACCTGGCCGCGTGGCTGGAGTCGGTGGCACCGGATCCGGCTACCGCGCTGGGGCGGCTGCGGGCCGCCACCGTCCGGGTCGCCGGGCCGGACACGCTGCTGGAGTCCGCGTGCCGAACGCTCGCTGCGGCCGGCGTGACGGTGCTCGTGGCGGACGGTCCGGCCGGCATGCTGCATGCGGTCGCCGGTGAGCGGGCGGTCGCCGCGCGGTGCGACGAGGAGACCGGGTTCGTCGTTCCGGTCGGCGCCGCCGGCGACGTCTGCCGCACCGCCGCGGCCGTGGCGGCGCGGCTCGGGCTGGCGCCCGATCCGTCGCCAGCCGCCGCGCCGTATGCGCTGGCCGCGCTCGTCGGGGCCGCGGCCGCGCACCGCCTGGTGTCCGCGGTGGCCGGGCTCGAAGATCCCGGACGACTCGACGCCGTACTGACCGCCGGCGGCCCGCCACCCGACGACTACCCGGCCGTACTGGTGGCCCGGCTCGACCCGCTGTCGGCGAGCTACCACCCGTGGCTTCCCGCTGCGGATCGAGCCGCTTCCCCCGTCGGCACGATCGACGACGCGTTGCGCGGCCTGGACGCGCTGACGGACCCGGACCTCGGTGCGGTGCCCACGCCGGTGCTCGGCGACCTGCCGCAACTGCCGGCGTGCCTGGCCCGCGCGGGCGCCGCGCTCGGCGTCGGGGTGAGCGCCGACGCGGCCCGGCTCGCCGCGGCGCTGGCGGCGGCGGAGCGGACGCTCGGCGCGGGCGTCAGCGTCGGCGTGAACGAGCGGCACGCGCGCGGGGCGGCGCTGCGTCGCCGTGCCCGCGCGGTGGCACCGGCGGGCGAACCGGTGGCCGACGCCGGGTGGGACCGCTCGCCCATCGCCCGGCGCTGGTGGAAGACGCTCACGCTGCGGCTGGGCGTCGACGCCCGGATCGACGTGCGCCGGCTGCCCGGCGGCGCGGCGTGCGCCGTCGTCACCGAGGAGGACGCCGAGCTCGCCTGGGCCATCGAGGCGACGGCCGCCGACGCGGTGGCGTTCGCACTGCTCGGCGCCGCCGGCGTGGTGCAGGCGCGGCGGGCCGGCGTGGCAGCGGTGCCCGGGCTGCTGACCGGCGCCGCACCGGCGTGGCGGCCGGCGGGCGGTGACACCACCCCGTGGACCGACGACGCCTGGTACTGGCCGGCCGACGTCGGCGACGCCGAGGACCGGTTGCAGGCAACGCTCGCCGACGTCGCGCTCGGCCCGCTGCGTCCGGTGCCCGTCGGTGCGGCCCCGGAACTGGTGCGGAGCCTGGCCGCGGTCGGCTTCCACGCGCTCGGCTTCGATGCGGTCGGCTTCGACGGGTTCGGCCCGGCATGACCGCCACGCTCCCCCGCCCGGCCGGGTTGGCGTCGCTGCCCGGCGTGGTGCTGCTCACCGACTGGACGCCGGCGGACGCCGCCGCGCTGAGCCGAAGCGCCCGGGCCGGCGCCGAGTGGCTCGTGCCGGTCCGGATCGACGGGGGCCTGGTGTTGATCGGGCCGGCGCTGGGGCCGGCGGCCTCGTGCTGCCTGGGGTGCGCCGAGACGACACGGCTGCGCGTCCTCGCGTCGGCGGCGGGCGGCGCGTCTTTCGGCGATGTCGACGGCCTGCGGCTCGGCGGTCGCGTTCCGGCGGTCGCGGCTGCGCTGCTCGACGCGGTGGTGCGCGCGGTCGCCGGCGATCCGGCGGGCCACGACGGCATCCTCGTCGCCGTGCGCGCCGATCACGGGACGGTCAGCACTCACCGGGTCCGGCCGGTCCCGCGCGGTTGCGACGTGTGCGCACCGGTGCCCGCCGATGCGCCGGCCGCGCTCGACCTCGCCTCGGCGCCGACGGCCGATCCGGCCGGTCTGCGGGTCGGCAACCCGCGCCTGACCGCCGACCGGTTGCGGGCGCTGCTCTTCGACTGGCGGCACGGCCCGGTGGTGCGGGTGGCGCGTTCCGAACGGACGCCGCTGCCGATGGCGGCGGCGGAGATCGCCGGCGACGGGCCGGTGACCGAGGCCGGGTACGGCCGGGCGGCCAGCTTCGCCGAGGCGGAGCGGGTCGCCCTGTTCGAGGCCGTCGAGCGCTACACCGGCGGTCGGCCGCACGCGCGCCGTACGGTGGTCGAGGCATCGTTCGAGGAGTTGGGCCCGGACCGGGCCGTCGACCCGGACCGGCTGGGTCTGCCGGACCGCACGCCGTACACGCCGCGGACCACGACCCGGTGGGTGTACGGCTGGTCGGTTCCACGGCGGCGGCCGGTCGCCGTGCCGGAACACGTGGCGTACTGGGACCTCCCGCAGAGCGGCCGGTTCCTGCACGAGACGTCCAGCGGCTGCGGGCTGGGCACCGGGCTCGTCGAGGCGGTGCTGTACGGGCTGTTCGAGGTCGCCGAGCGCGACGCGTTCCTGATGGCCTGGTACGCGCGCACGCCGCTGACCCGGGTGCGGCCGCCGGCCCGCGACGCGATCCTGCCGCACCTGGTGGACCGGCTCGAATCCGTCGGCTACGACCTGCTCCTCTTCGACGCAACCAACGACGTCGGGGTGCCCGCGGTCCTGGCGTTGGCGCTCGCCGGCCAGCGGGCGGCGGCGCGGGGCGCGCCCCGGGCCTACTTCGCCGCCGGCGCCCATCCCGACCCGGTGCGGGCGATGCGGTCGGCCGCCGTGGAGGCGGCCGCGAACGTCTTCAGCGTGCCCGAACAGGCGCGGGCCAAGCCGGAACTGCTCGCCCGCGACCGGCTGCTGCCCATGCTCGACGACCCGGCGCTGGTGCGCACGATGTCCGACCACGTGACGCTGTATACGCTGCCGGAGGCGGCCGGCCGGTACGAGTTCCTGCTTGGCGGCGCGGCGCCCGCCACCGATTGGCGCGACGTGTGGCCGGGGCGGCCGGCGCCCGTCGACGACCTCGCCGGCCTGCTGGCAACCACCGCCGAGCGGCTGGCCGAGCGCGGCCTGGAGGTGATCACGGTGGACCAGTCCGATCCGGTGGTCCGCGAGCGAAGCGGCCTGTGCTCGGCGAAGGTCGTCGTGCCGGGCACGCTGCCGATGACGTTCGGGCACCGCAACCGGCGCACGGCCGGCCTGCCGCGGCTTGTCGACGTGCCGCACCGGCTCGGCCGGCTGCCGGCGTCGATCCGGTACGAGGACCTGCCGCTGCATCCGCACCCGTTCCCGTGAGGTCCACAGTGGACGATTCCGCCGTCCGGGCCGTGCTCGCCGGCGCGTTCAGCCACGGCCCCGGAAAGACGCTGCCGCTGGCCGCTCCGCCGCCGCCGCGGCCGCTCATCGCCGGGGGCGTACCACTTTGCGCCCTCGCCGATGGGCCGTTCGGTGTCGCGGTCGTGCGGGCCCTGCGGCTCGCGCTGGCGCCGCAGCGGTTCGAGCCGTGGAACGCGTACAACGACCACCGCGCGTACCCGTCGCCGCGGGCGGCGTTCGTCGTCGACGTGGCGGTGCGGGCCGGCGCGGGCCGCTGGCACCTGGATCCGGTGCGCGAGCGACTGTTCGGCCCGGGCGACCCGCCACCGCCGACGGTGGCGGTGACCCTGGAGCTGACGGCGGATCCGGGCCGGTTGCCGGCCACCTACCGCTCGCTGGCCGAGGCGCTGGCGTACCTGGAGGCGGGCCACGTCGCGGCCGCGCTGGTCGAGGCGGCCGCCGCGCAGGGCCTGGCGGCGGAATGCTCCACAGTGGACGGTGTGACGACGGTCTCGCTCACACCGGGTCGCACCGCGCACGCGCGGCCACCGGCGGCGATATCGCGCAGCGCCGGGATCGCGCCGCGCGGCCTGACCGCCGACCCGCGACCGCTGCCCGCCGCGACGCTGCCCGCGCTGCTGCGGGCCGGCACCGACCCACCGCCGGGCTCGCCGGCGCGCCGGCCTGGACTGCGGCACGCCGCCGCGGTGCGCGGCGTCACCGGTCACCCCGACGGGATCTACGAGGCGGGGCCGGTCCTCGCCGGGCCGGTCCTCGCCGGGCCGGTCCTCGCCGGGCCGGTCCTCGCCGGGCCGGTCCTCACCGGGCCGGTCCTCGCCGGACCGGTCCTCACCGCCGACGGCGACGTCATGCCCGGTGTGCAGGAGGCGTTCACGTATCCGCCCCGGTCCATCGCGACCGCGGGGATGAACGTCGCCTGGGTGATGACCGCCGCCGTCGCAGACGCGGTACGCGCGGACGGGCCCGCGGCCTACCACGAACTGCTCGTCGCAGCCGGGGCCGCCGCGCAGCACATCGGCACCGCCGCGGCGGAGCTGGGCCTGTTCTGCCGCCCTTGCCGCAGCGTCCGCGAGGCACCGCTGGAGGCGCTGGTCTCGGCGCCCGCCGCCCACGACCTCCTGTACCTGTTGCTGATCGGGCGATCCCGGGTGCGCGACTTCGCATACGACCTGACGCGACCGGACATCCGGCCATGACCGAGGTCGCCGGCGGGACTCTGATTGGGCGCCGGTCGTGGGCCGCGTTGCACTGCTTTGTCGACTGGACGCCGGCCGACGTCGACGCATTCGTCGTCGACACGCTCGCGCCGACCCTGGACCGGCTGCGCCACGACGGCCGCATCGCCGACCGGTTCTTCGTCCGGTACGCCGACGGCGGGCCGCACCTGCGCGTCCGGGTGGCCGACGCGGCGCCCGGCGTGGTGCCCTGGCTGGCCGCCGAACTGATGCGGGCGGCCGCAGCGCCGTCGAGGCCGGACGTGGTCAAGGCCGAGTACGTGCCGGAGGTCGACCGCTACGGCGGGCCGGCCGCCATCGCCGAGGCCGAGGGGGTGTTCTGCCGCAGCACCGACGTCGCGGTGCGGGTGCTCTCCGCCGCGCGCACCGTCCGCGCCCGGCTGGCCGTCGGCACCGACCTGGTGGTCGCGACGGCGCTCGCGCTGGGCCTGGACCGCCTCGGCACCGCCCGGTGGCTGCGCGCCCACGCCGCCGGCTGGCGGTGGCAGGACGAGGCGACGCTGCTGCCGCCGGCGTTCGGCGAGACCCGCACGGTCGCCGTGCTCGCCGGGCAGACCCCGGCGCTGCAGCGGCGCTGGGACGCGGTCGCACAACGGATGTCCGGGTCGGCCGCGCAGGACGACCCGGTACGGCAGTGGGCGGACATCGTCGCGGCCTCCCGCCGTCGCCTGGAACCGGAGGCGGCGGGCGGCGCCCGCGCGGACCGGCGTTGGCTGGCGGTCTGGGCCTCGCACCTGCACATGCTGTTGAACCGGATCGGTGTGGCGCCGGACGAGGAGCGTTCGCTGTGCCGGCTCGTCGCCGGGACGGCGGTGCTGCCCGGCGGGATCGTGCCCTTCTTCTCCGACGGCGTGACCGCGCCGGACCGGGCCTACCAGGAGGCCAGCAAGTACCTGCCGGGCCAACTCGACGTGCAGCGCCCGCACACCGACGCGGCGGCGCCGGCATCGGCGGCCCAGCCGGCGGCGGGGCCAGCGGCGGCCGGGTGGCTCGGCGAGCCGGTCGCGTTGCCGGACAGCGGCGGCTACCTGGGCACCCTCGCGGACGCGTTGCGCCGGCGCCGGTCCGGACGGGGACGGCTGGCCGGACCGGTGACGGCGACCGAACTGGGCACGCTGCTGCGGCACGCCGCCGGCCCGGTGTCGACGGGTTCCACGGCCCGGATGCCGTACCCGAGCGCGGGGCGCCAGTATGTGGCGCGGCTGCGACTGGTGGCACGTCAGGTGGTCGGGATCGCGCCGGGCACGTACGAGGTCGATCCGGCCGGGGCGGCGCTGCTACCGATCGGCCCGGCACCGTCCACAGTGGACCTCGAGGACACCTCGATGTGGTTCGGCGCCTCGGTCGCCGAGGTGGGCGGCGTCGACGCGGGCACCGTCCCGGCGGTGCTGGGCATTTACGTGCAGACCGCCGGGCTGCGTGCCCGGTACGGCCTGCGGGCACTGCGCTTCGCCCTGCTGGAGGCCGGTCACCTGGCCCAGAACCTCGCGCTCGTCGCCGCCGCCACCGGGCTCGAGCTCGGCCTGATCGGCGGCTTCTACGACGATCTGGCCAACGACGTGTTCGGACTGGACGGGATCGACCGGTTCATCGTCTACCTGTTGCCGATCGGCCACCGTCCACACCGGACCTGAGGCCGGTCACGCGACCGGCTCCCGCCGGCAGGAGTGTCCGATGACCGCCACTCCCCAGCGGGATGCCCCCGGACGTAGCCAATATGGGTGGGCAGTGCGATGGCCGAGGAGGTGGGTGTGAGCAGTCACAGTGGATCCCGTGACGACGGTGTCGAATTCGAGCGCATCGTGTCCGGGCTCCGGGCGGGGCTCGCCTACCCGGCACCTCCGTTCCGGCTCAGGATGCGCAACGGCGTCTTCGCGGGCGTTTCGTTGGCCGTCATCGTCCCGATGTCGATGATCGTCGGCGGGTGGCTCGGGCTCGCCGTGACCGCGGTGGCCATCGCCGTCGCCGTCCGCATCGTTCGGGACGGGTAGCGCGGGCAGGTGCTCAGCCGAGTTGTTCGCGCGCGACGGTGATGAAGGCCCGTGCGGCCGGAGGTGTTTCGCCCGGGCACCACACCAGGACGATGCGCCTGTCGATGGTCGGGTGGGTGACGGGGACCGCGACGATCCCGGTCGCCTCGTCGCGTCCCGAGCACGGCATCAACGGCCTCGCCCCGTCGACCGAGCCGCGCAAGGACCGCTCGCGTCGGCGCGAGTTCCTCCTGCTCGACCCGGACGGAAACCGGCTCGCCTTCTTCGCCAAGTGAGTGCCGCTCCGATCAGCAGCCGGGGCCTTCGCCACCCGCGAAGACCCCCGGCGGCGGACAGTTGATGATCGCGGCGGTCCGCCTCGCGTGGACCGCCGGCGCCGGCAACGCCAGCGCCGTCGCAGCCAGCACCGAGGCCAGCGCCGCGATGGGTCGAGCGACGGTGCGGATGTCTCTCATCACGGGGCTCCCATCGATAGATCGAGACCCAAGTGTTCGCACGGGGCGGGTGCCCCGGCATCGGTAAGGTTCCCCATGTTCGGCGGGCCCGTGCCGGCATCAGGCTCGGCGGTGTGCGGCCGCTTCACATCAGGCAAACGACATGACCGTCACCGGCATCCCGGCCATGGGATCGGGTGCGAGACTGGCCGCGTGCGGCGCATCGCGATCCTGCTGACAGCCTTCGTTGCGACGGTTGGCGCAGCCGGCGCGCCGGCATGGGCGTTCGCCCCGGGCGGCTCGCCGGCGGCGCCGTCAGCGATCGCCGGTGAGCACGTGTGCACCGTCTCGGACCGCCGCGTGTTCGAGTTGTCGGGACTGGCGGCCACCGCCGCCGGCTACGTCGCCATCAACGACAGCGCCTCCGACCCGGCCGACATCCATATCTTCCGATTCGACAACGCCTGCCGCACTCAGCAGGTCCTGGCTTACCCGTCGGCGGCCCGGGACCCCGAAGACCTCGCCCTCGGGGCGGACGGCACCGTATGGGTCGCCGACATCGGTGACAACGACAGGAACCGCACCACCGTCGCCATCTGGAAACTCGCGCCGCGCAGCACGCGTCCGGTCATCCACCGGCTCACCTATCCGGACGGGCCGCACGACGCCGAGGCGCTGCTGCTGGCCGCCGACGACACTCCGCTCGTTATCACCAAGGAAGCCGTTCCGGGCATCTACCGGCCGGCGAAACCACTGATCCCGAACACCGACGACGGCGTGCCACTGGTCAGGGTCGGCGAACTGCGGTTGCCGGACACCAACACATCGAATCCGTGGTCGTTCGTCGGCCGCCGGCTGGTCACCGGGGCGGCGAAGGCGCCCGACGGCAAGCGGGTCGTCGTGCGCACCTACGCCGACGCGTTCGAGTGGGACGTCTCCGGCGGCGACGTGGTCAAGGCCATCACCACCGGCACCCCACGGATCACGCCACTTCCCGACGAACCGCAAGGCGAGGCAATCACCTACGGCGCGGACGGCGCATCGTTCATCACCGTGTCCGATGTGGACAGCGGCAAACCGACACCGCTGCTGCGCTATCACCCGCCGGCGCCGCCGCGGCCCGCGACGACCGCCACGGCGACCACCGAGCCGTCCACGAAACCGGCGACCGGCGCGGTCGGTGCCGACGCCCGCACGCGCGACGGCAGCCGAATCCCGGGCGGCCTCACCCTCGAGGGCGTCGTCACGGTCGTCGTCACCATCGGCGGGTTCGGGCTGCTGCTCCTGCTCGTCCGGACGGGGCGGAAACGTCGGGCCGGGCCCGGCTGACGGGCCCACGCCTGACGGCGCGTGACCGGAACCACATTCACGCGCTCAGCCCTGCGGGTATGGTAAGTGAATGTTCACTAACATTCCCTGGATGCTGTACGGAGCGACCGGCCGGACCGGGACGCTCATCGTCGAGCACGCGGTGTCCCGCGGGCACCGGCCGACCCTGGCCGGCCGGGATCCGACGCGGTTGCGGGCCATGGCCGAGCGGTTCGACCTGCCGTGGGTGTCCGCACCGGTGACCGAACTGGGCCGAGTGATCGGCGACGCGCGGCTTGTGCTGCTGGCCGCCGGGCCGTTCGACGCGACCACCCCACCGGCGCTGCGCGCCTGCCTGGATGCCGGTGTGCACTACCTGGACATCGCCAACGAGATCGGCCCCGCGCAGGCGGTACTGGCCGCGGCGCAGTCGGCTCGCGAGCGCGGCATCACGGCCCTGCCCGCCGTCGGGTTCGGCACCGTGGCCAGCGACGGCCTGGCCCGGCACGTGGCCGACCGAGTGCCGGGCGCGACCCGGCTGGACCTGGCGATCCTGCTCGGCACCGACGGCACCAGCGCCGGTGCGCGCGCCAGCACCATGCTGGCCATGGCCGGCGGCGGGCGGCTGCGCCGCGACGGGCGGCTGGTGCGAAGCGCCCTCGGGAAGGGAGCCCGCCGGCTCGCGACGCCGATCGGCGACCGCACGGTGGTCCCGGTCCCGACCGGCGACCTGGTCCTGAGCGGGCACACCACCGGCATCCCGGACATCACCGTTTCCTTCGCGGTTCCCATGCCGCCGGTCGCCGCGCGGCTCACCATGCCGATGCTGCCGACCGTCGCCAAGGTGGTCGGGACCCGAACCGGCCGCGCTACGAAGCGCCCCGCGCCGCGTTCGTCCACCGGGGGTGAGCCCGCCAGGAGCTACGTGTGGGCCCGCGCCGCCACCCCTGACGGCCGGTCCGCCGAGGCGTGGCTCAGCACCGGAGAGGGGTATGCGTACAGCGCCCGCTCGGCGGTACTCGCCATCGAGGCGACCCTCGCCGCAGAGCCGCAGGGCGCGACGACGGTGGCCCGGGCGTTCGGGTCGGGGCTCTCCGTCGAGGCGGGCGGTGAACTCCTTGCCCCGGCCTAGCCAGAAGGACAAGATCCTGCAGGCGGCGGTGGAGTGCTTCGCCGAACTCGGTTACGACGCCACCCGGGTCCGCCACGTCGCCGAGCGGGCGGGCGTCTCGGAGGCCGCCCTCTACCGGCACTACCCGTCGATGGAGGCGCTGGCCCAGGAGTTGTACAACCACCACTTCGGCGGATTCGCCCGGCGGCTGCAGGAGTCCACATCGGACGGTGGCACCGAGGAGCGGCTGCGGCAGGCGGTGCGCGCGACGCTCGCCGCCTACCGGGCCGATCCGGCCGCCTTCACCTTCGCACTGCTGCGTACCTCGACCTTCCTGCCGAACCTGCCCGCCGGCACGAGCTACCCGATCGAGATCCTGGAGCGCATCATCGCCGCCGGCCAACGCCGGCGGGAGGTGCGCGAAGGCCAGCCGAATCTGCTCGCCGGCATCTTCCTGGGTTGCGTGCTGCGGCCGATCATCCTCGCCAACCTCGCTGCCCCTGGCGCGCTTGACCTGTCCACCGAGTCCGCCCACGACCGCGTGATCGAGGACGCCGCTGTCGCCGCCCTCCGGGCGGAGTCCCATGCGTGAGTCATGCCGCGTCCTCGTATCGCTCGCCGCGCTGCTCGTGGGGCTTGTCGTGGTCAAC
>Ga0207689_10006182_pt1 | contig 10599 bp, 7 predicted proteins | sample KBSMisM52_FD_184312 | JGI IMG/M metagenome (GOLD analysis project Ga0207689, IMG submission 184312) | Miscanthus rhizosphere microbial communities from Kellogg Biological Station, Michigan, USA - KBS Miscanthus M5-2 (SPAdes) (version 2) | ecosystem: Host-associated > Plants > Roots > Rhizosphere... | reverse complement strand
CCGGGAGGTGCGGGTCGGCACCAGCGTGGGCGTGGGCAGGCTCGCGGTCGGCGACGGCTCCGGAGCGCCGCCTCCCGCGCGGCCGCCACGATCTCCCGCGCGAGTTCGTCGCGCGCACGCAGCGCGATCGCCTGATCGATGCGATGGCCCGCACCGTCGCGGCCAAGGGCTATGGTGCGCCGCTCACCGACGTGTGCGCCGCCGCGGGAGTCTCGACCCGCGCGTTCTACGAGCACTTCGCCGACAAGGAGGAGTGCTTCATGGCGACCTACGAGCGCGGCGCGAGCCTCCTGCTCAGCAGCGTGAACGCCGCCTACGAGCGGCCCGACGACTGGCCGGTGCGGATCCGGCGCGGCCTCGAGGTCATGCTCCACCTGCTCGCGGCCGAGCCCGCGTTCGCCAACCTCGCGATCGTCGAGATGCTCGCCGCCGGACCGCGCGCCCGCGAGCGCAGCCGGCGCTTGCTCGACGATTTTCTGCGCTACTTCAACGACGCGCCGATGCGGCCCGAGCACCCGCGGGTGCCGTCGATCGTCGTCGAGGCCGTGGTCGCCGGTGTGTTCGGCCTGCTGTTCAACTACGTCTCGGCGCGGCGCGCCGCCGAGCTGCCCGGCAAGCTGCCCGAGATCCTGTATTTCGTGCTCGCGCCGTTCATCGGCCAGAGCGCCGCCGCCGCGTCGGCCGGCCTGCCCGGCGCCTGACGGTCCACGGACTACCAGATCCGGGGCGGCGGCGCGGTGAGCTCGAGCAGCTTGTCGACCAGATCGAGGGCGAGCGCGCGCGCCGGCTCGACGGCGGACAGCTTGACCGTGCGGCGCTCGAGCAGCATGTCGAGGATCGCGGCGCAGTCGGTCAGGGCCTGGCGCGCGCGCACGTAGAGCGCGCGGCGCGCCGCCATGTCGGCGGTCGCCAGGCCCTGGGCGACGAGCTGCGGGATGATCGCCGACTTGCGATCGAGCTGGTCGCGCAGGAAGTAGCGCTCGCTCTCGGCGGCCAGCTCGATCACCTCGTGGACGTGTGCGGTGAACGCGAGCGCCTGCCGGTAGACCGGCACGCGATCGTGGCGCTCGGCGACGCCGGGCTCGTCGGAGGGTGCCGTCTCTTGCGGCGGTACCGCATCGTCGGGAGGCAGATAGCGGAACCGGATCCCGAATGGCGGTGTATCGGGCATGATCGATCCCTAATACTGCCGAGGGCGCCCTGCCCGTCCGGCTCCCCCAGTCGTACCCGTCGCGCTTTGCAGCTGGGCGCTTTTGATGTGCGCTCGGTCGCGAGCGTCATTCGCGCGGAGCGCGATCGAACCAGGCGAGCCACTCCTTCACCAGCTCGAGCCGGGAGTGGTCGACCGCATAGACGCGGTTGCGGCCCTGTCGCTCGTGGGTGAGCAGGCCGGCGTCGACCAGCACGCGCAGGTGGCGCGTCGTTGTGGGCCAGGTGTGCTCGAACCGGCCCGCGATGTCACCGGCGGTCATCGCGCCGCGCAGGTGGACGGTCAACAGGATCTGGCGGCGCGCAGGATGCGCGATCGCAGCGCACACGGCTTCCAGGGCGTCGAGCTTGGCTTTCGCGTCGAGGGTCAGGTGATCGGTTCGAGGGTGATGAGGGTCATGTCGTCCAGGAGCGGGCCTATGGTCTCCCAGACCGCCATGACCTCGGGGGTCTGGTGCGCAATATCCGACGAGCTGCCGTCGCGCCAGTGAAAGTGCTCGACCACGAACGCGCCGTCGGCGGCCTTGCGCAGATCGGTGCCGCGGTAGACGTGCACGGGATCGTCGCTGAGCAGGCCGAGGCCGCGCAGCACCGGGCCATGGCGCTTCACCAGGGCCTCGAGCTCGGCGAGCTTGCCGGCCTTGGGCCGGTAGATGACGAGGCGGTTGACGGGGTCCTTCGAGTCGGTGGCTTTCGTCATGATTATATTTAGCGTATAGGCTAAATATCGCGCGCCGTCAAGCGAGAACGCGACCGCCGGGCTACGGTGTCGCCGTGCGCTGCGTCCTGTTGCATGGCTTCGCGGGCGATCCGGCGAGCTGGGACGACGTGCCGATCGACGGCGAGCGGATCGCGCTCCCGGGCCACGTGGGCGGCGGGCCGGTCGAGCGCGACTGGGCCGGCAACATCGCGGCGATCGCGGCGCGGATCGAGCGGTGCGACGCCGTCGTCGGCTACTCGCTCGGGGCGCGGGTGGCGCTCGGGCTGGTGATCGGCGGCCACGCGCCGCGCGCGGTCCTGATCTCGGGCAACCCGGGGATCGCCGACGCCGAGCGCGCCGCGCGGCGAGCCGGCGATGCGGTGTGGGCGCAGCTCGCGCGCGAGCGCGGCACGGCCGCGTTCATCGACGCATGGCAGGCCCAGCCGCTGTTCGCGACCCAGCAGCGCGCGCCCGCCGAGCGGCTGGCGGCTCGACGCGCGCGCCGCCTCGCGCTCGATCCCGAGCAGCTCGCGCGCAGCCTCGAGGCCATGGGGCTCGCCGAGATGCCGGACTACCGCGCGCTCGTCGACGATCGCTTCGCGCTGATCGTCGGCGCGGACGACGCCAGGTACGTCGCGATCGCGCGCGCATTGCCCGCGCCGCTCGAGGTCGTCGCCGGCAGCGGGCACGATCCGCTGCTCGAGCAGCCTGTCGCGCTGGCCACTGCCATCGCGAAGCATCTCGCTCGGTGAAATACGCACGTTGCGGCGGCGCGGCGCGGCGCGGCGCGGCGCGGCGCGATGGTGAGCGGCGGCCCTACACCGACGGGCCGGCTGGCCTGCATGAACCCGACGGGCTGGCCGATTCGTTCACGGATGGCTCACGAGTTTCCCGGCTATCGCACCGTCGAGCGGCTCCACGCCGGCGACCGTTCGATCGTCGATCGCGCGCTCCGCGTCGCCGACGCGCGCACCGTGATCGTCAAGCAGCCGACCGGCAAGCTCGTACCCGCCGAGGCGCACGCGCGGCTGCAGCACGAGTTCGAGGTGCTGCGCGCGGTGCGCGGCCCGGGCGTCGTCGAGGCGCTCGAGGTGATCCGCGACGGCGGCCATGCCGCGCTGGTGGTCGAGGACTCCGGCACCCCGCTCGCGAGCTCGCTCGCCGAGCGCCGGTTCGGCGTCGGCGAGGCGCTCGACGTCGCCGCCGCGATCGCGCGCAGCCTCGCGCACATCCACGGCGCCGGCGTGGTCCACAAGGACATCAACCCGAGCAACCTCTTCTACGACCCGGCGACGCGGGGCGTGAAGGTGATCGACTTCGACGTCGCCGCCCGGACCCGGGGCGCGAGCGCGCACGGCCGCGACGCGACGGCGGAGGGCACGCTGCACTACCTGGCGCCCGAGCAGACCGGGCGCCTCGAGCGCACCGTCGACGAGCGCAGCGATCTGTACGCGCTCGGCATCACGCTGTACGAGCTGTTCGCCGGGCGCCGGCCGTTCGACGGCGACAACGCGCTCGCGCTGATCCACGCCCACCTCGCCGAGCAGCCGCGCCGGATCGACGACCACGACCCCGCGATCCCGGGCGTGATCGCCGACATCGCGCTCAAGCTGATCGCGAAGGCGCCGGAGCAGCGCTACCAGACCGCGGCCGGCGCGCTGGCCGATCTCGAGCGCTGCCGGCGCGAGCTCGCCGGCACCGGCGCGATCAGCCGGTTCGCGATCGCCCGGCACGACGGCGCCGCACGGCTCGAGTTCACCGACCGGCTCTACGGGCGCGAGCCCGAGGTCCGGGCGCTGCTCGACGCCTACGACCGCACGTCGCAAGGCAGCGTCGAGACCGTGTTCGTGTCGGGCTACGCGGGCGTCGGCAAGACCTCGGTGGTCCGCGAGCTGGTCGGGCCGGTCACCGCGCGCCGCGGCCAGCTCGCGTCGGGCAAGTTCGAGCAGCTCAACCGCGACGTCCCGCTCAGCGCGGTGGTGTCGGCACTCGAGCAGCTGGTCGCGCGCATCCTGGCGGAGCCGGCGATCGATCGCTGGCGCGCGGCGATCGCGGCGGCGCTCGGCGACGACAGCGCGCTCGCGCGCTCGGTGCTGCCCGCGATCGAGCGCGTGCTCGGGCCGCAGCCGCCGGCGCCGGCGCTCGACCCCGACGCGGCGGGCCGGCGGCTCGCGCTCGCGATGGCGCGGCTCGTCCAGGTGTTCGCGCGCAAGGCGCACCCGCTCGTGCTGTTCCTCGACAACATGCAGTGGGCGGACAAGGCGAGCCTGCAGCTGCTCACCCAGCTGGTGACCTCCGAGGACACCGAGTCGCTGCTGGTGATCGAGGCCTACCGCGACAACGAGGTCGACGCCGTCCACCCGCTGGTGATCGCGATGCGCGAGCACCGGCAGCGCGGCGCGCGGGTGTTGCAGATCGAGCTCGCGCCGCTGACCCTGGCCGAGACCGCGGAGCTCGTGGCCGACGCGCTGCGGCTCACCCCCGACGCGATCGGCGACGCCGCGGCGGTGATCTGGCGCAAGACCGAGGGCAACCCGTTCTTCATCCGCCAGTTCGTCCAGGCGCTGTACGACGACGGCTGCATCGCGTTCGACCCGGGCAGCCATGCGTTCACGCTCGACACCGGCGCGATCGACCGCTTCGCGATCACCGAGAACGTCGCCGACCTGCTCGCTCGCCAGCTCGGCAAGCTGCCGGCGGATACCCGCGCGGTGCTGGTCACCGCCGCGGCGATCGGCACCGAGTTCGACCTCGCGACGCTGGCGACGGTGAGCGCGCGCGGCACCGCCGAGCTGCGGGCCGCACTCGCCCCGGCGATCGACGCCGGCATGATCGGCGCGGCGGCGAGCGGCGAGGCCGGCCGCCATCGCTTCCAGCACGACCGGATCCAGCAGGTAGCCTACGAGGCGGCGGCGCCCGACGTGCGCGAGCGACTCCACCTCGAGATCGGCCGTCAGCTGCTCTCGGCGGCACCCGACGAGATCGACGCGCGGCTGTTCGAGATCGTGCACCACCTGCACCGCGGCCTGTCGCTGATCGGCAGCGAGCCCGAGCGCGCCCGCTTCGTCGAGCTCGCGATCGAGGTGGCCCGGCGCGCGCGGCGTTCGGCCGCGTTCGACGTCGCCGCGGCGGCGCTGCGCGGCGTCTGCGCGGTGGTCGACGAGCGCGCACATCACGCGACGTGGTTCGCGGCGCACCTCGAGCTGGCGCAGGTGCTGTCGCTCGGCGGGCTGCACCGCGAGGCGCGCGACGCGCTCCAGCTCGCCTACCCGCACGCCTCCGATCGCGAGCGCGCGACGCTCGGGGCGCTCGAGGTTGCGATCTGCGCGAGCCTCGGCGCCGCGCCGGAGGCGCTGGTCTGCGGGCGGCGCGCCGCGGCGCTGCTCGGCGTCGAGTTGCCGGCCGATCCGGCGGAGATCGAGCGCCAGGTCGCGAGCGATCTCGCGGTCATCCTCGCCGCGGTCGCGGAGCGTCCGATCGAGACCTGGATCGATCTGCCGGTGATGACCGACCCCGAGACCCTCGCGACCACGGCGATCCTGATCAACTGCACCGCGCCGGCGTACCAGTGCGAGCCGGCCTTGCTGGCGCTGCTCGCCACCAAGCACGTCACGCTGTCGCTGCGCCACGGCAACTGCAGCGCCTCGGCGCACGGCTACGGCGCGCTCGCGATCGCGCTGCGGGCGATGGGGCACGATGACGCCGCGTACCGGTTCGGCAAGCTGGGCGTGGCGGTCGCACACCGGCTCGACGCGCGCGCCCACGCCCCGTCCGTCGAGTTCATGTTCGCGGCGTTCGCCGCGCCGTGGCGGCTCCCGATCGAGGACGTGATCGAGCTGCTGCGCGCGACGGTGTCGCGCACGATCGACGTCGGAGACCTGGTGTACGCGAGGTACGCCATCGTCCAGGAGCTGATCGCGCGCATGGTGCGCGGGGAGCGGCTCGACGACCTGATCGACCACGCGCGCCGCTATCGCAGGGTGTGCACACGGCTCGGGCTCCACGACATCGCCTTCCTCGTGAGCTGGTACATCGCACACGCCCAGGCGTGGACCGGCTCACCCACCGGCGAGGGCGAGACCGCGCTCGACCTCGCCGCCATCGAGCGCAGCCTCGCGACGCGTGGTCGCGAGCGCACCGGCCTGGCGCTGTGCCGCATCCTGCTGCTCGAGCGCCGCTACTGGTCGGGCGACCTCGCCGGCGTGCTCGAGCTCGCGCGCACGATCGGGTCGATCAACGACGGCTCGCCGGGCAACATCTACAATGCCGAGGTCCGGCTCTACATCTGCCTCGCCGCGATCGCGGTCGGCCGGGTCGACGGCGAGGCCGGCGCGAGCGAGACGAGCGCCCTCGTCGCGACCTATCGCGACGACCTGGCGCGCTACGCGACCGCCAACCCGGCGAGCTTCCGCCAGATGGCGGCGCTGGTCGACGCCGAGCTCGCCCGGGCGCGCGGCGACGTCGGCGCCGCGATCGCAATGTACGACGCGGCGATCGAGTCAGCGGCGGAGAACGGCTTCGTCAAGCTCGAGGCGATCGCGCACGAGCTCGCCGCGCAGTTCTGGGTCGAGCGCGGCAAGCCGGCGTTCGCGGTGGTTCACCTCGGCAAGGCCCGCGACCTGTGCCAGCACTGGGGCGCGCGGCCTAGGGCCCGCGAGCTCGAGCTGCGCCGCCGACAGCTCGGCGCCACCACCGAGCGCGACACCACCTCGCGGTCGACCAGCGCGATCTCGAGCACGCTCGACTTCGCCACCGTGCTCAAGGCGAGCCAGGCGCTCGCCACCGACATGGTGCTCGACAGCCTGCTCGCGCGGATGATGGAGATCATCATCGAGAACACGGGCGCGCAGGCCGGATCGATCGTGCTCGATGTCGGTGGCGCGCGCTTCGTGCTCGCGTCGAAGGCCCCCGGCGCTGCGGTCACCGTCGGCGAACGCGTGGCGCTCGCGGCGGCGCGCGACGTCTCGGAGGGCATCGTCAGCTACGCGATGCGGACCGCGGAGTGCATCGTGCTCGGCGACGCGACCCGCCACCCCACGTTCCGCAGCGATCCCTACGTCCGCCAGCGCCGCCCGCGCTCGGTGCTGTGCCTGCCGATCGCCCACAAGGAGCGCATGATCGGCGCGGTCTACCTCGAGAACAACCTGGTCGCCGACGCGTTCACGGTCGACCGGCTCGACGCGCTCGGCATCCTGGTCGCCCAGCTCGCGGTGTCGATCGAGAACGCGATGATCGTCGCCAACCTCGAGGAGCTGGTGTCCGAGCGAACCAGCGCGCTCACCGAGGCCAACCACCAGCTGCGCGTCCAGTCGCTGGCCCGCGAGCGCATGGAGTCGCAGCTGCGGCTCGCGCAGAAGCTGCAGTCGGTCGGTCAGCTCGCCGCGGGCATCGCGCACGAGATCAACACGCCGATGCAGTACATCGGCGACAACATCGGGTTCCTCGACGACGCGGTGGGCTCGCTGCTGACCCTGGTCGACTCGTACCGCGCCGCGATCGGCGCCACCGCCGATCCGACCACGGCCGCGGGGGTGCGCCGGCTCGAGCAGGAGCTCGATCTCGACTACCTGCGCGAGAGCGTACCGGAGGCGTGCGCGAGCGCGCGCGATGGCGTGCTGCGGGTCTCGCAGATCGTCACGGCGATGAAGACGTTCTCGCACCCCGATCAGCGCGAGCAGAGCGCGATCGTGCTCGCCGCCGCGCTCGAGAACACCCTCGTGGTGGCGCAGAACGAGTATCGCCACGTCGCCGACGTGTTCACCGACTTCGCCGACCTCCCCGACGTCGTGTGCCACCGCGGCGAGCTCAACCAGGTCTTCCTCAACCTCATCGTCAACGCGGCGCACGCCATCCGCGAGGTCGTCAAGCAGCGCGGCGGCCGCGGCCTCATCACGGTGCGGACCCGGCGCGAGGGCAACGACACCGTCCTGGTTGCGATCTCCGACACCGGCGGCGGCATCCCCGAGGCGATCCGCGATCGCGTGTTCGATCCGTTCTTCACGACCAAGGAGGTCGGCCAGGGCACCGGGCAAGGCCTCGCGCTCGCCCGCACCGCGATCGTCGATCGCCACGGCGGCACGATCAGCTTCGAGACCCAGATCGGCACCGGCACGACGTTCTTCGTCCGCCTCCCGATCCACGGCTGGTCGCCCGGCAAGACGGTCGCCGCCGCGAGCTGATCAGACGCAGGTCTCGCGCGATCGCGAATACTTCAATCTCCGTATTGACTGTTTCGGAACAGGCGAAACACGTTCGGCACACGAACCGATGAGTGCGAGATGCGCAGAAGAACCGTGTTATATTAAACATTTGCAGAGATGTCGCGTGTACCAACACTAGTATAATACGTAGTTCGATACTGTGATATACGATATAGATTCTTATTGCCACAGTTTTCCGATCACGATTTGTCGATTCCTCGGTACTAATGAGTTGCGTGCACGCGACAGTCCGTTTGGTGTTACTCGAACCCACAAAGGAAGGAATCGGGACGATGTGGAAAAACTGCTTTGCCGTACTAGTGATCGGTTTGAGCATGGCGATCGGGGCCTGCATCGCACAGGACGATGCGCGCCGCGACGACCAGGTGGCGCAGGTCGATCGCAGCGCCGCTGGCATCACCGCGCAGGCCGCCGGCGAGGAGCTCGAGGCCGCGTTCGACACTCAGCACTTCTCGTGTAATGGCAACCAGCCCGGTCTTCCCATTCCCATCTCGAGGGAGGACGAATTCTCTGCGTGCATGCCGGCGTGCCTGGACGGGCCGTTCCACCCGACGTTCGGCTCTTGCTGGGGCTCCTGCTGCCGTCAGGTCACCGGCTGCTCGCAGTGCTTCGAGCAATAGTCCGAGTGGTGCAGAGGCCGGCCGCGGCTCGGATCACATCAGATGCAGGTCTCGCGCACGCGCGCCGCGGGCGTCGCCTCGATCATCAAGCCGGGCGTCGCCTCGATCCTGATCGGAGGTAGCCCCTCGGGCTGGGGCGGCTCGACCTCGGGGTCGATCTCGGCCTCCGGCTCGGGCGCCGGGATCCGGAGCTCCGCCCAGCCCCACTCGAGCGCGCCGAGCAGCACCTCGGCCGGCTGCGCACCCGACACGCCCATCCGGCCCGACACCACGAAGTACGGCACGCCGGTGATCCCGAGCTCGCGCGCGATCGCCTCGTCGCGCCACACGTCGGCGCTGTAGCGATCGCCGTCGAGCACGTCGCGAACCTCGGCGCCGTCGAGGCCGGCCTCGTGCGCGAGCGCCGCGAGCACGTCGCGATCGCCGATCGCCTGGCCCTCGGTGTGGTACGCGCGCCGCAGCCGCTCCTCGAGTGCGTGCTGTATGCCGCGCTCGCGCGCGAGGTGCATCAGCCGGTGGGCATCGAACGTGTTGCCGCCGCGGACGCGATCGAAGCGCAGCTCGAGCCCGACCTCCGCCGCGGTGTCGACGATGCGATCGATCATGGCCTGGGCCTGCGGCAGCTGCGTCCGGCAGCTCCTCGCGAGCTGCTCGACATAGCTGTCCGATGCGTCGCGGATCCGCGGCGCCATCGGCTCCTGCTCGAACGACCGCCACACGATCTCGACGCCGTCGCGATGCGGAAACCGATCGAGCGCCTGCTCGAGGTGGCGCTTCCCGACGTAGCACCACGGACACGAGATATCGGCCCAGATGTCGACGCGAACCTTCGGCACGCCGGCACTCTACTCGCGGACGCAGCGCACCTGCAGCGTGCAGGGCACCGCGATCGGGAGCGCAGCAGATTGCGGCACTCCGATCTCCGACACGTGGGATCAGGTCGGCGCGCACCGACCGCCCACCACCGCGCGACGCGCTCACTTCACGAAATCGATCACCACGCGCGCGAGCGCCTCGCCGCAGTCCTCCTGCAGGAAGTGCCCGCCGCCCTCGATCGTCGGGTGCGTGCGCCCGGCCGCGCCCGGGATCAGCTTCTGCAGCACGCGCTCGCCGCCGCGCGTGATCGGATCCTGATCGCTGAACGCGGTCAAGAACGGCTTGTCCCACCGCTTCAGGACCTCCCACGCAGCGCGGTTCGCCGCCGCCGCCGGATCGTCGGGCTGCGTGGGCACGAGCAGCGGGAACTGTCGCGCCCCGGCCTTGTAACCCTCCTCGGGGAACGGCGCGTCGTACGCCGCGATCACCTCGGGCGACAGCTGCGTACGACAGCCGTTCCTGATGATCCCGCCGACCGGCAGCTCGGGCACCGTCTGCGAGAATCGCTGCCACGCAAAGAACGCATCGGGCGGTTTGTGATCGCCGGTCGGCAACCCGGTATTCGCCGCGACGATCGCCGCGAACCGCTGGGGCTGCTCGGCGGCGAGCCGCAGTCCGAGCAGCCCGCCCCAGTCCTGGCACACCAGCACGATGTCGCGCAGATCGAGCGCGACCACGAACGCGGTCAACCAGTCCATGTGGCGCTGATAGCTGTAGTCGTCGCGCGCGGCCGGCTTGTCGGAGCGGCCGAACCCGACGAGGTCGGGCGCCACGGCGCGGAGCCCGGCGTCGACGAGCGGCGGGATCATGTGGCGGTAGAGGTAGCTCCAGCTCGGCTCGCCGTGGAGCAGCAGCACCACGGGCGCGGAAGGGTCGCCCTCGTCGAGGTGGTGCACCCGCAGCGTGCCGCCCTCGCCGTCGGGGATGTCCGCGTAGTGCGGCTCGAACGGATACCCGGGCAGATCCACGAAGC
>Ga0207689_10006180_pt1 | contig 10600 bp, 11 predicted proteins | sample KBSMisM52_FD_184312 | JGI IMG/M metagenome (GOLD analysis project Ga0207689, IMG submission 184312) | Miscanthus rhizosphere microbial communities from Kellogg Biological Station, Michigan, USA - KBS Miscanthus M5-2 (SPAdes) (version 2) | ecosystem: Host-associated > Plants > Roots >... | reverse complement strand
CGTCGCGCAGCATGTAATACCAGGCGCGGGGCGTTGCGCCGGGTGTACCGATGTTACCGAAGGTGTAGCCGGTTTCCGCGGTGTGCTTGTTCGAGATACGAGGCTCCAGCAGCATGCGTGAATCGCCGATGCCCAGGACCTGCGCACCGGTTTTCGGACGCAAGCGCTCGTTGCGCAGCATGGTCTCAACAGATCCGGTGGAAGAATCCGGGCTGATGATCCACGGGTACAGGCCAGTATGGAAAACCGCCCCTTCAATCGCGAAAAAGACCACAATGCTGGCGAACAGAACGGGCGCGGCGCGCAAAACGTTGAGCCTCCCTCAATTCACGATGCGGCCGTCGCGCATGGTCACGATACGATCGGCGTAGGCGGCCGCCTCCGGGTTGTGAGTGATCATGAGAATCGTCTGGCCCAGGCGTTTGTTCAAGCCTTGCAGGATCGCCAGCACGGCGGTGGAATTCTCCGTGTCCAGATTTCCGGTAGGCTCGTCCGCCAGCAACAGGGCCGGATGATTCACCAGAGCCCGCGCGATGGCGATACGCTGCTGTTCTCCGCCTGAAAGGGCGCGAGGTTTGTGGTTCAGACGGCTGGCGATCCCTAACAGCTTGAGAGTCTCCTCAAACTGAGGATCGCGCTCCTGCCCATTCTTCCCCGCGATGTGCCGGGCGATCTCGATGTTGTCGCCGCCGGTTAGTGTCGGCAGGAGATTGTATTTCTGAAACACGAAGCCTACCGTGGTCTTGCGAAGCAGCGTACGATCCGCTTCGCTCATCTGGATGAGGTCGCGCCCGTCGATCAGCACCGTTCCTGAAGTCGGCGGCGTTAAGCCTCCCAGAATGTTAAATAGTGTCGATTTGCCGGATCCGCTGGGACCGACGATAGCCACAAACTCGCCTGCATCGATCTTGAGATCGACGCCACGTAATGCGTGAACTTCAATTTCGCCGACGCGATAGGTCTTGGTGAGATTCTGCGCGACGACGTTAGTCATAAGCCAGAGCCTCGATCGCGTCCTGGCGAGCCGCACGCAACCCGGGATAGAGCGCTCCGACGATCGCGCCGGTCAAGGCGATCCCCGTCACCGGAAGATACCAGTCCGGCACGATTTCCTGCGGAAAGGACACTGCAAACACGCCTAACAGCGATCGGGTTCCGTAAGTCATCACGATACCTACCGCAGTTCCAACCAGCGCCAGCATCATCGTTTCCCGCAGCAGAATTCCAACGATGTATCCCGGCGATGCGCCTAAAGCCTTCAGAATGCCGATCTCGCGCGTGCGTTCCAGCACGGCCGTATACATCGAGAGACACACCACCAGAAATCCAATCAGAACCGCGATGCCGATGACCACTTTTGTGAAGGCTTCGATATACGGAACGCTGTTGGTACTGAACAAGGATACAAACTCTTCGATGGAATCGACCTTGTAAGTCTGGAACTCTTTCTGCAGCGCTGCCTTAACGGTATCCGTGTTCGAGGGGTCGTCGAGCTTGATGTAGATGGCGGAGACCAGACCATTTCCGGAGTACAGTTCCTGCATCCTGCTAATGTCCGCGAATGTCCTGGAAAGCTTGCCCTGCTCGACGATGCCCGATATTCGCCAGCTGTGCCCGAAATCGATGGAACTTCCCGGCTGCAGATTGTGGTGCTGCTTGGCGAAAATCTCATCCACCACTAAGTCATCGGGACCCTGGAACAAACGGCCCTTGACGATCTTCAACCCTCCGCTCATCGCATTGAATTCGTCCAGGTGAATGCCGGTAATGGAGTTGAAGGAGTCGATAGACTTGACATACGTTCCAGTGGCCATCGCGACGTGTGGCTTCGCGCGGATAAGGTCCACAATCTTCTCCGACATGGTGTACGAAAACGAAAATCCGGCGCTTTCCGGCGGCCGAATGAGAATATCCGCCCCGGTACCCCGGGAACGCGATGCCATGTCGCTCAGGACGCCCCGGCTGACCCCCACCAGCGTCAGGATTAATGTGACCTCGACTCCAATAGCGAAAACGCTTAATAGGGTCCGCACCGGACGGTGCTTCAGATTTTCGAAAACTAGACGATAGATCAACGATCCATCTTAGCAGTCAGGCTTACCAGCAGGGCTCATCAGCCATGCTTGCGAAATCACCGCCAGCGCTGCGATTACCGCGGTCTCAGCGCGCAGGATCAATGGCCCCATGGAGACAGTCGTCCAGCCTTTAGCGGCAAAAGAACCGTGCTCTTCTTCGGTCCAACCGCCTTCCGGACCAGTCAGGATCGCAACCGTGTCCTCCGCGGTCCTCTCGGCTGGAAGCGCATTGAGGAGCGGGACGCCTTCCGGATTTTCATCCAGCACATAACTACTGGTTCCGGCTCTCACCAATGCCTGACTAAGAGGAATGGGTTCGGCGATCTCAGGAAGGTGCGCCCGGCGGGATTGCTGGCTGGCTTCGAGCGCGATCCTGCGCCAGCGTTCCAGACGTTTTCCCGCTGCTTTCTCCAGTCCGCGCTCACTTCGCGCTGCTTCGACGGGAACAATCCCGGTCACACCCAACTCGGTGGCTTTTTCGACAATCCATTCAAAGCGATCGAACTTGATCAGTGCGACGTACAACTCGATTCGGGCGGAGGGTGGCGGCGCAGGTAGTTTCTCCAGCACCTCGAAATCAATTTTTCCTTTGTGCGCTGTACCGATCTCGGCCAGATACACGTCGCGGTTATCGGAGATTTCGTACCGTTGACCTGACTCGACGCGCAGGACGCGGCTCAGGTGACGGGCGTCCTCGCCCACAATCTGGGCATGGCCGTTGCGGACCTCATCCACGAAAAATCGCCTTCGCATATCCTAATTCTCGCCCGCACAACGGAGCCTGGCGCGGAACCGGTAGAACCATGGATACAAACCGACCGCCGCGCCGGCCCTGTGCGGGCTTTTCGTATCCTAGGTCTTAATGATCGCCCATCTGCGGGGAACGCTTCTCGAAAAACATCCGAACCTGGTGATCGTGGATACCGGCGGGGTCGGCTACGAAGTAACGATTCCGGTATCCGCCTATTCGTCGCTTCCCGAGACCGGTACCGAGGTGCAGTTGCACATTCATACGCATGTACGCGAAGACGCGCTGACACTGTTCGGATTCGTTTCACATCCAGACAAAGCGTTATTTGAAAAACTGATCACGGTGAGCGGCATCGGACCGAAGCTGGCGATCACTACGCTCGGCGGCCTCACGGCGCACGATTTGGCCCAGGCCATTCGCGAGGGCTCCATTGAACAACTGGTCCGGATTCCAGGCGTAGGGAAGAAGACTGCAGAACGAATGGTTTTGGAACTGCGAGACAAGCTGGATCTTCTGCCGGGAATCGCACGCGGGGGCGCCGCGCCGGCAAAGAGCATGTTCAATACGGTGGAGGAAGACGTGATCTCTGCGCTGGCGAATTTCGGAGTTTCGCGCGCCGCGGCCGAGGCAGCCGTGACCAAGGCTCGTTCGGCCAGCGAGGGCAACGATTTCGACGGGCTCTTCCGCCGGGCTTTGAAACTGGTGCGTTAGGTCGTACTTAGTACACTAAAGCTTCATGCGTGAAGACGGCATCGTTTCCGCGTCACTGCGGGAAGAAGAACGGCAATTCGAAGCCACACTCCGCCCCAACAGACTTGCGGATTTTGCTGGTCAAGCCAAAGTAAAAGAAAACCTGTCCATCGCGATCGAAGCCGCCCGGCGCCGCGGTGAAGCCATGGATCACGTGCTGCTCTACGGCCCTCCAGGACTGGGGAAAACGACGCTCGCCGGCATCATCGCCGCTGAATTGGGCGTCGCGATGCAACAGACTTCGGGGCCCGTTCTACAGAAGAAACTGGACCTGGTCGGCATCCTGAGCAACATCCAGGAACGCGAAGTTTTTTTCATCGACGAGATCCATCGGCTGCAGCCGGACGTGGAAGAGATGATCTATTCCGCGCTGGAGGATTTCCGCATGGATATCCTGATCGGCACCGGTCCCGGCGCACGCACCGTAGCGATGGAGCTGAAGAAGTTCACGGCCATCGGCGCGACCACGCGCCAAGGATTAATAAGCGCACCGTTGCGAGGCCGATTCGGTCTCGTCCTCCGCCTGAATCATTACGAACAAGAGGAGCTTGGACGCATCGTCATGCGCTCGGCACGGCTACTCGAAATTGAAGTGGACGACCAGGGCGCTCAGGAAATCGCGCGTCGCAGCCGCGGGACGCCGCGCATCGCCAACCGCCTGCTGCGGCGAGTGCGCGATTTCGCCCAAGTACGAGCCTCGGGCCGCGTGGACGCCGATGTGGCCACGCGCGCGCTCGATCTCCTGGAAGTGGACCGCTTCGGGCTGGACGAGATCGATCAGAAGATCATGCTCACCGTGCTTGAAAAATATCGCGGTGGGCCTGTGGGGCTGAATACGATTGCCGCGTCCATCGATGAAGAGCCGGACACGATCGAAGAAGTCTATGAGCCATACCTGATCCAGCTTGGGTTCCTGGACCGGACGCCGCGTGGACGGATGGGCACGGATCAGGCCTTCGAATATTTCAAGATCCCGCGAAAGATCCGCGGCGCTCAGAACACGTTATTTTAGTCAACACGTTTTAATGAAGATCGCCTACCTGGGCCTGGGATCGAACCTGGGCGACCGCAACGCGAATCTGGCTGACGCGATTACTCGTCTGGCCTGCGACTCCCTGCGGATTCTGCGGACATCTTTCGTATGGGAAACCGCGCCGCGCGACGTTCTCGATCAGCCCTGGTTTCTGAATCAGGTAGTTGAGGTGGAATCGGACCTGCTGCCGCGCCAGCTATTCCAGCGAATCCAGCGCATTGAACGCGAAATGGGACGCCAGAGGCGCATGCCCAAAGGTCCGCGATTGATCGACATCGATATTCTGCTCTATGGGAACGCCGTCGTGAAATCAGAGGATCTGGAGATCCCGCATCCGCGCATGACGGAGCGCCGCTTTGTTCTGGCGCCGCTCGCAGAGCTAGCGCCCGATCTGCGACATCCTGTCAGCGGGCAAACCGTGCGGGAGCTGCTGGCAGAGGTCGTTGGGCAATCCGCGCAGCGGCATGAGCCTTAGATTGGTTCAGTCTGCTCCCTGCAACTCGAGCCACTTTCCCCGATAAAGGTAATTGACGACGGACGCCTTCCCGACGAATGAATCATTGATACCTTGGTGATCGATCGGAGGAGGCTGCGGGCCGCCAAATGTCCGGTAGTGCTCCACGATGTAGGCCCTGCCAACAGGCGTGATTACCCTTGAGTAGAACATTCTGTCACCGCCCGCGCCTTGAAGGCGATCGATGTCCTTCGTCCCCGCAAGCCGGCCGGGGTTGATGGCCGAAGCGTTCCAAAACACCAGGATCGAAGAAACCCGTCCCACCGAACAGAGCACTGCCCAATCCGTCTGCCCGGGCTTCGCAAACTGGCCCTTGATTACGTTTTGGCGCCCATCCATCATGGGCGGCTGAGGAATGCTGCATCCGCGCCGCTGAAGCTCGGCAATAAGGTTTTTCGGCAGTTCAGGGAAAGCGGCCGGACTGAGCCGAACGACCTGTCGATCAGCACTTTCCAGCAAACTCTGCAGGTCAGAGGGGGGTTGTTGTGCAAAACCCGAACCGACAATCGCGAAGGATAGGACCAGCCGCAGCCGCGCCATGAGTAATTAGGTGCTTTCGACGTGAGTTTCGGCGGGTCGTTGCGTGACGATCTTCACGCGCACAATGCGGTTGCGATCCATTTCCTTGACAATGAAAATGTGCGACTCATTCGTCACCGTGTCACCGGGCGCCGGAATATAACCCAGCCGGAACAGCAGAAAACCAGCCAGGGTCTCGAATCCCGCATCACCCGGCAGTTCGATTCCGTATTGCGAAGCCAGATCGCGAATGTTGGTGCCCCCGTCGACTTCGATCACGGTCGCACCGGCCACCGGCAGTGGCCGGCGAATGTCATGCTCGTCGCCAATTTCACCAAATATCTGTTCCAAAAGATCTTCCAGCGTCACCATGCCGGTGATGGTGCCGAATTCGTCCACCACCATGGCCAGATGCGTGTGATTCTTCCGGAACTCGTCCACCAGTTGGCTCAAGGGCTTGGTTTCAGGCACGACCAATAGATCGCGCAGGTAGCGCCGCAGACGAAAGGGGATAGCCGGCTGCCGGCGATCGGTGGCATTCTTGCGCTCGCGCCAGACGCGCATCAGGTCCTTGTAGTGGACGAATCCGATGATGTGCTCGGGCTTGCCCTCATAAACCGGGACTCGTGAATACTTGTGTTCGAGTGTGATCCTGAGGAGCTCGTCCAAGCTCGCGTCAACCGGCACGGAGACGATATCAATGCGGGGGGTCATCACCTCGCGAGCGTAGATATCCTTGAGCCCCAGCATCTTTTGAATCGCGTCCTCTTCGAAGGTCTCCAGATGGCCTTCGCGGCGGCTCGACTCCAAAATAAACCTGAGTTCCTCAGCCGAGTGTCCTCCGCCGCCGTGACCGCTGAGACCCATCGCCCGGGACAATCCCGCCGATGCTCGTTCCACCACATACACGAAAGGCGCGGAGATTCGATTGAACACCAGCAGCGCCGGCGCCACCAGCAGCGCCAGCCGGTCGGCTTTATCCAGCGCCAGATTCTTAGGCACCACTTCGCCGATCACCACGTGCACGAAGCTGATCGCCAGAAATGCGAACGTGAAACTGACCCCGTGAATAAGGACCTCGCGCGCCGGCGTGAGCAGAGGCGTGAACATCCCCAGGATCACGTTGTAAAGTGTTTGCTCGCCAGCCCACCCCAGGCCCAAGCTAGCCAGGGTGACACCGACCTGAGTAACGCTCAGCAAGCGTTCGGGATTCGCAAGAAGCTCCAACGCCGCGCGCGCCGATACGTTTCCCTGCGCCGCCAGTTGGTCCAGCCGGGAACGGCGAACGGATACCAGCGCCACCTCCGCGGCAGCGAAGAACCCGTTCAGAACGACGATCGCGAGCAGTAGAGTAAAGCGGAGTGACATTTTAGTCCGCTACAATCGAGCCGTGCTATTCAATACGCCCTGGTTGCGGGCGATCAATCTGAGCATAGCGGTTTTATTGGTTGCGGCACTAGGCGCCGCCTATTGGTTCGCGTGGCGGACCCTGCCTGAAACCTCCGGCGCGATCGCAGCGCCCATCACAGCGCGAGCCACCGTGATTCGAGACAGCCTGGGAGTTCCGCATATCTCGGCGGCGTCCTGGGAGGACGCAATTTTCCTGCAAGGCTATGTGATCGCGCAGGACCGGATGTGGCAAATGGATGCGTTCCGCCGCCTGGCTGCAGGCGAACTGGCCGAGATTGTGGGCCCGGCGGCGTTAGATCAGGATCGCGAATCGCGCCGGCTGCGAATGGCCCGTATTGTCGAAGCGCAGATGAAAATGTTGGCGCCCGAAGCGAAAACCATCTTCGCGGCATACGCGCGCGGCGTGAATTACTATATCGAGACCCATCGCGGCCGCTTACCTCTGGAATTCACGCTTCTGAACTACAACCCGCGCCCATGGAGGATTGAAGATAGTCTCCTGGCAGCGCTGCAGATGTATCGCACGCTGACAACTTCCTGGCCGGAAGAAATCCGCAAGCAGCATATGCTTGCGGCCGGCGACGCGCAGAAGGTGAATTTCCTGTATCCCGATCGAACAGGAACCGAGGTGGCTCCGGGATCGAACGCCTGGGCGATTTCCGGAGCGCACACTGCTAGCGGCAAACCAATTCTGGCGGGAGATCCGCACTTGGAATGGTCGATTCCGTCGCCGTGGTACCTGGTGCACCTGAAAGCCGCGGACCTGGACGTGACGGGCGCGGCGCTTCCCGGAATTCCCGCCGTGATTCTGGGCCACAATCGCAACATCGCATGGAGCGTGACGAATCTCGAATTCGACGTCCAGGATCTCTATCGCGAAACAATCGACGAACGGACCGGCCGCTATCAGGTGGGCGGCCAAACCAAGCAGGCGGCGCTGGATCGCGATTGGATCGGCGTAAAGGGGCAGAAGCCAGTTCAGGCCGACGCGTGGCTTACCGAGCACGGCCCGGTGGTGCTGAACGATGACGGAAAGAGTTACTCGCTCCGCTGGATGGCAGCCGAGGCCGGCGTCATGGAGTTTCCCTTCCTGGCGCTCGACAAAGCGTCGAACTGGGAGGATTTCAATCAGGCGCTGCGCCACTACCCTGGTCCGGGGCAGAATTTTGTTTACGCGGATGTGACTGGAAACATCGGCTATCACGCAGCAGGCAAGTTGCCGAATCGCCAAGGTTGTCGTGGCGATATCCCAGCCGACGGCGCCAAGAATGATTGCGCATGGAACGGAACGATTCCATACGACGATCTTCCACAGACCTTCAATCCGCAGAGCGGGATGATCGTATCCGCGAATCAGAATCCCTTCCCCGAAGACTATCGCTATACAGTGAACGGGGGCTTCGCACCGCCGTACCGTGCCCGCGGCATTCGAGCACTACTTGGCTCGCGCGACAAGTGGCAGCCCGCCGAGATGCTGGGTATTCAGAAAGATGTCTATTCGTCCTACTTACATTTCCTAGCTCAGGAAACCGCGCGGGCCTGGGACAAGCATCCCGGATCGAATCCCCAGGTTCGCGAAGCCGCGGACGCATTACGGAACTGGAACGGGCAGATGGAACAGAAGAGCGCGGCTCCCATGGTCATCTCCTTGATCGATGCGCAACTGCGCAAGGCCGCCGCAAAAGCTGCCGCTCCAGGCACCGAAGCCGACTATGCGGCGCGCCTGGCTCCCGTCGTTATCGAACGTCTTCTGCGTGAACGTCCGGCGAACTGGTTTCCAAGCTACGACGATCTGCTGGTGAATTCCCTGGCTGCTGCGGTCGATGCCGGCACGAAGCTACAGGGATCCAGCGTCGCCCGCTGGGACTACGGCCAATTTATACGGCTCGAGTTGAATCATCCCGTGGGCGGTCAGTTGTTCTTCGTGGAGCGCTCTTTCAATATCGGACCCGTGCCGATGAGCGGGTCGCCCAGCAGCATCAAGCAGACGACGCAGCGCCTGGGGCCATCGATGCGAATGGTGGTCGATCTGGCGAATCTGGATCAATCACAGGCCAATCTAGTGACTGGCGAATCCGGCCATGTGCTCTCGAAACACTACAAAGATCAGTGGAGCAGCTACTATGGCGGCACGAGTTTTCCGATGCAGTTCGACAAAGTGGACGCCAAAGAGACGCTGATCGTGAACCCGCTTCAGAACTAAAGATGTTTTCGATCCCTCTCGTTTTCGGCGCAGTACGACTCCAGAATATCGGTGTCGGGGAGCAGGCGATGCGTAACTCTGATTGAGAATGGCTTGGTGTACACCTTCGGATCGTCGATAGTGATCTGCACGTCCATGTGGCCGAAGTCGCGCCGATGAAAGTGTTCGGTCACACGCATATCTTCGCTGTGAGGATGGCCGAAACCGTCCAACCAGGACTGGTCGTTAAACCCGCGAGTGTCCACGACAAGGGTGTCGCCTTCCCAGTGGCCCACTGAGTACCCCATCCACAACGGCTGCGGGTCAATCGGATGCTTGCGGCCGTCCATGTATACCCGGCGCGACGTGCCGTCTCCTTCGAGCAGCATCACGATCAACCCCGGCGTCTGGACGATCTGGGTCGGAAAGGGAAGGAGCGTGCCGAATGGTATGCCACCGGGTAAGCAGTGGGACGTCGGGATATTCAATCCCATCGTTTGCGCGCGCTTGCCGAATATTTCAGCGAACTCAGGCCGCAACGGCGCCTCCTCAAGCTTAAAGTCCGCAAGAATGTTGAACACATACTTGGTGAAGGTCCGCGGATCGTCTCCCGGCACAGCCAAGGCGGCAACATCGCCAAAAAGTGCGGTAAGCTCGGCCAGCGGTGTCGGCTCAACCTGCCAGATTCCAGAAAGGTCGGGCTTGCCGCCCACGCGTGGCGCCGGCGCGGCAAGATTCACCTTGCCATCCTTGGTACGGGGAGCTCCAGGGGTCGGGTGATTCACCCACTGTGCGTGCACGCACAGCGACGCCCCAAATATCGTGCAGATGGCGAATGCCTTGCGTTTTCTCATGGATCAAAGAATATCAAAAACCCTCCGATCTGAGAGACCATGAATGGGATGAGCGCCAGCAAATATGACTTGGTGGTGATCGGCTCGGGTCCCGCCGGCGAAAAGGGTGCAGCCCAAGCGGCTTACTTCGGCAAGAAGGTCGCCCTGGTGGAAAAGGCTCCCGCCTTGGGTGGAGCTGCCGCCAACACCGGGACTCTTCCTTCCAAGACTCTGCGCGAGACCGCGCTGTATCTTTCTGGATTCCGCCAGCGAGGGCTCCACGGCGTCACTCTTGGATTGTCCGACCAGGTGACCGCGCGCGATTTTCTTTTTCATCTCGCGGAATGCTACCCGTAGTCGCCAGCGAAGGATTCAACGCTTCGAACCCCGCCGGCATCGGATCGACCAGGGCCACGTGATATCTGCGGGCCGTCGCCACCAACGCCAGACGCACCCGCACCCGCGCGCCGGCTTTGATGTGCCAGGTGCCGTCGGCGGCGCGCGACACGTCCGCTTTGTCGTCGACTGCTTCG
>Ga0207689_10006177_pt1 | contig 10601 bp, 8 predicted proteins | sample KBSMisM52_FD_184312 | JGI IMG/M metagenome (GOLD analysis project Ga0207689, IMG submission 184312) | Miscanthus rhizosphere microbial communities from Kellogg Biological Station, Michigan, USA - KBS Miscanthus M5-2 (SPAdes) (version 2) | ecosystem: Host-associated > Plants > Roots > Rhizosphere... | reverse complement strand
TGAGTCAGGTGCTCTAACCGTCTGAGCTAAGGATCCTGCTGTAAAACAGCAAATATTTCAAATTATAAAAGAACTAATGTCAATATTGGTCCCGATGGTAATCGGAAGAACCAAGGAGCTCCCGAACTAAGGATCCCGCTGTAAAACAGCAAATATTTTATAAAGAACTTTCTTTAACTGTGATCAGTTTTCCGGAGCGCAAAAATAGAAAAAATAGAAAAAGAAGGAGGAATTATTTTACTTCCTCGAAGTCAATATACTCGCCGAGCGGTTCTTTATCCTTTGAAGGACTGTTTGCAGCTGTTGTATTTGTTTCCTGTTGTTGGTTGTTCATATTTTGATTCGCCTGTTCCTGCATATCACGAAACCCCTTTTTTATCTTTTGGGTAGTCTTATATACCGGTAGCAGAAATTCAAATACGAACCTGTAGAGTATGTATAGAAAGAAGCCTAATAAAAGTACCTTTAGTAACATGGCATAAAATTACATAGATCGTCAAAGAAAAACTGTTAATACCTGTTAAAGACGGTAAACAAACACCGGGTACCGGCTAGCTGACCTGTTCGTCTGAATCATCTTTTTTCTTTGTCATTTTTTCCGCCAGTCTGTCTATTCCGTTTGCTGCTTTATTCAACAGGTCATTTACGATTTTTGAAAAAGCATTTGCCAGTTTATCATTACTTAAAACTACACTTAAAATTGTGCCGGTAATTCCACCTTTCAAGCCGCCTGTTGCTTTGCCCAATACAGAATTCATAATCATGGATGAATAATTATCCTGCAGGTAATCGAGGCTTTCATCAAGTTTACCTTCCAGGTCCTTAGCTTTTACCTGTAAGCGGTTTATCTCCCGGTCGAGTGATTCGACACTGGTTATTTTTGCCATTGTGCAATTAGTTTTTTGGGTTAATCAATCATCTTCCTCACTTGACTGGCTGATAATGCTGCCGATGACCGGGTTAATAAATAACTGTTTTCTGAAAATGGCGAGGAACAGAAAAAGAAGCAGAAAGAATACTGACGTAAGTCCAAATCCCAACACCAAACTATTGAACAGTCCGGAAAGCCAGTAACCCATTGTTATTCCGCCAAAAATTATAACCAGGAAAAGCAGGAACATCGAAATGATCATCCAGGTCAGGAGACCGGCAGTCTTTGATACGGTCCGTATACCTTTGAGCCGGTAAATTTCGTATCGTGTTTCAAGGTATTCTTTGACTGTATCTTTATTTTCCCTGATAAAAGAACCTACATCGGTTTTACTCATACTAAAACTTTATCTAAAGATACCGGGTGTTTTGGAAGCAATATCTTATTTCCCTTATATTTGCAATGGAAAAATGATTAACAGAAGGGAACGAAGCCGTTCCCTTCTTCTTTTCCCTCAAATGAACACAGATTTTCAGATTAAGACGATAGAACAGAAAGTATCGGATTTACTCGCAAACGATCCTGGTTATTTTCTGGTAGATGTAAAAATAAATACCGGCAACAACGTAAAAGTTTTTGTAGATGCGGACCAGGGTGCCTCGATAGACAGGCTGGTTCAGTATAACCGGGCCCTGTACAAACAAATAGATGGCAGCGGGTTGTTTGCTGACAATAATTTTTCGTTGGAAGTTTCCTCTCCAGGCCTGGAAGAACCGCTGAAACTTCACCGGCAATATGTAAAAAATACCGGCCGGAACGTGGAAGTGACCGAGCAGACTGGAATAAAAAGAGAAGGCAAACTCGCTGGTGTAACCGAAGATGGTATTGTCGTGGAAGAAGAAAGGGGAAAAGGTAAAAAAAAGGAAATAGTGACACATGCTATTTTATTCGATAACATTAAATCAACTAAAATTCAAATTAAATTTTAAATCAGCTTAGGGCCTGACGGCCCGCAGCTTGCTAAATCAGAAGCGTATGGCAAGTATCAACCTAATAGATGCGTTCCAGGAGTTTAAAGACGCAGAAAATATAGATCGTCCCACAATGATGAAAGTAGTAGAAGACGTTTTTAAAACTCTTTTACGAAAAAAATTCGGTAGTGATGAAAACTTTGACGTTATTGTAAATGCCGAAAAAGGCGACCTTGAAATTATCCGTCGTCGAATGATTGTGGAGGACGGACAGGTGGAAGATCCACTGGCGCAGGTTGCATACACAGAGGCCGTTAAAATAGAACCCGACTTTGAGGTAGGTGAAGAATTATACCAGGAAATCGATCTGTACGACTTTGGTCGCCGCGCAATTTTGGCTGCCAAGCAAACCCTGGCCAGCCGCATCAGTGATTTGAAGAAAAATGTGCTGGCAAAAAAATATGGCGATCGGGTTGGTGAAATCATCAGTGCCGAGGTTTACCAGGTATGGAAAAAAGAAATCCTGCTGCTCGATGAAGAAGGCAATGAGTTAATATTGCCAAAGAGCGAACAGATACCGCAGGATTATTTCAAAAAGGGAGAAAATATCCGGGCGGTAGTGAAGAAGGTGGATATGAAAAATAACACACCCGTTATCATTCTTTCGCGTACTTCGCCTGATTTTCTGGCTAAATTATTGGAGATTGAAGTGCCTGAAATATTTGATGGTCTTATCGTAATCAAAAAAATTGTTCGGGATCCGGGCGAAAGGGCGAAGGTTGCTGTGGAGTCATATGATGACCGCATTGATCCGGTAGGCGCCTGCGTGGGCATGAAAGGAAGCCGTATTCATGGCATAGTTCGTGAATTGAAAAATGAAAATATAGATGTAATCAACTGGACAAACAACACACAGTTGTTGATTCAGCGTTCATTGACGCCGGCGAAAATCACATCCATGAATCTTGACCAGGAAGCGAAGCACGCCGATGTATATTTGAAGCCGGACCAGGTGTCGTTAGCAATTGGCCGTCGTGGCGTGAACATTAAATTGGCCTGCGAATTGACGGGATATGAATTGGATGTTTACCGGGATAATGAAGGCGAAGTAGAAGAATTTGATATTGATCTTGATGAATTCAGCGACGAAATTGAGACATGGGTAATTGATGAATTAAAACGTATTGGTTGTGATACGGCAAGAAGCGTACTCGACCTCACACCTGAAGAACTCGAGCGCAGAACAGATCTTGAAAAAGAAACAATACTTGAAGTGAGAAAGGTATTGCAGGATGAATTTAAAAAAGAATAAAAGGCATAATTGTCATATTAGTCAGGGATATGGTCAAATCTTTACTGATGATGCAGCTTATAAGCGTGCTTATTTGACTTTTATGACAAGCTTGACTTATTTGACAACTAAACAACTTGAATGGCAGAATTAAAACTTCCAAGATTATTAGGTGCGGCCAAGGAATTTAACATTGGTCAGGATACACTTATTGATTTCCTGATAGCGAAAGGATTTGGCAAAGATGATTTGAAGCCAACCTCCAAATTGACGGAGGAGATGTACCGTTCGTTACAGCAGGAATTCCAGAGCGATAAAGTGGCCAAAGCGAAGAGCGACCAGATTGATTTGCCGAAAGGCGGACCTGCTGAAAAGAAAAAGAAAGATGAGAAGGAAATTGTTTTCAGAAAAGAAGAAAAGCCGGCAGCTCCGGTGGCTGAAGTAAAGCCTGCAAAGAAAGAAGAAGTGCCGGTAGTAGAAGAAAAAGTACCGGAAACCAAAGAAAAAGAAGTAGTAAAAGAAAAAGTAGTAAAAGAAAAAGAAGAAGAAGCTCCGGTGGTTAAATTGGAAGCGCCCGAAATAGAAGCTCCCAAAGTGGTTGACAAGATTGATCTTTCAGCAATTGATTCGTCAACAAGACCTAAAAAGACCGTAAAAAAGAAAGGCGACGATAAAAAAGCCAGCGAAAAGACTGAAGTAGATAAAAAACCGGCAGAAAAAGAAGAAGAACCAATTGTTGCGAAAGCTGAGCAGGAAGAGGAAGACCAGGCTGGCGTGATTGAAAATATTAAAGCAGATAAAATAGAGGGTCCGAAAATACTTGGCAAGATCGACTTACCGGTAGATAACGATACCCGGCCGAAAAAAGATGAAAAGAGGAAACGGAAAAGAATTCCTATAGAGAAGAAGCAGGATGACCAGCAGCAAGCGAACAGAGGAGATTTTGCAAACAGGGGTGACAGACGTGAAGGCGGAAATCAGCAAGGTCATGGTGGTGGCCAAGGTCAGGGTCAGGGCCAGGGAGGCGGCAATAGATTTAACCGCGATAATCGTCCCCAACAGGGCGGCGACAGGCGCGGAGGTGGCGGTCATTCAGGCGGCGGAGGTGGCCGTAGAGATCATCGTCCAAGAAGAGAAGAAAAACAAATAGACGAAAAAGAAATTCAAAATAAGATACAGGAAACGATGGCTAAGCTATCGGGTGGTGGAGCAAGCAAGGGTAAAAATCTTAAGGCACGTATACGCCGCGACCGGCGCAATGAATTGGCTGAAGCCGGCGAAACAGTTGAAGATAATAAATTGCAACTGACTGAATTTATCAGTGTAAGCGAACTGGCCAACCTGATGAATGTGAGCTTTGCAGAAGTTATCAGTAAATGTATGAGCCTGGGTATAATGGTTTCCATTAACCAGCGTTTGGATGCAGAAGTTATCGAACTGGTAGCAAGTGAATTCGGCTACGATGTCGAGTTTATCGATATGGAAAAGCAAATGGAGATGGAGGAAGAAATTGAAGAAGAAGACGGCGAAGAAGCCAGCTTACAACCCCGCTCTCCAATTGTTACGATCATGGGTCACGTTGATCATGGTAAAACATCGCTGCTTGACTATATCCGTAGTGCCAATGTAGTAGCTGGTGAAGCCGGGGGCATTACACAGCATATCGGTGCATACCAGGTAGAGCTGCCTGGTGGCAAAGAAATTACGTTCCTTGATACGCCCGGCCACGAAGCGTTTACGGCTATGCGTGCCCGTGGTGCCAAGATAACAGATATCGCTGTTATCGTTATAGCTGCAGACGATGCGATCATGCCACAAACGAGAGAAGCGATCAGCCATGCACAGGCTGCCGGCGTACCGATGATTTTTGCCGTCAATAAAATAGATAAAGATGGTGCAAACCCTCAAAAGATATATGAACAGCTATCGCAAATGAATTTGCTTGTAGAGGAGTGGGGTGGTAAATACCAGAGCCAGGAAATTTCAGCAAAGAAGGGAACAAATGTGGATCAGCTGCTGGACAAAATATTGCTGGAGGCTGAACTATTGGAATTAAAAGCCAATCCCGAAAAAGAAGCAGCCGGAACAATTATCGAAGCATCATTGGATAAAGGCCGTGGCTATGTGGCAACGATACTGGTACAAAATGGAACACTGGAAACGGGTGATCTGCTTGTATCCGGTCAGTATTATGGCCGTGTGAAAGCAATGTTCAATGAAAGAAATAAAAGAGAAGATGAAGCTGGTCCGTCAACGCCTGCACAGATTCTCGGTTTGAATGGTGCACCGCAGGCCGGTGAAAAGTTCAAAGTTTATGAAGATGAAGCGGAAGCAAAGGAAGTAGCTAATCGTCGTGCACAGATATTGAGGGAACAGGGTATACGTACCAAAAAGCATATCACCCTGGATGAAATTGGCCGCCGTCTAGCACTTGGAAACTTCAAAGAATTGAATGTGATCATAAAAGGAGATGTGGATGGATCTGTTGAAGCGTTGAGTGATTCACTTCAAAAGCTGTCTACGCAGGAAATCGTTGTAAGAGTGATTCATAAAGCCGTAGGGCAGATAACTGAAAGTGACGTTACACTTGCCAATGCATCGGATGCAATTATTATCGGGTTCAACGTTCGTCCTTCTGTACAGGCCGCAAGACTTGCGGAGCAGGAAGCTATCCAGATAAAGCACTATTCGATCATTTATAATGCGATCGACGAAATAAAGAGTGCGATGGAAGGCATGCTTGAGCCGAAAATCCAGGAAAAGATTGTTGCAAACGTTGAAATACGCGAAGTGTATAAGTTTGATAAAGTTGTGGTAGCTGGTTGTTATGTTCTGGATGGTAAAATCAAACGCGATTCGAAGGTCAGGCTTATCCGTGATGGTATAGTGATATATCCTCCTGCTGAATCAAGTGCAGAGCTGGCTTCTTTGAAGCGGTTTAAGGACGATGTAAAAGAAGTACAGAGCGGGATGGAATGCGGGTTAACGATTAAAAATTATAGTGACGTTAAGGTAGGTGACGTGGTTGAAGCTTATGAAGAAGAAGAAGTAAAGCGCACATTATAAAATTGAAAACGCTCAGTCTTTAGCTCCAAACTTTTGTTAAATACAAGATACCGGCTTTTCCCGTCGTTACCGGAAACTAATTTTGACGGACATATCTCGTTTTATATGAGAAAGATATTTACATGCACGCTGCTGCTTACCCTTGTAGCATTTAGTATTTCGCAAGCTCAACCTAAAAAAGTTGTTGCCGATAAAATTATAGCCGTGGTTGGCGATAAAATTATCCTTCAATCTGACATACAAAACTCTATGTCAGATATGTCGCGCCAGGGAAGCCAGCTTCCGGAAAATGCCGACTGTTTGATTTCTGAGCAGGCAATCGTTTCAAAAGTATTGATGCTGCAGGCGGAGAAAGATTCATTGCCTGTGACGGATGAAGAAATAGAAGCAGAACTCGATCAGCGTATACGATATTTTATATCTCAATTCGGAACGCAGGAACAATTGGAGCTAGTGGCCGGAAAAACGATTTACCAAATTAAAGATGAAGCAAGGGAATCCATTAAGGAAAATAAGTTGGCTACGGCTATGCAAAAAAAGATTGTTGAAAATGTGAAGATCACGCCGACGGAAGTAAAAAACTATTTTGACAAAATACCAAAGGATAGCCTTCCTTACTATGAATCTGAACTGGAAGTGGGCCAGATACTGGTTTATCCAAAGGCGTCAAGGGATTTGGAAAGATACATGATCGATGAACTGAATAATTATAAAAAGCAGATAGAAACGAAAGTTTCCACATTTGATCAATTGGCAAAACGGTATTCTGAAGATCCGGGCAGCAAGGAAAGAGGAGGCCAATACGAATTTACAAGAGGCGATAAAACAATTGATCCGGCTTTTCTTGCCGCGGCGTTCAGGTTGAAAGACGGAGAGATTTCACCCGTTGTAAAAAGCAAGATGGGCTTTCATATCATTCTGATGGAACATCGTAGCGGTGATAATATCATCATCCGCCACATACTACGTATACCACCGATTACACAGGAAGAAGTAAATGCGTCTGTTAACAAACTTGATTCCGTGCGTGCAAAAATCATCGCTGGCGTAATCAATTTTAACGAAGCGGCCACGCGGTACAGCGAAGATGAATCAGCAAAATACGCGGGTCCGTTCTTCTTAAATCGCGACGGCGCTCCATACGTGACTATTGATCAGCTGGATAAAGAGATTGTTGTAAACCTGGGCAAAATGAAAGTTGGTGAATATTCGCAACCGGTATTGTTTACAGACGAAAGAACGGGGAAGAAAGGCGTAAGGATTATTTATCTGAAATCAAGATCGGAGCCACACCGTATGAACATGCACGACGATTACGACAAGATCGCACAATTTGCACTTGAAGAAAAAAAATCAAAAGTGCTGGAAAAATGGATGAAAGAAAAAATACCGACCTACTATATCCAGGTTGACAATGATGTAAAGCAAAGCTGTACGAACCTGAGTAAGTTTGTTTTTGAGGAACCTAAGGCATTTTAAGCTATTAAGTTAATAAATGAAAAGGCGGCTCTGTTTGAGTCGCTTTTTTGTTGGAGATAATTAACAAGGATTGAAACTATTTATTCCTGCTTTCGGCTTACCTTTGCGCCTTCTTTCACAAAGCTGTTTTCATGAGCGACCCGATTAAGCATGAATGCGGCCTTGCTTTTATAAGGCTGCGAAAATCTTTCTCTTATTATCAAAAGCATTACGGAACGGTAATGTGGGGGTTGAATAAGCTGTACCTGCTGATGGAAAAACAGCATAACCGCGGACAGGACGGCGCCGGTTTCGCAGCCGTTAAATTAAATGTAGAAGCCGGGTTTCCATTTCTTTACAGAAACAGGAGTATTATCAATCAACCTATTGCTGATTTATTCGCACAGGTGGGCAATGAAGTGGCGGAACTGGAAAAATATCAGCCTAATATTTTAAAACATCCGGGTCTTGCGAAAGGACATCTTCCTTTTCTTGGTGAATTAATGCTGGGTCATCTGCGCTATGGCACGCAGGGAAGAAATAACGTAGAGTTTTGTCATCCCTTTATCAAAAGAGATATAAAGCCTGCCCGCAATCTTGCTCTTGCCGGCAATTTCAATCTCGTAAATGTGGATGAATTGTTTGATCTCATCAGCGTTGATCCGGGTGAATTTCAAAAGCAAAGCGACCTTGCTGCGATGATGGAAGTGATCCATTATTTTCTCGTAAAAGAAGAGGAAACTCATCCGGGTAATCCCGACATCGCATCTGTATTGAAGAGAGCAACTTCTTATTTTGATGGCGGATTTCATTTCGGCGGGCTAACGGGTAACGGGCACAGTTTCGTGGTTCGTGATGCCAATGGCATCAGGCCCTCTTACTACTATATACACGACGACTTTATTGTAGCTGCCAGTGAACGTGCCGCTATACGAACAACATTTAACGTAGGTGAAAATGAAGTGTTGGAGCTAATGCCGGGCTCTGCGTTAATCGTAGATGATGCGGGTAATTATAAAATAGAACAGATATTAAAACCAAAAGAAAGAAGGGCCTGTAGTTTTGAACGGATCTATTTCAGCCGTGGTAACGATGAAAAGATTTACAGGGAAAGGATCGCCTTGGGGCATCATTTAAGTAAGCCTGTGCTGGAAGCAGTGAATTATGATTTGAAGAATACTATTTTCTCTTATATACCCAATACGGCGGAAGTAGCTTATTTCGGCCTTGTAAAAGGGATGGAAGAATACCTGAATCGAATTAAGGTGGAACGGATCATGAGCTGGGGAAAAGAATTTGATGAAGAGAAGCTAACAGAGATGATCACCCGAAAAATACGGCAGGAAAAGATTGCGAATAAGGATGTGAAGATGCGCACGTTTATTACAGAAGATGTAAGCCGCCAGGATATGGTGCAGCACGTGTACGACATTACATATGGTACTTCACGACCCGGGCAGGATACGTTAGTTGTGATCGATGATAGTATAGTGCGCGGTACAACCCTCAGAGAAAGTATCATCCGCATGCTGTCGCGGCTTAAACCCAAAAAAATAATTATTGTTTCTTCGGCTCCGCAGATTCGTTATCCAGATTGTTACGGCATAGATATGAGTAAGATGGCCGATTTTGTGGCCTTCAATGCAGCGATTGAATTGCTCAAGGAAAGGGGCATGGAGCAACTTTTGAAAGAGCTCTACGACAGATGTAAAGAAATGCAGCGTAACAATAAACTGCATTGTGAAAATGTAGTCCGGCAGGTATACCACCCTTTTAGCGCCGAAGAAATTTCAGGAAAAATCGCTCAGCTGATTACGCCGGATGATCTGACAATTCCGGTAGAGGTGATTTACCAAACGATTGAAGACCTTCACGAGTCTTGTCCTACAAATACCGGTGATTGGTACTTTACCGGCAATTATCCTACGCCCGGCGGCAATCGCATTGTGAACAAAGCTTTCATGAATTATATGGAAGGGAAAAATGTAAGAGCTTATTAAATTGTGTTCAATTTTATATTGACAAAATCTTTTTTGAGTCTACATTTATAGAGTGAAAACAGTTTTACTTATACGACATGCAAAAAGCAGTTGGACGGATGCTTCATTAAATGACTTCGACCGGCCATTGAATGATCGCGGCAAGCGCGATGCGCCGGAAATGGCGAAGCGGCTGTCCGATAAAAAAATCAAGATAGATACGTTTATTTCCAGCCCGGCAAAAAGAGCGAAAAAAACCGCCTTATTTTTTGCAAAAGAATTTGGTGTCGATGAAAAGGATGTTATCTACAAGACAGAATTATATGCTGCACCAAGTGAAGTATTTTACGACGTTATCGAAAAACTGGATGACGATGCCGACAATGTTGCTATATTCTCTCACAATCCGGGAATAACTGAATTTGCCAATTCGCTTACTGATGTGCGGGCCGATGATATGCCTACCTGCAGCATATTTGCTATTAAATCCGAAGCAAAAAAATGGAATGAGTTTAGCGGCTCAAAGAAAGTATTTTGGTTTTTTGATTATCCAAAATCAGCAGAGTGAACTTCTCTTTTATTTAATTTTTGAAATAAGAGCCTGTACCGCTTTCTTCAGCAGGTTATTATCCGGTGTGATAAAATGATACGGAAAGTTTCTTGCTCTTTCCAAGGCCGGCATCAATGAAAAATCGTTCTGCTGCAGGCAAAAAGCGATTTTCTTTTGTTGAAGATATCTTGCTAAATATTCCTGCTCTGTTTGCCCCGGCGTGGGAATTAAGATAGATTTCTTTTGTAATTGTATTACGTCCATCACCGTGCTGTATCCTGTACGACTGATCACGAATTCGGCTTCCAGAATTTTTTTATTCAATTCATCGGCAGGCAAGTGATTATAAAAGCGGATATCATTTGTTGAAGGCAGTATCATTAATGAAGAGGGCAGGCCACGAATTACGTCTGCT
>Ga0207689_10006171_pt1 | contig 10607 bp, 6 predicted proteins | sample KBSMisM52_FD_184312 | JGI IMG/M metagenome (GOLD analysis project Ga0207689, IMG submission 184312) | Miscanthus rhizosphere microbial communities from Kellogg Biological Station, Michigan, USA - KBS Miscanthus M5-2 (SPAdes) (version 2) | ecosystem: Host-associated > Plants > Roots > Rhizosphere... | reverse complement strand
TCTCTGTGTGGAATTGCGGCCCCTCCTCCGTCGGGTCCGACTCTAGGCGCGGCGAAGTCGCCAGGTGCCATCCAACACCGTGATTGCGGGCGTGTTCGATTCCCCGTCGGGCAGCGTCATGGGTCCGTGGAACAAGATCGCGGATTCGCAGAAGCTCGCCGGATCGGGATCGGCGCTGAAGACCGAACAGGCCTATCGTCCTGGCGTGCAGGGCTGGTACAACCAGTTCCTCGCCGTGGACCCCGCCAACCCGTTGCACGTGGTGGTAGGTCTCGAAGAGGTCTTCGAATCGGTCAACGCGGGTGTGGCGTGGAACGCGATCGGACCGTACTGGAACTTCGGCTTTGCGTGCTGGTCGATCTTCGACTCGCAGAACACGTGCCCCAAGACGACGCATCCTGACCAGCACTCCGTCGCGATTGCCGGGGGCTGGCTCTACGTCGGCAACGACGGCGGCCTCTACCGCCGGCCGATCAACGGCAGCGTCAACTCTCAGGGGAATGCCACCGACTGGCAAAGCCTGAACGCCAACCTCCGGACGTTGCAGTACTACTCGGTGGGCGTCGGCAGGGTTCCGGGAGGCGTGGCCGTGATGGGCGGGCTCCAGGACAATGGCGGCTCGCTGCTCCTTCCGGAAGACCGGCAGGGGTCGGGCAAGATGGGCTCGCCGTTTGGCGGCGACGGCGGCGAAGTGATCGTCGACCCCGACAACGGCTGCAACATCCTGACCGAATACGTGAACCTCGATCTCTGGATCACGACCAACTGCGGCCGCTCGGACGGCACGACGCACGCCATCAAGGACGTGGCGCCGCCGGATCCGTTCCCGCGCTTCATTGCGCCGTTCCGCGCCGATCTCCTGGACAAGAACCACTGGGTGGCTGGCGGGCAAATCGTGTGGACGTACGCGAACGGATTCGCGCTCCAGAGCGGAAGCGAGTGGTCACCGGCTTTCAATCAGGGCGCTGGTCATTCGACGACGACGCTGTCCAGCGTCAACGACGTGGTGTACGCCCCGTGGTGCGGCCCGTGCAACCCCGACGGGTTCGCGCGTGGCATCTCGACCAATGTCGGCGGCACGTGGCACCAGTTGACGCTGCCCGCAGCGTTTCCAAACCGCTACATCGGCGGCGTGGCCATCGCCCCGTCCGACGCCAGCGGAGGCACGGTGTACGTGGCCTTCAACGGCTTCTCGCGCCGCTTCGTCGAAGGGCCCGGCGCAGGGCTCGGGCACTTGTGGCGATCGACGGACGGCGGCGTGACCTGGAGCAACGTCAGCGGCAACCTGCCGGATGTGCCGGCCAACGACGTCGTCTTGCGGAACGGCAAGATCGTCCTGGCGACGGATCTGGGCGTGGTGATCTCGAGCAACGGCGGTTCTACGTGGTCGAGGCTCGGAGGCAATCTGCCGTATACGACGGTGACCGATCTTCACCTCGGTCCCGACGGGCGACTGTATGCCGCGACTCACGGCCGGGGGATCTGGTCGGTTCCGGCGCCGTAGCGAACAGCGTTTCCCGAAGACGCGAGGCGTCCCCTTGGGGGCGCCTCGCGATCGGCTGGCGCCTCAGATTTGATTCGGGCTCCGGGCGAGGAATCCCGAAGCCCGAATCCTACGAACACGGTCAGAAGTCGACGGTCAGATTCCAGCGGATGAACCGCGGCGAGTAGATGGCCGTGGGGTTGTTCCACGTGCCGCCCTGCGCGGTATTGCCGGCACTGTACTGATACGTGTTCTCGAACGTCGTCGTGTAGTTGGTGTTCAGCAGGTTACCGAGGTCTACGCCCACATTCACGCGCCTCTGACCGAAGCGCAGGATTTTTGCGAATCGCATGTCGATCTGCGTCCGCCGTTCGTCGGCGAACAGCCGATGGTCGGAGTCCAGGATTTCCACGCTCGTATTGCCTGTGGCGACACCTCCCGGCGGCAGCCGCCCGATGACGCTCTGGATCAGCGTGTTTGGTACGGCCCAGGTGGCGACGCGCTCGAGCGCCGGCTGCGAGCGCACCGTGCCGCTGACGAGCACTTCGACCTTCGGGATCGTGTACGACGCCAGCCCTCGGACGGTTGTCTGGTACGGATCGACGTCGCGGCAGCTGCGAAGGTCCTTGATCGTGGTCTGGGTCGTTCCGTCGATTTTGCGTGCGGTCTCGCAGGTGTCCTCCGACGACCGGCCGGTCTGCGTCCCGAACTGCATGATCAGCCCCTGCCGAAGACGCGCGTTCAGCGTGAAATCAACGCCCTGCCAGTACAGCGTGCGCTCCGGGCCGAAGTCCGTTTCGAAGGTCACGTAGTTCTGCACGCCGCGATTCGAGGCCGCCTGCGTCACCATCGACAGCGTAATCGGGTAGCCGCCGCCGCCAGGCAGTCGCGGATCCTGAGGGGCCACGAGCGTGAACGTCTCGTAGTCCTCGGGCCCGCGCAGCGTGTTGTCAGTGACCTTGGCCCCCTTGAACCAGCGGCGGTTGTAGGCGACCTCGGCCGACAGGCGCGGGATCACTTCGTGCTGCACGGTGATGCCCCACTGCCAGTCGTGCTGACGCACTCCCCAGCCTCGAAGCGTCTCCTGATTCACCGTGGTGATGTTGCCCGAGGCCTGGCCGAAATTGAGAGTGTCGCCGGTGGCCGCCGGGCATTCGCCGTTTGCCGCGAAGTTCATGATGTCGCAGTCGATGACCTTGTTGTCCCGCCGTGGATCGCCGACCGGGAAGAAGCGGTCGTCCCAATTGCGCGTGCCCGTGCGGACGATGCGGGCGGCGGGGCTGTTGCTCGTGTACTCGCTGTCGTTCGTTGCGGAATCGAGGTAGTGGCCGATATTGAATTTCAGCGCCGTCTTGCCGTTGCCGAACACGTCGTAGGCAGCGCCGAAGCGCGGCGTGATGTCGTTGAACGAATCGACGCCTGGCGTCCGCGGGAAGCTGATCGGCGCCGCGTTGAACGGCGAGGTCTGCTCCGTCCCGTTGAAGTCAGCCGGCGTGAAGCTCCAGGCGCGGTCGTACCGCAATGCGCCCTGCAGCGTCAGCCGGCCGCGCGTCCACTTGTCCTGGACGTACAGCGCCGCGGTTCCCGTGCGGTCGGACTGGTGCCACTCCGGCAGCCGGAACGTGAACTGATTGGGCACGCCCTGGTTGAAGCGGTAGGCCAGCTGCGGCTCATTGACGAGGAACCAGTTCTTGACCCGGATGTACGCGCCCTGGTAGCCGACCTTCATTTCATGAGCGCCCGTGACGTACGAGGCCGAGGCCCGCCAGTTGTTCGGGTTGGCGTAATTCGGGTTGGCGGTCGCCACCCCTCGATACACGAAGTTCGCGCGCGGCGCATACGGCAGATTCGTCAACGGATTGTTCGCCGTGGACTGCTCGGTCACCGCGATCAGGTTCATGATGCCGTCCGGCGATGCCCGGCCGGTCGTCCCACCGCGGAACATGAAGCGGGTGAAGCCCGCCTCGAGCAGCAGCTTGTTCGTCATCGGCGCCGTCCATATCGCCTGGTTGACGTGATACGGAAGGTTGCCGAAGTAACTCGGATTGGCCTCGGGTGACGGGGTGGTGGCGCCCGCCCCCAACCCAACCCAGTTGGCACCGCGGGTGTTGCAGCCGTTGTCGGTTTCGGTCCGCAGTGTCGATCCCTCGCAGCGGCGCTGGTACTCCTGGTTGTACGAAACGCGATGCTTGGTGGACACCTGCATCGTGATCCTGCCGATGTACGACCGGCGCCCCTGCAGCGTCCGCGCCGTGACCGTCGGGTCTGCAACCCAGTCCCAGCGCGAGGCGTTGTAGGCATTCGCGTTGTACACGACGCCTGGCACGGCGGCTGCGGTCTCCAGGCTTCGATAACTGCCGAAGAACCACAGTCGATCGCGCTTGATCGGGCCACCGTAGGAGATGTTCGCGTCGTAGGAGTTGAGGATGCCGGGTGTTTCGGCGAGATTCGGTCCGGGAGGGGGCGCCGTCAACTCCGGAGTCAGGTTGTTGCCCTTTGACCAGTCGCCCGCGTTGTTGATGAACGCCGAGCCGCGGAACTGATTGCCGCCGGATCGCGGCACCAGGTTCATCACCGGCCCGCCGATGTCGGTCTCGCCGAGACCGCCGGCGACGGCCACCGAGATCTCGTCCACGTTGACCGAATCCAGGATGTAGGTGGACACGCCGCCGCCGTTGAACGGCGCCGCGATGGTCATGCCGTTGATCGCCATGCGCCCTTCGTTGATCGGTCCGCCGCGCGCGGCGAAGAAGGTCATCGTCGGCGAGGCGGCGAGCGCGCCCTCGTTGACGGTCAGGCCGGGGACGGCATTCAGCAGGGTGCCGACGGAGCGGTTCCCCGGAATGGCCGAAACGACGTCGGCACTAAGCACCGTCTCGCGCTGGGTGGTCTGGACGTCCACCACCGGCGACTCGCCAGTGACCGTGACCGTCTCCTCGAGAGAGCCGACATGCATTTCGACCGGAATCGTCAGCGTCGCGGTGCCGCCGAGTTCGATGCCTTCCCGCTTGACGAGGTTGAATCCGGTCAGCCTGAAGGTCAGTGAGTACGTGCCCGGATTCAAACCCGTGATCCGGTACTGCCCGGAACTGTCGGTGACGGCCGCCCGCACCTTTTCGATCAGCGCGGGGCTGGACGCTTCGACGGTGACGCCTGGCAGGACGGCACTCGACTCGTCTCTGACGGTGCCGGTGAGGCTGCCTTGTGCGGATGCAACGGCCGGCAGCAGCAGGAGAGCCGCCGCGAGAAACAGGACGACCTTCGACGCTCGACGCATGGGGGCCTCCTCAAGTAGCCGAGAGAGTCCAGGACGACAGCGTGGCCCGACGGATGGTGCCGGGCATTCAACGACTTCTGGATGTATTTGTCAATGAACGGCACGCCGAAGCGTGCGCTCTACGGTGAGATGGAATGCGCGAGCTACCGTCCACCCCGCCAGCACTAAACTAGGGCTCGTATGCGTCACGCCACAAGTGCTCTCGTCGCGACAGCTGCTTTGCTCACGTCGGCGCAGCTGACCGCGCAATGGGTGAACTACCCGATGCCGGGAGTGCCGCGGCGCGCCGATGGCAAGGTCAACGTGGCGGCGCCAGCACCCCGGTTGGCCGATGGCAAGCCGGATCTGTCCGGCCTGTGGATGACCGCGGAGCCCAATCGGGGCGCCGGCCGCGGGACTCCGCCTCCTGTCAGCGTGCCCGACGAGGCTGGCGACCAGAGAAACGTCACGGCTTCGCGGCAGATGCGGGACATCGGTGTCGATCTTCCAGGAGGGTTGCCGTATCAGCCGTGGCTGATCCCCATCGTCAAGGAGCGCACGGCCAACGAGGCGATCGACGATCCGCACATCAGGTGCCTGCCCGACAACTTCCTTCGGGCCTACGGACTGCCGCACCTGTTGAAGTTTGTCCACTCGCCACAGCTGCTCGTGGTCCTCAACGAGATGAACGCGGGGTACCGTCAGGTGTTCACTGACGGCAGACCACTGCCGAAGGATCCGAACCCGTCATGGCAGGGATATTCGTCGGCGAAGTGGTCGGGCGATACCCTCGTGATCGACACGATTGGCCTCCGTGACGACACGTGGATCGACTGGAACGGCAGCGTGCTGACCGAAGCCGCGAAGGTGCGGGAGGAGATCCGGCGGCCGGATTTCGGTCACCTGGACATCAAGGTGACGGTTGACGACCCCAAGGCCTATACGAAGCCCTGGTCGGTCACGCTGAAGCAGCGCATCGTGGTCGATACCGACTTGATCGACGAAATCTGTCTCGAAAACGAGAAGTTCGAGCAATTCGTCGATCGCACGAGAAAGCGGCCCTGACGAAGCTCAGGCTGCGGGTATATATTCGCCTCGCTGCGGAGGTCCAATGGCAACAGCCCGAACCGGTCTGCTCATCGTCGTGCTGGCGATCGGCGCGCCGTCCGCGGGTGCCCAGCAGGTGGACTTGGCCGGCATGTGGTCCGCATCGCTCGGCAACCACGAGGAACTGCCGCTGCGCGGTGATCCGGGCGTCGAGGTCGGCGAATACGTAGGCATCCCGCTCAACGACGCAGCCAGGCAACATGCCGAGAGCTGGACGCCGACGATGCACTCGCTGCTCGAGTGGCAGGGGCGACCTCATCCCGTGACCTACGCGATGCGTGCGCCGAGACCCGACTTCCGCATGGGCGCGATCGTCGACCCCAAAACGGAGCAGCTCATCGCCTATACGATCACTGGCCTCTTTGGCCGCGCCGATCGGACCATCTGGCTCGACGGCCGTCCGCATCCATCCAAGTACGCCGAGCACCAGTGGCAGGGCTTCTCGACCGGCGAGTGGACGAACGGGGGCCTCAAAGTCACGACCACCCATATCAAGTACAGCTTCGTCCACCGCAACGGCATCCCGCTCAGCCCGTACGCGGTCATGACGGAGTACTACTGGCGTCACGGCGATCTGATGACCCTCGCCATCATCGTGGAAGATCCGATCTACCTCACTGAACCGCTGGTGAGAACGGCCACCTTCAAGCGCGATCCCAATCTGACCATTCCAGCCCCGACGCCGTTCGAAGTGGCCGAGGAGCTCCCGTCGCTCCAGAGGGGGCAGGTGCCCGCGTATCCGCTCGGCACCAAGCATCACGAGTTTGCCGAGCGACACCACCTGCCGTTCGAAGCGTCGCAGGGTGGAGCGCAGACGATGTACCCCGAGTACGCGAAGCGGCTCGAACAGCTGATGAAGGCCCCCGCGTCATCGTCCTCGGCCGCGAAATGACGACCTGGACGACGACGGCGCGGCCGTGGGTCGCAGGTGCCGTGGCGCTGATGCTGGCCGTGGCGTCACACGGGCCGCTGATCGCCCAGAGCGACCCTCGTCCGGTCAAACCCACCTACGACGATGGCAACGTGGAAGTCGTGCCGGTTCGCGGCGGCGTCTACCTCGTGGCCGGGTCGGGCGCGAACATCAGCGTGCAGCTGGACGCGGACGGTGTGCTCCTGGTGGACACGAGCGTCGCCGCGATGAGCGACAAGGTGTTGGCCGCAATCAGGACCATTTCCGGCAAGCCGATCCGGCAGATCATCAATACCAGCGCGGACGCACATCACACCGGCGGCAACGAGGCGCTTTCGACCGCCGGGCGCAACGTCAATGCGGGGATCGGCGGGCAAAACGGACGGGAACCGGCGCGTCTCGAGGGGGCGCCGATCATCGCGCACGAACAGGTGCTCCACCGCATGAGCGGGCTGAAGGGCGAACCGCCGCGCCTGCCGTACGGCGTCTGGCCGCACGACACCTTCTTCACCAGCCGCAAGCAGATCTACTTTGCCGACGAAGTGGTCGAGATGCTGCACATGCCGGCCGCGCACACCGACGGCGACGTCATCGTCTGGTTCCGAAAGTCGGATGTCGTCGCGACCGGCGACGTGTTCTCGACCGTGACCTATCCGATGATCGACCTCGCACGCGGCGGAAGCACGCAGGGTGTTCTGGACGCGCTCAACCAGATTCTCGACATCACGTTTCCTGCGTTCAACAACCAGGGCGGCACGCTGGTCGTTCCGGGACACGGACGCATCTGCAACGAATCAGACGTGGCCGAATACCGCGACATGACCACGATCATCCGCGACCGCATCCGGCTGATGATCGACAAGGGCATGACGCTGGCGCAGGTCAAGGCGGCGGGGCCGAGCCGGGATTACGACGGCATCTACTCGACGCCGGCGTGGACCGGGGAGATGTTCGTCGAGACGATCTACACCGATCTGACGCGCGCCCGGCATCGCTGACGCGATGTCTCACAGCTCAGTGTGGAACGGGCTGCTGGGCAATCCGGATCCCCGTCGGCGCCCCGTTGACGGCAATCGACGGCAACTGTTTCAGCCTCCGCCCGTCGAACCCGAAGACCTCGATCCTCCGGTCCTGCGCGCACTGAACCAGCAGCATGCCCCCGCGGCGATTCCAGGCGATGCCCTGCGCCCAGCGGCCGATCGGGGTTTCGGTGACGTAGGTGAGACGAGTGCCGGCGAGCGCGTAGACCTTCAGGACTCCCGACGCGTGGTGGAAGGGCGACGCCGGCGAGAGGTGCGCGCCGTTCTGAATCGCCACTGCCACGAAGCGGCCGTCGGGCGACATGGCGATGCCCTCGGGAACCATGCCGACGAACACGCCGTCCACGACGCGCGGGGGATCGAGTCGAAGGTCGACGACTTGCAGCGTGTCGCTGCCGCCGGTGGGACCGTTTCCGATGTTCGCCACCACGGCGACCTGGCCTGACGGCGCCACCTCGATCCCGTAAGGGCGAAGCCCCGCGGCGATGTCGCGTTTCGTGTATTCGACGCGGCTGCCGCGCACCGACAGCATCGCCAGGCGATGACCGTTGTTGAGCGTTACGAGGGCGCTCCTGCCGTCTGGCGTGAATACCGGCAGGCTCGGCTCGGAGTCAGAGGCCATGAGATCGACGGTGCCTGCCGGCGTCACGGTCGTGCCCGCGATCGTGAACACCGACACGGTTCCATCCGCCCGATTCGCGACCAGTGCCAGCGTTCCGGCGGAATTGATCGAAACCCCCGCGGCCCGCCGCCCGGTGTGCAACGTGGCCACGAGCCGCGGCGGCGACGAGGTGAGATCGATCACCGACAGCACGTCGTTGAAGACGGTCTTGGTCGCGTCACGCGGATCGAGCGTGGCGCTCGAGGTGACGAGCGCGATCGATTCGTCGGGGGCGACCGCCACGCTCTGCGGTGGAGCCGACCAGCCGCCAGGCACGTCGAGCTCCGCGATCACGCGCGGTGTGCCGGACAGGTCGAGGATCGTGACGGTATCTGGCGTGGGATTGGCTGGAACCGTGTTGACGCCCTCGACCCAGACGGCCTTGTGATCGTTGGACGAAACCGCGATCTGCCCCTGTGCCACGACACCCGCGAGCGCGACGCACACCGCGAGAGCCGCCAGTATCCTTTTCGCCCCACCTTTCACGTGCCATCTCCTCCGCTCGTGTGCGGGCAGATGATAGCCCCGATCGCGCCCCGAAATGGGCCCAAGGCGCGCGCGCCGCGCCGGGGCGCAGTAGACTCGCGCGCAACGATAAAAGCCGATGCCGAAACTACGTCATACGCGGTTTGCCGTGGCCCTGGCCGGCGTCGCTTGGGCGCTTGCCGGACCGGGCATGGCGCAGCAGGCGCAGCTACAAGGCCCTTGTGACATCTATGCGGAAGCGGGAACCCCGTGCGTCACTGCGCACTCGACGGTGCGATCGCTGTCGTCGCGCTATGGCGGCCCGCTCTATCAGGTGAAGCGCGCCGACGGACGGCTGCTGGATATCGGGGTCGTTGCCGGCGGCCTTGCCGACGCGGCGGCGCAGGATCGTTTCTGCGCGGGCGCGCTGTGTTACATCAATCGCATCTACGACCAGTCCGGCAGGGGCAACGACTTGATGCAGGCGCCGCCAGGGCCGCTCTACTTTGGGCCGGACAAGGGCGGCTTCGACGCTCAACCCATCGCCGACATGGCCCCCATCACGATCGGCGGCGGCCACAAGGCCTATGGCGTCTACATCATGCCGGGCATGGGTTTCCGCAACAACAACGCCCGGGATCTACCGATCGACGACGAGCCCGCCGGCATCCATGTGGTGGTCGACGGTGAGCATTACTCCAACGGGTGCTGCTTCAACTACGGTAATGCCTCGACCAACGGACTGGCCGTGGGCACCGGCACGATGGAGAGCGTCTACTTCGGTACGTCCACCGGCTGGGGCAGCGGTTCTGGCACCGGCCCCTGGATCATGTCGGACATGGAGGCGGGACTCTTCTCCGGCTACAACGCCCGCGTCAACGAGGCCGATCCCACAATCAGTTGGCGTTTCGTAACCGGCGTGTTCGGCGGCGGCGGCCGCAATTTCTGGGAGCTGAAAGGCGGCAACGCGCAGAAAGGCGGTTTGCAGACCTTCTATGCAGGGGTGCGTCCCGGTTCAAAGGAGAACAGCGCCTACTACCCGATGCACAAGAAGGGCGCCATCCAGATGGGCAATGGCGGCGACAACGGCAATGGCTCCGCCGGCACCTTCTATGAGGGAGTGATGACGGCGGGCCATCCCGGCGACGGCGTCGCCGACAAGGTGCAGGCGAATATCGTGGCGGCGAAATACGATGTCGCGCGCCTGACCCAGACGCGGCTCACCAGCTTCACCCCGAATGCGGTCAAGGAACTCACCGCGAGTTTCGTCAACACGAACACGGCGGCGATGGAAGATGTGCGCCTCACCGTCTCGCCGCCCGCCGGCTGGACGGCGCGGGCTTCCAGCCCCGCCACGTTCGCCTCGGTGGCGCCTGGCGCATCAGTGCGCGCCACGTTCCAGGTCACCGCCCCGGCCCGCGCGAATATGGGGTTTCTCTCGTTGCGCGCGTCCTGGACTGGCGGCGCCGATGTGAACCAGCAACGAGTTCGGAGCGTGGAGCGGGTCACGCTCAATGAAGTGCGCTTCGCCTCGGGCGGCAATGCCACCGACCAGTTCATCGAGCTTTACAATGCGGGCCCCACCCCGGTCGACATCTCAGGCTGGCGCTTGATCAATACAGCCACATGGTCGGCGCCGGTGACGCTGGCGATCGTTCCTGCCGGCACGACGATCGCGCCGCGTT
>Ga0207689_10006166_pt1 | contig 10609 bp, 10 predicted proteins | sample KBSMisM52_FD_184312 | JGI IMG/M metagenome (GOLD analysis project Ga0207689, IMG submission 184312) | Miscanthus rhizosphere microbial communities from Kellogg Biological Station, Michigan, USA - KBS Miscanthus M5-2 (SPAdes) (version 2) | ecosystem: Host-associated > Plants > Roots >... | reverse complement strand
ACTTCGTCCAGTGCGAATGGTGCAGGGCTCGGACTTTTAGCGTCACGCAATTCTGCGCGCGCGCGAACAGACACGCTCGTCACGGCTGCCCCGGCGGCGCCCGCAACGCTGCGGCGGACGAAACTTCTGCGATTCATTTGGCGACTCCTAAAGAGAAGTGGTGGAACGCAGCGTTTCTATTCGGTGATTAAGGGAAAGTCAACTCACTACTCAGGATGAAGGTCTGAGGACTGAGATGAAAGGACTGAGTTTCGTGAACTGATTTCTCAGTCCTCAGAACTCATTACTCATTACTTACTTAGACGAGAATCTCTTCCGCTTCAAACTCTGGCGAGAAAAGGAAGTCAGAAAGACGCGGAGTAGTTTTGATGTTCAAACTGATCGGCGTTCCGTTGCGGACACTTTCCGCGAGACGCTTCGCTTCGGGGAGGACGCTCATCGCGCGCAAGGTCTGCGGATCGCTTTCGAGCATCACACGCTGACCTTCGTCGGCGCCAAAGGCCGCCGTGATTATCTCAACGCGCAGCCGCAACTTCGCATACTCCAGTTCAGAATCGATTTGCGCATCGGTCAGATGCCGGGAAGAATCTTTGCGCACGAAATTTCTGAAAGCTTCGACAACGCGATCGGTGATCGGGAAATCGGAAGAACGCGGATCACGGTCGAAAAGGGTTTTCTCGATGCGATAGCTTTCCAAGCCCGGCATCGAGCCGCCCGCCAGCTCTCGCGTGAAATAAAAGGCGGCTTCGTTGATGCGCGCGCGGACTGGGGTTGCGGTGAGCGGCCGCGCTTCGATGTCAGGGGTAATGCCGCCACCACCATAAAATACTCGGCCCGCTGCCGTACGAAACGCCGGCGCGTTCGTGCTTCGGGGCACACCGGTTTCCGCTGGAGACGGCTGGCCCGGCTGAATTGTTTGCTGGTTGTCCGTCTCGTCGTGGCGAAAGTAATAGTCGTACAGTGAGCCGCTGGAATAGTCTCGTTGCAGCGACCGGCCGTAGGGCGTGTAGTAACGCGCCGTCGTCAATGTCAGCCCGGTATTGAACGGCAGAGTGAAGACATGCTGAACTAAACCCTTGCCGAAGCTCGTCTCGCCCACTACCAATCCGCGGCCGTGATCCTGAATTGCACCGGCGACAATCTCAGAAGCCGACGCCGTGTTGCGATTGATCAGGACGACCAGCGGCATGTCTTCCGGATCGGTCCCGGTCGATTTGTAAAGGGCGGCTTTCGTGTACTCGCTGCGGCCTTTCACCGAGACGACTACAGCATCGCGCGGCAGGAATTCACTCGCGACATCGATGGCCTGGTCCAGCAACCCACCGGGATTGTTGCGCAGATCCAAAACGAGCTGACGCATTCCCTGCTTCTTCAAACCCGCAAAGGCTTCGCGCAGTTCTTCATCACTGGTCTGCTGAAAGCCCCCAATTAATCCGACATAACCCGTCGCGGGAGCAATCATGAACTCGTTGCGAATCGACGGCAGGGGTACCGCGGCACGAACAATTCTGACACTGAGAGCGACCGGCAGACCGACGCGTTCCACTTTGATTTCGACTTCTTTGCCGCGCTCGCCGCGCACATTGCGCGAGACTTCGTCACTTGACCATTCGCGCGCGTCTTTTCCATCAACAGCCACGATGCGATCTCCATAACGGAGACCGGCGCGTGCCGCCGGCGTGTTCGGCACGACCGATTGCACGTACACCCCGTCATCGTGACGCAGAATCTGCACCCCAATGCCGACAAAGCTCGACGCCTGGTCTTCTTTTAACTTTCTGAATTCGGTGGTGGGGAAATAAACAGAATGCGGGTCAAGCGTGAACAGCATACCCTGAATCGCCGCCTGCGTGGCCTTCTCGTAATCGATGTCCCCGACGTAATTCTGTTCGACTAATTCGATGGCCTCGCTGTAGTCGCCCTCGATCTTGTCCGCTTCGTACTTGTCCTCGGCAGCAGCATTGGCGTTGGCATTTAGCGCTTGCCGGCGGCGTGTTGAGCGCGAGTACAAGCCTCCGGCAAAAGTGGCCGTAACCAGAACAAAAGTTGCTACAATGGCGAAGCCGCGAGTCATCTTTGCACCGACAGTCAAAAACTATAACACAGCATCATGCCTCTGCCCGAAAGTGTGCTGCCGCGGGCAATTTGCATGCAGATAACGCCATTCACGCTTGTGCATGGCTGCTTGTTCCGTAGAAAATGCTAAGTGACATGCCGCCCGACTTAACAATCGTTGTGCCCGCCTACAACGAAGCCACGCGGCTCAGCAAGACCATTGTCACAATTCTCGCTTATCTGAATCAGAACAGTCCGTCTTCCGAACTGATCGTGGTCGATGACGGTTCAAAGGATGACACTTCCGTCGTCGCCGAAAAGGCGATTGCCGGTGCCATTAACGCGCGGGTAATTCGCTACGAACCCAATCGTGGAAAAGGTTTTGCGGTGCGCAAGGGCTTGCTGGCCGCCTCGGCCGACGTAGCGCTGTTTTCGGACGCCGATCTGTCGACGCCGATTACTGAAAGAGCGAAGCTGGTTGAGCCGATCACAAGTGGACGTGTTGATTTGACGTTCGGGTCGCGGGCTTTGGATCGTTCGCTCATCGGCGTGCATCAATCGTGGCGACGCGAACAGGGTGGCCGCGTCTTCAATCTACTGGTGCGAGTCGCGACCGGCTTGCCGTTTTGGGATACGCAGTGCGGGTTCAAAGCTTTTCGCATGAGCGTTTGCCGCCCGTTGATCGAAGCAGCGCAAATCGACCGGTTCGGTTTCGACGTCGAGCTAATCTATCTGGCGCATCTCGCCAAGTTGCGTTTGAGCGAAATTCCAGTTCATTGGGATCACGTCGCGGGCGGAGCCCTCGATTCGTCGAGCAATTATTCGCGCGACACCCTACGCATGATTTCCGAAGTGCGGAGAATTCGGAGAAACGCGGGGCGAGGGAAATACGATCAGGCAATCGACGCCGCGCGCGCGGCGTCTGCCGCCTCCGAAAAAGCCGTCAACGCTTGATTGATCTTTTGCCTTTTTGCTTTTACCTTTTGCCTTTGCCATGACTGCTCGACTCAACGTCAACATCGATCACGTTGCCACTGTGCGCCAGGCGCGCCGCACGACTGAGCCAAGCGTCGTCGCCGCAGCCATGATCTGCGAACAAGCCGGCGCCGACGGCATCACGATTCACATCCGCGGCGACCGTCGCCACATTCAGGATGCAGACGTGCGCCTGCTGCGCGACGCTGTGACGACCTATCTCAACGTCGAAATGGCCGCGACCGAAGAGATGATGAAGATCGCAATCGAAGTGAAGCCTGACGCGGTTTCACTCGTGCCGGAAAATCCGGGTGAGATAACTACTGAAGGCGGGCTGAATGTTCGCAAGAACATTTCGATTGTCCGTGCCGCGGTCAACAAGTTGCGCGAATCCGGCATTATGGCCAGCCTTTTCGTCGATCCCGATCCGGAACAGATTGAAGCCGCGCGCGAAGTGAACGCGCAACAGGTTGAGCTTTGCACCGCGGCTTACGCGGAAGCGACGCTCGGCTCGGCCGGCATTCACGGCGAAGGCGCTGCGCATGCCAACCATGAACTGCGGCGCTTGCGCGAAGGGGCAGCGTTAGCCGCTCAATATGGATTGCACGTGGCCGCGGGGCACGGATTGACTGTGCGAAACGTGAGCGCAGTCGCGCGCATCAGCGAAGTTTCCGAATTCAACATCGGACATCACATCGTTTCGCGCGCAGTGTTTGTTGGATTAAATCGAGCCGTGCGGGAAATTCGCGAGGCGATAAACGCGAAAACTTAGGCGGGCAAAAGAGGAAGAGGGCAAAAGGGAAGAAAAATTTCCCCTCTTCCCCTTTACCCTCTTATCCAAGAGTTATTAGCGGGCCGACGCCAACTGGATTCTCACCATCGATCGTTCCAGCTTTGCGCGCGCCTTCTCGAAATCTTCTTCCGAACCACTCCAGGCACTCAACTGCTTTTCGGTGTGTTCGCGCGCGAGGCGGGCGCGGGCCGCGTCGATCTCGTCCGGCCGCTCGGCAATTTCGGCGAGGACAGAGACGCGATCTTCGCTTACTTCGATGAAACCGCCGGAGACGTGAAGTTGAGAATTCGTTCCCGCCTGGTTGTAAGTGAGTACGCCTGTTTTCAGCTCAGCGATGAGCGCCGCGTGACCCGGCAGAATCTGCATCTCGCCGGCGCGTCCGGGTACCGTGACGGAATTTACCGGTTCCACGAGGACACGGCGTTCGGGAGTGACGACTTCAAGTTGGAGTTGATCAGCCATTTAATCATTTGATCATCGATCCAATGAGTCATTGACAATGATTCAATGACCCGATGAATCAATCAGCTATTCCGCGAATTGCTTGCCCGCTTCGATCACTTCTTCGATCGTGCCGACCATGTAGAAAGCCTGCTCGGGCAGTTCGTCGTGCTTGCCTTCGATGATCTCTTTGAAGCCCTTGATCGTGTCTTCGAGCTTCACATACTTGCCTTCGCGTCCGGTGAACTGCGACGCGACGTGGAAAGGTTGCGAGAAGAACTTCTGAATCTTGCGCGCGCGCGAAACGACCAGCTTGTCTTCGTCAGACAATTCGTCGAGACCCAGAATCGCTATGATGTCCTGCAGATCTTTGTAGCGTTGCAGGATCTGCTTCACCGCTTGCGCCGCGTTGTAGTGATCCTCTCCCACAATGCGCGGATCGAGAATGCGCGAAGACGACGCGAGCGGATCGACTGCCGGATAAATCCCCAGCTCGACAATCTGACGCGACAACGCGGTCACCGCATCGAGGTGCGCAAAGGTCGTCGCCGGCGCGGGATCAGTGTAGTCGTCCGCGGGAACGTATACGGCCTGAATCGAAGTGATCGATCCGGTCTTGGTCGAAGTAATGCGCTCCTGCATCTCGCCCATCTCGGTCGCGAGGTTCGGCTGATATCCCACCGCCGAAGGCATGCGGCCCAGCAACGCCGATACTTCAGAACCTGCCTGCGTGAAACGGAAAATGTTGTCAATAAATAGCAACACGTCCATTCCCTGATCGCGGAAGTATTCAGCGACCGTCAGTCCCGACAGCGCCACGCGCAGACGCGCGCCGGGCGGTTCAGTCATCTGCCCGTAAATCAAAGACACTTTCGATTTTTCGATCGCCTTGAGATCGACCTTGGTCATGTCAAAGACGCCGGTCTCTTCCAGGTTGTGATAGAACGACTCACCGAAATCGATAACCTTTGACTCGACCATTTCGCGCAGCAGGTCATTGCCTTCGCGCGTACGCTCGCCAACGCCGGCAAACACCGAAAATCCCGAACGTGCCTTCGCGATGTTGTTGATAAGCTCCATCACGATGACGGTCTTGCCGACGCCCGCGCCGCCGAACAAACCGATCTTGCCGCCGCGGAGAAACGGCTGAATCAAGTCGATGACTTTAATTCCCGTTTCAAACATCTGCAGTTCGGTGGACTGTTCATCGAACGACGGCGCATGGCGATGAATCGGATAGCGTTGCTGATGCGGCACCGGACCGAGGTTGTCGACGGGATCGCCAATCACGTTCATTACGCGACCAAGGGTGCCTTCTCCAACCGGTACAGTGATCGGGCCGCCGGTGTCAGTTGCTTTCATGCCTCGCACCATGCCGTCAGTGGGCAGCATCGAGACGGCGCGCACGCGACGTTCGCCCAGATGCTGTTGCACTTCGGCAATGACGTCGATGGGATCGGGCACTTCAAAGCCATCCGACGTGATGCGCAAGGCCTGATAAATCGGCGGCAGGTAGTCTTCTCCGAATTCGACGTCGACCACCGGGCCGATAATTTGCACCACTTTGCCGACATGTCCGTTCGCGCTGGTTCCGTTGGGCGTAGCCATATTCAGTTCAGTCAACTCCTTCGATTGAAAGCAGAAGCCTTACAGATAAGAACTGGAAGGATTTTAAAGATTGAGAAGATAACATAGCCGTGAAAGCTTCTCAAACCGCGAAAACCCGCCTATTTGCCTCAATTAGATGCCGCGGTCATCGCGAAAAGTCGCAAAAAGATTTCCAAAGATTTTTTGAAACCTAACTTGTTCTATTGTCGTAGTACAATACGGCAATCCGATGTTCCACATAGACACCAAGCACCCGACGCCGCTTTACCACCAACTCGAGCGATCGATTAAGTTCGCGATCGCCACAGGCAAGCTGCGCATTGGCGACCAGTTGCCGACGGTGCGGCAGTTGGCGGTGGATCTAAAGATCAACGCGAACACGGTCGCGAAGGTCTATGCGGAATTGGAACGATCGGGCGTGCTTCAGACACGGCGCGGCGTCGGCACGTTTGTTCATGATCGGCCGGCGGAAGTCGCATTCAATCGTCGGGATCGTGAGAGGCACCTGCGCGAACTGTCCGATCATTTCATCGCTGAGACGCATTCGCGCGGGTTCTCGATTGATGAGGTGATCGAACACCTGGAGAGTCGCAGGAAGCGACGCGCGAATTGAGGTTGCGTGACTTGGTGACTTGCGATGGTTCGCAAGCCAGCAACTTGCGCCACAGAGCGCGGAAGGAGAAATCAAAAATGGCCAACATTCAACTCGTATCATCCGTTGAAAGTCGCATGAGCAACCTGCCGTCGTCGACGGCGCCGCGAGTAAACTTCGTGCAGGGTGTCGCATTCCTGGCGCCCCTCGCGCTGGGTGCGTTGTCGACTCTGCTGACGTGGAGTCCGGTGGGAGTGATCATCGGATTGTTGCTCGGTTTGTTCCTGGCACAGTCCCCCAAAATTGCGCGGCAATGGGAGCGTGCGGTCGTGCTACGGCTCGGCAAGTACGTCGGTCTGCGCGGGCCGGGACTGTTCTGGATCATCCCGTTTGTCGACAGTATTTCCACCTGGATCGATCAGCGGGTGATTACGACCGGCTTCGCGGCGGAAGAAACCTTAACGAGCGACACCGTTCCCGTGAACGTCGATGCGGTGCTGTTCTGGGTCGTTTACGATCCCGAGAAGGCGGCACTCGAAGTGCAGAACTATCCGCAGGCGGTAAGTTGGGCGGCGCAGACGGCGTTGCGCGACATCATTGGCCGAACTTCCTTGAGCGACCTGCTGCGTGGCCGCGAACGCATTGAAGACGAGTTGCAGAAACTGATCGATGAGCGATCGAATCCCTGGGGCGTCACCGTCCAATCGGTCGAGATGCGCGATGTGATTATTCCGGCTGCGTTGCAGGATGCGATGTCGCGGGAAGCACAGGCCGCTCGCGAGAAAGCTGCGCGCGTAATTCTGGCGGAAGCTGAGGTCGAGATCGCCAACCGGTTTAGCGTCGCCTCGGAGTCGTATCACAACAATCCGACCGCTTTGCACTTGCGTGCCATGAATATGCTTTACGAAGGATTGAAAGAGAAAGGCGCCCTGATGCTGGTGCCGAGCAGCGCGGTTGAATCCATGGGCATGGGCGGATTGATGGGAGCGGCAGCGTTGAGGCAACAGAAGCTGACCGGCAGTGACGAGCCGGTAGAGTAGCAGCGCGAAGCGCGGCCGTTGCTTCGTGCCGTTAGGCACGAAATGTTTGTAGCTCGCTGGGACACCCAAGACTAAGCCCGCGAAGTCGAAACCGCGTTTCGATTTCGCGGGCATTTCCTTTTAGAGTAACGATTCTATAAATATTTCACGCCTAACGGCGCGAATGGGCACAAACAATCTAAAATCTAAAATCGGAAATGCTCATTATTCTTCCGGATCGATCTTAATCTTCATCGATCGCAGAATTCGCAAATCCTCTTCCGTTAATTCCAATGAGCCATCGGCTGACTGCTCACGCTCTTCGTCGCCCTGCGGGCGCAGTCCAATTTCGAGTTTCAGCGTCAACTCCATGTCGAATCCCGCTTCCCGCAGACGCTCGATCGCCGCGGCGACGCTCGACGATTCCTGGACCGATTCGTTGATGGCTGTGCCCACCTGCTCAGCCAGCTCTTTCACATAATCATCAAGTTCCAAAATGAATAACCTCGCTGTAAATCTGAAGTGGCACGCGCATCTTGCGCGTGATTATCACGGGCGAGACGCCCGTGCCACCGGCTTGCGCGCGATCAAGTAAGCCGTATCGTGATGGTGTCCTCCCTCATCCGAAGGCCCTTCGTGATAGTACGTGATTTCCCAATCGCTGAATAGTGTCTTTAGTTCGCCGGGCGCGAGCAAAAACGCCGGATTGTGTGGCTTGGCATTGGGATTTCCATCGTTGAGATGAATTGCGGCCACGAACGTGCCGCGAGGTTTTACGCCTGCGCGAATCGCAGGAAACAGATCGCGCTGAAGATAGTAAAAGTTGCAGATCAGATCGTAAGCGGCAGGTTCAATCTGAAACTCGTCTTTTTCCAGATCGACGACCTGAGCATCGATCTGATGCAGGCAAGATGCCGGCGCACCGCACGCAGGGATGCGTGCGCTCCGTGCGCGATGCTGAAGAATTTCAATGCCCACTAGCGATGAATCGACGGCCGTGACTTGCCAGCCTCGTTCTGCGAGATATAACGCATGACGACCAACGCCGCATGCGATGTCGAAGGCACGGCCTGGTTGTATGTCTCGGATTGCTTTAATGAGGAGCGGCGAAGGCTCCTGTGTGGTGTGTTCACCGCGAAGATAGCGCTCATCCCATCTATTCTGGTCAGGCATGATGCGCGTCGGCGGACAAGCGTTCGTTAATCGCCTCAGCGAGGGTGCGAGCCACGGCCTCCGGAGCGATCCTCGACGCTGTCAATTGATTGTTCACATCTGAGAATTTGATCGCTGATGCGAGTTCACTTGAATCAACAACCCATCGATCGGTTTCGCTATTCTCGAATTCGTTTAGCGCGGTGATGGCGCCACTCAAATCCGGGCGCGGAATGCTCGGCCTTATGACCGTCTCTGCCCAGGAGTAGTACGGGTAATCGACTCGATACGCCCAGCCGTCGCTTAGCGGCGTGGCAATCACAAACAAATTGCCGCGCGCGTGATGCGAGATGGCTGCAAAGGGCGCCGCGTGCGCGGCCGGATCAAAACCGCGTGGGCCAAAGATCGCCGGCGCCAATGTCACCAGCGAGATCTTATTAACCAGGTCTTCATCGACGCGCGATTCGCCCCTGGCAAAACTATCGAGCGCCACTTCGATTCGTTTCCACGGCTCACGCCATAAGGACTCGTAAAAATCTGTGTGAGTCAGAACGTGCTCAACTTTCGGCAGCACCAGATCGTAGCTCCGCGCCTCGTCGACGAAATCTTCACCCGAAAACTTTAGCGCCAGCGGCGATCCTGATTTGTCTATCGGAGAGTCAGAGCCCTGAATCACAATACTCGCCCGCACCGCATCGACCGAACTGAATTCACAAAAGTCTCCGGCTTCTGCCGCGGCGATCAGTTTTTCACGCAGTCGCAATGCGCGCTCGCCGTTCAGCATTGCCCACACTGACAGGACACCGTCAGTGTCGAAGTGATTATTGGTGACGAACTCGATTCCCTGCGTCAGCTCGTGACGATCTGGTGACGCGACAACATTCAACGCAATCTCCGTCGAAGTGTCCGCCTTCACCGATTGCGGTGTCTGGTTCCCCTGCCAGTGCGAAAAGTGAATCGCGTTATCAACCGTGCCGTCGACCGAAAGCTTCGGCACGTCGGCAATGGCACTACTGTAAAACTCGAATCGCATAAACACTCCGTTAACGCTTGAAATTGCTAATCAGCACCACATCGCTCGTTTGCGTGCCGCGCGACATTGCGACCTGTTTGCCGTCGCGCGAGAGATCAAAACCGAAAATTTGTTCTGACGCAAAACTAGTCAATTGCTTCGGTGGCGAGCCATCGATGGGTTGTACCCAAAGATTTGTGACGCCATTTTTTGTCATCCCATATACCAGCGACTGTCCATCAACTGTCCAGCGCAGGTTCGTGATGGGGCCGGTAAACGGTAATGACTTAATGGGCTCGCCACCCTCGCTTGGAAGTATGGCCAGCTTGTAGGACTCAGTCGGTTGCGGCAGATAGAGGCAGACGATCTGTTTTCCATCGGGCGAGAACACCGCATTTTGCGAAGCTTTGTCAGTAAGCTGCACCGGCGGGCCACCATCGATACTAACTTTCCAGACAGTAGCTTTGTTCAAGTACGACGTGTACGCCACCCACTTGCCGTCACGCGAAAGGGCGGGGTCCTCTTCGTCATGCTTATCGGTTAACTGTTTCAAGTTTCCGCCATCGATATCCATCCGCCAAATGTGCGGCGCACCGGCGCGATCGGACATGAATACGATGTAGCGCCCATCCGGAGACACCGAAGGCACAACGTTATCGCCCGCATTAGCAGTAAGCTGTTTTTTCGTGCCATTCGCGGGGTCGAGGAGGAAAAGATCGCCGCCGACGGGCTGCTTCAGCGGAAAAACCAGTTTACCGTCAGGCGTGAACGTTGGGCTTCCAACGAGATTTCGGCCTTGGGTCACTTGCGTGGCCCGCGACGCGTCGAACGCCGGCATCACCCAAATGTTGTTATCCAATTCCGTCATGACTGCTGCGATGGAACCCGAGTCGGCGGTGAGGCTGATGGTCGGATACGAGTTCAGATCGTTCGTCAGTTTGGTCGCCGCGCCTGACGGGTAC
>Ga0207689_10006164_pt1 | contig 10609 bp, 8 predicted proteins | sample KBSMisM52_FD_184312 | JGI IMG/M metagenome (GOLD analysis project Ga0207689, IMG submission 184312) | Miscanthus rhizosphere microbial communities from Kellogg Biological Station, Michigan, USA - KBS Miscanthus M5-2 (SPAdes) (version 2) | ecosystem: Host-associated > Plants > Roots > Rhizosphere... | reverse complement strand
TGCTTGAGTTCGCCCGGTTGCGCCAGCCAGCCTTTTATCGTGTCCACGATGCCTTGACTCTCGGGCGTCGGCGGCACGACCGGTCCGGCCTTCGCCGCCTGGCTGGACGACGTGTCGATCATCAACTGGCTGGCCTCGTACTCCGCGGACAGGAATTTCTGCGACAGCAGATCGGTGCCTATCGTCACCACCGGCACCGCGAAGCGCAGCATCAACAGCACGACGAGCGTGCGCGACAGCCATACCGGGGCCTGCCGGTGGCGGAAGTAAAGCCACGTCCAGCCCAGCGCGGTGGCGGTCAGCGCCAGCGAAATCAGCCAGTAGCTGCCGATGCTGATCAAAATCTTCTGCACTCCGAACGTGACGCTGGCCGCCAGCATCAGGGTGGAAAACTGCTCGACCACGTCGTTGAGCGGATCGAGCGCCTGGCCCGGCGTGAGCGTCACGCCGACGCCGAGCGGCTGGGCTGAAATCTCGGTTCCCTGTGCGACGGAGATCAGCGCATTCAACGTGCGGGCAGCAGCGAAGCTGACCAATGCCCGCTTGAGACCGGCATCGACCTGCTTGATGGCGGGCGCGTCGAGCGGCGCGAGCCACGAGCCGAGAATCACGATTGCGGCGAACGACGCCAGGATGATTTTGCGTGTGTTGTGCATGTTGAGACCCTCACGGTTTGAGCGTCCCGCTGATTGCGGGGACCACTTGCGCAACTTACGCCTGAACGCGGAACGCAGTCAGAAAAATTCGCAAATCCCGCTGCGCGCACGCGACATGGGCGCCGGCGCGGCCCCGCGCGAAAAGTGTTAAATTGCACTCGTAGAAGCACGCCGCGACAAATTCGAGGAGAAATACTCTTGAGCGAGAAAATAAGCGTTATCAGCCCGGAAGGCCTGCCGGCAGGCGCGACCAGCAATATCGCGCCGCACCTGAGCACGCTGGACGGCAAGACCATCGGCGAGGTGTACAACAATCACTTCAAGGGCGAGCTGATGTTCGAGACCTATCGCCGCCTGTTCAGGGAAAAGTACAAGAACGTGAAAATCATTCCGTTCACCGAGTTTCCCATCGTGTACGTGGGCGGCGACGCGGAGTCGCAGAAAAAGATCGCGAAGGAAATCGCCGCGCTCGCCAAGGAGAGGGGCGTCGACGCGCTCATCACCGGCAACGGTGGTTGAGGGACCTGCACTCCGTCCTCGGTGAGGCCGGCGGTAGAAGCGGAAAAAGCGGGGATCCCGAGCGTGGTGATCACCACGACTGGATTTACGACGATCGCCAAGGCGGTGGCCAAGGCCGAAGGCATGGCGGATGTCAGGATCGGCGAATACCCGGGCGCGGTCGGCGTGCATGCCGAAGAGCTCGTCGTTAAAAATGTGGAGAACGTCCTCTTCGACCGCATCGTCGAACACCTGACGAAGCCGCGTGACGGCGGCCGCGGCGTGGCGCCCGCCGTGTCGCGCAAAGCCAGCGAAATCATTTATGAGGGCAGCTTCGAAGACGTCAACGAGTATTTCCGCCATCAGGGCTGGACAGACGAGCTGCCGATCATTCCGCCGACGGTTGCGCGCGTCGCCGCATTCCTGAAACACACCGACCGCGCGCCGGACGAACCGATTGCCGTCCTGCCGCAGGCGAACCTCGTCGCGACGCCGCGCAACATCGCCGCGAACGGCGTGATGGCCGGCTGCAGTCCCGAATGCATGCCGTTGTTGATCGCGCTGGTCGAAGCGATCGCGGACAACACGTATAACCTTGCCAACATCGGCACGACGTGGGGCGTGTTTCCGTACCTGCTCGTGAACGGGCCCGCGGTCGAGAAGATGGGCGTCGAGAGCGGCGCGCACCTGATTTCGAAAGGCAACAATCCGTCGATCGGGCGCGCGCTCGGCCTGATCGTCAAAAACATCGCAGGCTACAAGCCCGGCCGCAATTACATGGGCACGTTTGGCTACCCGCAGAGTTTCACGCTCGCTGAAAACGACGCCGAGAATCCGTGGGAGCCGTTCCACGTCGAGCACGGTTTCAAGACAGAAGACAGCACCGTGACCGCGTGCGCGAGCGTGACGTGGGGCTGGGCGCCGGCGATCTACGGCACGCCCGACAAGACCGCGGCCGAGACCGCGCTCGAATTCATGGCGCTCGAGCTGACCAAGAAGCCGTGCCTGGCGCGGTTGGCGGAGCGCGGTCCCAAGGGATTTCGCAACATGGTGTCCATCCTGATTGCGCCGCCGGTTGCGAAATCGCTGGCCGCGGCAGGCTATACGAAAGACAAAATTCGCGAGTACGTGTGGGAGCACGGACGCGTCACGTTCCGCGAGCTCGAGTTCCTGCTCAAGTACGGCCACTCCGAAGCATTCACGATCAAGGAAGCAGTGAAGCGCGGAATCTATCCGGAAGAATATCTGGTCGGTCCCGACGATCTCGTGCGCGTGCTGCCGAGCCCCGACATGATCCACATCATGGTGTGCGGCGATCCGCACCGCAACCGGCTGATGGTGCTCTGGGGCGGCTACGTCAATCCGGTCACGAAGAAGATGACGTTTCCGGCCGGCTCCTAAAGCGGGCACAGCATCGCGTGTAAATATTACGGGGGGCCCGACCGATGACGATCCCGGCGCGGTCGACAGTTAATGCGCACGGAAGTATTGTTGCGGCACTAAACCGGAGGGTCGCCATGGATGCCAACCGCATACGCCGCGCCGTATTGTCCTCCTGCCTCGTTATTGAGGCTTGACCTTAGCGTCTCTCACTACACGCTGCCACTTCTCGACATCGCGCTTCAGCGTAGCTTGAAACACTGAGGGCGGGCTGTCGTCGATGTCGAAACCTTCGGAGATCAGGCGTTCTTTCAGGTCCGGTATTTTCGTCGCTTTGCGGATTTCGGTATTCCAGCGGTCGACGATCGTTTTCGGCAGTCCTTTGGGGCCGAGCACGCCGTACCACAAGACGACTTCGTAGCCCGGCACGCCGCCTTCCGCAACGGTCGGCAGATCGGGCAGCGCAGGCGAGCGTTTGGTCGTGGTCACTGCGATTGCGCGCAGCCGGTTCGCGCGCACGAGCGGGATCGTCGCCGGCGCACTGCCGAAGATCAACTGGATCTGGCCGCCCAACAGATCGTTCAACGCAGGGCCGGTCCCTTTATAAGCGATGTGCGTCATGCGGGTTCCCGCGAGCAGGTCGAACAGCTCGCCGGAAAGATGCGCTATGCCCCCATTGCCTGAAGAGCCGTAATTGAGCGCGCCGGGCTTGGCTTTCGCATACGCGATGAGCTCGGGGACGCTCTTAATAGGCACCGACGGATGCAGCGCCACGAAGAAACCGGTGTCGCCGACCATGCCCATCGGCACGATGTCGTTCACCGGGTCATAGGGCAATTTGTACATCGCGGCGTTCGTTGCGTAGCTGCCCGACATGATGATCGTCGTGTAGCCGTCAGGCGTTGCGCGCACCGTTGTTTCGACGCCCATGGTGCCGCCGCCGCCCGCACGGTTGTCCACGATTACGTTTTGGCCGAACGCTTCGGACAGTTTTTGCGCGAGCAGGCGAGCGACGATGTCCGTGCCGCCGCCGGGGGCGAACGGCACGATCAAACGCACGGGTTTAGTCGGATAACCCTGTTGTGCGAGCGCACTGGCGCAGGCGAGCGACGCTAACAATGTCACTGCCATCATGCGCAAAGCTCGTCTCACTGCGTTCATGCTGATGTATAGAAGCATGAACAGAAGCATGAAAGAAGACTTGTTCGCGATATGCCGTTCACCCTTCGACACCCCAGGGCGAACGGATAAGACGTTTTTCAACGCTTTCAGGATGAACTTAGGCATTCGGTTTCCCATGATGAAATGACGCAATCAACGCGCTCAGTTTCCCGACGCCGCTTTGGTCGAGCGTGTCGAGCCGTTCGAAGAGATCGATCACTGCGTCCACTTGCGCGGCCGGCAGCGCGCGATGAAAACAATCGAGCAATTTCTCACGATGATCGGCGGGTGTGAGCGGCGGCACGCCCCACGAACCTTTCGGCTGGCGGCATATTGCGCTGACGTGGCTGCCGTCCACGAGATCGGCCTCGATTGCGATGTGCATATGGTGAAAGTCGCCGACGATGGACTCGTCCTGGATCAGCGTGATTTTGCCGAGCAGCTCGACCATATCGGCGCGGAATCGGCGTTCGTCGGTAAAAGTGTCGATGCCGACTTTGCCGTCGAGGATCGCGGCGGCGGCGGTGTACTGCAGGCTGAATTTGCCGGCGAGTCCCGTGACCGGCTGCGGCCGGTCGACGTAGTTCATCACGGGCGACACGATGCGCACTTTCCCGATGCGTGAGGCGCCGCCGGCGAGTTTGTGTATGTCGAGCCCGGCATTAATCGCGTAGTGCGTGCCGAATTGCGAGGGAAAGAGCTTGATCGCGAGCCCCGGATTGACGACGCGCCACGGCTTGCCATAGGCAAGCAACCGCTCCTCGTCGAAGCGGTTCGCGTAGAACGTCGCGATCACGCCCTTGTGCGCTTCGAGCACGTCGGGATTCGCCGTGAAGCCGCGCTGCGCGAGCAGCGCTGCATCGAGCCCGCTCGCCGCCGCGTTGCCGCAATGCGTGCACTTCGTCATCGAACCGACGTTGGCGAGCAGCGAACCCGCGCGCGACGCCGCGATACCGAACGCATGGCGCATGCCGTTGACGCCGAGCCCCAACATTGTCGATGCCACGATTGAGCTGCCCAGCACGCCAGCGACGCCCGGCGGGTGAAACAGGAGGTGCTCGGGCACGAATTGATCGCCCGCATACTGCAGGCGGCCCTGGATTTCGAGGCCCTTCGCCACCGCGGTGATGATGTCGCGCCCGCTCGCACCGTTAAGTTCGGCCAGCGCGAATGCGACGGGCACCGTCGGCGACACCGAATGCGTCGGCGGGCTCCACATCGGCTCGAAGTCCAGCACGTGCGTTGCCATCGCATTGAGGTTCGCGGCCTGGACGACAGAGGCTTTGAAGCCCGCGCCCCATACGCTCGCCTGCGGCGCGCCGCCGAGGCTCTTCGCATGCGCGAGCGCGAGCGTGACCGGCGGCTCGCCGCAGCCCGCGAGCGCGACGGCGACGCCATCCTGAATCGCCTGCTTGACGCGCGCGACGCATTCATCGCCCAGCGACTCGTAGCTCGTCGCATGCATGATTTCGCAGATTTCGCTGGTCAAACCCACCGTTCAAGCTCCTCGCTCGCTCGATCGCCGTCGACTACGAAGTTGCTGAATTTATAACACAGGGTTCCGGCGCTAACGCCGCCGCGGCACTTTAGCCGACTTGACCTTGCTTAAGATCTCCTCGCGCACGTCGGTGATTTCCAGTGCGCGCGACGCGCCGGCGCCGTTGCAGTGGCCCGTGCGCGGACATTCTGCGCTGCGCGGACAGATGACGCGAGCGGGCCCGGCCAACGCGTCTTCGACCCACGCGATGTTCAGCACGCGGGCCGCGGCACTGATGGCCTCGACAGCGGCGGGGGGAATTTTGGCTTCGCCATGGTGGTGCAGGCATTCATCGGTGATGCTCGCGACGATCTCGTCCGCGTTAGGGCTGTGCGAACGCAGCGCCGGCACGAGATCGATGCCGACCGACAGGACGTGCGGATTGCCCGCCATGTCGTTGGTGCGCCGCGAGTGGCAGCAATAGAGCAGCGATTGCCCACCGTAGCGCATAACCGAGATCTGCGACCGGGGCTCGGCGCCTCGATGCTCGTCGAGCATGCGAAAAACGGCCCAGTTCGGGCAGGGATCGGTAACGTGGGCCATATTGCCCCAAGGCAGGGGAATCCCGTTGCCGCGGTAAACCGCGCGCAAGTGTCCGGGCGGATAGGCATCGAAGAAATGCCAGTACGGATACGGCGATACTTTCGTCATGCGGCGCATCACCACCGCCGGCGTGAGCTCGATTTTCTCGCCAGCTTCGACGCGATACGACTCGCGCGTCAGGAAGCGCCGGAACGGGACCTTCGGGCACAGCAGCGCACCGGCAAAAAAACTGCACTCGAAATCGCGCCAAGCATGCAGCACATCCTGCGCGTTCATGCCCGCGGCGATTCCGGCGCTGCCCTCGGGACTGCCGCCCATTTCACCCCCGGTCGCGTGCGCGGACTTCATGCCGTCGCCGCCGTGCAGCACCTTGTGGCCGAGATGCGAGGCGAGATCGAACTTCAGGCGCGCCGCGTCGGACTGCAGCTCGCGGTTCAGATAAATGGTGCGCGGCGTTTCGAAGAACGAACGCACCATGCTGCGCAGTTCGCTGTCCTTGTCGCGCGCGAGGACCGGCTTGCGGTCGAACCAGCGGATGGCGAGGCCATGATGCTTGCACAGCCGCATGAGGTCGTCGGCGCCGAGTGGAAACTTGCGCTCGCCGATGCTTTCCGCCAGCCGCTCGAGATCCGGGAAGTCGTTGCGCGACATTTCCTGGTGCGACCGGATCAAGAGGTGGGCGAATTGCCGGCCGGAAGTGCCGGTCTGCGCGAGCAGTTCGGGAATCGCCGCCTGCAGCAGTTCCTTTGAAAACAGGAAAGCGGGTTCCAGCGGCACGCCGGCCGCGCCGCCGGCGCGTTGCTCGACCGTGGAGGTTTCGATGTCGCGGCTGTCATCCGCAAACCAGCCGGGCTCGCGCTGAAACAGCGATGACAGGAGCTCGAGCACATCTTCGGACGGCAGTCGCTTGCCGCTCTCGATCATGCTGAGATAAGAGACCGAGGGCGCGCTTTGCGCATTCAGTTGGGCGCAGCGCGCGGACAGATCTTCCAACGTGAGGCGGTTGCGTTTGCGCAACGCGCGCAGCTTGGTGCCGAGGAAGTGGCTTTTGCGGACGGTGAGCGACATAGGATTTTGTGAAATTAACACTGTGAAGTTTCAATTGTCAAATTTCGCAAATCCTTGACTTACACTGCCCTGTAGCAGTTCAGGGAGTGCATGAACTCGCAACGTTATATAGAGAGGGGTACAGCATGAAACAGAGCATTCTTATCCTCGGCGCCTCGTACGGTTCGTTGCTTGGCACCAAATTGCTGATGGCCGGCCACCGTGTGACGCTGGTCTGCACGGCGCCCACCGCCGAACTCATCAATCGTGAAGGGACCGTGGTGCGCTTCCCGATGCGCGACCAGCCGGCATTGCTCGAAGTCCGGTCGCGCAAGCTGCCGGGCACACTGACAGCGATCACTCCCGGCGCGGTGGATCCCGCGCAATACGATCTGATCGTGCTCGGCATGCAGGAGGCGCAACTCGGGTCGCCGGGCGTGCGTCAATTGATGGGGCGCATTGCGAGTGTGCGCAAACCCTGCCTCGCGATCATGAACATGCCGCCGCTCGCCTATCTCAAACGCATCCCCGGCCTCGCCACTGAAGCGCTCGAACATTGTTATGTGAACCCGGGTGTATGGGACGACTTCGATCCCGCGCTGACCACGCTCGCAAGTCCCGATCCGCAGGCGTTTCGCCCGCCCGATCAGCCCAAGAACGTGCTGCAGGTCGGCCTGCCTACGAATTTCAAGGCGGCGCGCTTCGATGCCGCGGAGCCGACCGCGCTGCTACGCGCACTCGAGTCCGATATCGAGCAGGCGCGGCTGGGGACCGGGGACGGTGCGCTGGAAATTCCGGTCAAGCTCAAAGTGCATGAGTCGATTTTCGTGCCGCTCGCCAAATGGCCGATGCTGATCGCCGGCAACTATCGCTGCATCCGGCCGGATACGATGATCCCGATCAAGGAGGCCGTGCACGGCAACGTCGGCGAGTCGCGCGAAATTTACGACTGGGTGTCGAATTTGTGCACGGAGCTCGGCGCCGAGTCCGCCGACCTGGTGCCGTTCGAGAAGTACGCGAAGGCCGCCGAGAGTCTGGGCAAACCCTCATCCGCAGCGCGCGCACTGGCGGCCGGCGCCGAGAACATCGAGCGCGTGGACAGCCTGGTTCGACGGATCGCGAGCCTGCGGGGAATGCACCTGGACGCGTTGCACGAAATCGTGACGCTGGTGGACGAGCATCTGGGAAAAAACCGGCTATCCCGCGCGTACGCGTGACGCGCTATCGATAAGAAGGACCGGCGACCGCATGCACGGCGCCGGAAGGAGGAGGGCAGTAGAGCAGGTCCGTCGTGAGGCGGACCTGCTTCTTGTCGTAAAGGGTCATGCGTATTTTCGCCATCTCGACTAGCCGCATCCCTGCCATACCGCGCGGTCGCCCCGGCTTTTACGCCGGTTTCGTTTATTCGTTAGACTCACGCGATGTCCCTCAATTTCGCACTGGCGCTCGCGCTGCTGAACATGAGCAGCATGCGCGCAGGCCGCGTGCTGCTCGTGCTGTACGCTTTGCAGCTCGGTGCAGCGCCGGCCACGGTCGGATTGCTGGCGGCGACGTTTTCAGCGTTCCCGGCGCTGCTCTCGTGGCACGCGGGCAAACTGGCCGACCGGTTCGGTTCGCGCTGGCTGCTCGTGATAGGCGCCGTCGGCGGCGGGCTCGGCATCCTGATCCCTTTCTTTTGGCCCGGCGTGACGTCGATTTTCATCGCGGCGGCGGCCAACGGCCTGTCGCTCTCGATTTACAACGTGTCGCTGCAGAACGTGGTGGGCCTGCTCTCGACGCCGCAGAACCGTACGCAGAGCTTCAGCAACTACAGCCTGACGAATTCCGTCGGCAGCCTCGCCGGCCCGCTGATCGCAGGGTTCTCGATCGAGCATCTCGGTCATCAGGCCTCGTGCATACCGCTCGCGCTGCTCGCGCTGATTCCGCTGGGCATGCTGGCGATCTGGGGCCATGCGCTGCCCAAAGGGCGCGGACGCGTGAAGGACGAGGGCGGCGGCATCCGCGACATGCTCGCCTCGAAAGGCGTGAGCCGCACGCTTGCCACCAGCAGCCTCCTGCAAACCGGGCAGGATTTGTTCCAGTTCTACCTGCCCGTTTATGCCCATGGCGTAGGGCTGTCAGCCTCCGCGATCGGCGTGGTGCTCGCAATGAATTCCGCCGCGGCATTTGTCGTGCGGCTCGGCCTCGCGCGGCTGATCGCGCGCTACAACGAAGACAAAGTGCTCGCGTGGGCGTTTTTCGTCGGCGCGGCGAGCTTCGCTCTGCTGCCGCTGTTCTCCGGCCCCGTGATGCTCGGCGTCGTGGCGTTTGCGTTCGGCCTGGGCATGGGCTGCGGCCAGCCGATTGTAACCATGCAGATGTTCAGCAATTCGGTCGCGGGCCGTTCCGGCGAGGCGCTGGGCCTGCGCATGGCGGTCAACCACCTTACCCGCGTCGTCGGCCCGGTTATTTTCGGGTTCGTCGGCTCGGCTTTCGGGCTGCCCGCGGTCTTTTGGGTCAATGGGTTGATGCTGGGCGGCGGCGGGGCCTTGAGCCGTACGCGCGAAACCGCTGGCACAAACGATAAAAAATAGCGTCTAATGTGAACCGCTTTCCGTACCGCTTTCGCAGGAGGAGGAGCTATGTTCAAGCACATATTGATGCCGACGGACGGGTCCGGCCACTCAGAACGCGCGATCGAACGCGGTATTGAGCTCGCCAAACTTTGCGGCGCCAGGGTCACCGGCATACACGTCGTCCCGGACTACCGGATGACGATGGCGGAAGACAGTTCATACGATCCCACGCTGCCCGGCAAGATGGCCGAAGAGGCGCGGGCGCGCGCCGAGAGCTTTCTAGCCTTCGTCAAAAAGACCGCGGAGGCACAGGGGGTTCAGTGCGACACCGAAATCGCGACCAATTCGCAGCCTTTCGATGCGATCATCAACACCGCCAACGAGCGGCATTGCGATCTCATCGTGATGACATCGCGCTCGCGCAAGGGCCTCGTCTCCGTGTTGATGGGCAGCGAAGCGTCGCGCGTGCTGCACCGCGCGTCGATCCCCGTGCTGGTGTTCCGCGCGCTGATGAGCGCCGACCATCCGGACAAGAAGAAAAAGCCGGCCGCGGCGGCCACCAAGTAAAACCGTTCCGTGCACGTGTGCATGAAGAGCACTGGCGTCCGGCTGGCCGCGCTGCTCGCTTGCGTTGGCGCGTACGTTGCGTACGCGGAGGATAGCTCGACCCTCCCGCCCGACGACGAAATCGCCAAGCAGGAAGCGATTTACAAGAGCACCGGCGCCGAGGTGCCCGCCGGCTACGTGATCGACCGCTCGCTCACTTCTTATACGCAGGCTCTGGCGGAAGGATTCGACCGCGCGCTCGGCATGCTGCGTCCGGGCGACCGCTGGCTCGATATCGGCGCGGGCAAGGGGCAGGCGATACTCGATTATTTTGCGCCGAACTACGACCTTACCCATCCCGATGGACGCGAGCGCCGCGGGAAGAAGGCGCGGGTGGTCGCGCTGTCGATCGAAGACCGCCGCACCGTGGACTGGCAGCTCAGCGCGGCCAGCCTCGGCACCCAGTTGCAATACCTGTTCGACCGGCGGCTGCGCGATTACAAGCTCGAAGAGCTCGGGCAATTCCAGATCATCACGGATGTGATAGGCGGATTTTCGTACACGACCGATCTCACCCTGTTCATGGAGAAGGTCGCAGGTTTGCTGGCGCTCGACGGCAGTTTTTACAGCGTGTTGCAGGACGTGAACTCCGAAGCGGGATCCAATCGGCCGTATTACGAAAAGGC
>Ga0207689_10006163_pt1 | contig 10609 bp, 11 predicted proteins | sample KBSMisM52_FD_184312 | JGI IMG/M metagenome (GOLD analysis project Ga0207689, IMG submission 184312) | Miscanthus rhizosphere microbial communities from Kellogg Biological Station, Michigan, USA - KBS Miscanthus M5-2 (SPAdes) (version 2) | ecosystem: Host-associated > Plants > Roots >... | reverse complement strand
GGGAATCATACCATGTATAATTGTTTTCAAAAAGCATGATGCCCGTATTGCCGGATGATCTCTCTTTCCAGAATAATACTAATAGAGCAAAACAAAGTATGAACTGAACAGCCGCTCCGATAAATGCGATTATCCGTACCTGCTTTAATTCTTTAAACGGTAAGAGGGCTAAAGCAGTAAGAAAGGGCAGTATAACAAGCAGTGATAGGTTCATGATTTTATTTCCACCAGTATAAAAAGATAATAGTTAAAAAAATAATCCCGCCAAAAAAATACAATGCATACCCCTGTACTTTCCCGGATTGTATTCCTTTTATTAATGAAGAAATTTTCCCGGTTACTGCGGCTATTGCATTTATCGACCCGTCAATAATATTTTTATCAATCCATGCCGCAGGCCTGCCAACCAGGTTAAAAACAATTCTCTTCGTAACAAACAGGTATATCTCGTCGATATAAAATTTATTGCTGGCTGATCGGTATAAACCGCCTAACGAAGTTGTAATTTTTTGTGGCCTGCCGTTTTCATTTTTATATAACCCTATTGCAATCAAAATTCCTGTTAGTGCAAGCGCCACCGGTGCAATAGAGAATATGAGATGAAAACCGGATTCAAGTTCTTTACCATCACCGGAAACATATTTTCCAAAGGGGATAAAGCCTGCGAGGGTAGCGCAAATGGCAAGAAGCAGCAAAGGAATTTTCATGGTTGCTGTTCCTTCACTATGATGATCGTGTAATTCTTTTGGTTTGTTCCAAAAAATGGAGAAATATAAACGGAACATATAAAAAGCGGTAATGCCTGAAGTAAATAAAGCCAATCCGTACACAAACTTGCTAGAGTTATATGCCGCCAGTAGAATTTCTTCTTTACTGAAAAAACCCGCAAAAGGAGGGATACCGGCAATAGCTAAACAGGCAATCAGAAATACTATATGTGTGAAGGGCATAAATTTTCTCAGGCTGCCCATATCTTTCATTTCATTGCTATGCACAAAGTGAATAACCGCGCCGGCACCAAGAAACAATAATGATTTAAAGAAAGCATGGGTGAATAAATGAAACATTGAAGCTGTGTAACCTAAGCCATTTTCATCACCTATCCCCGAAACACCCAATGCAAATAGCATATAGCCGATCTGGGACATGGTAGAATAAGCCAGCACTCTTTTGATATCAGTCTGCGTACACGCAATAATTGCAGCAAATAATGCAGAGAAAACCCCAACGTAAGTAACGATCTGCAATGAAACATGATTAATATAAAAAAGCGGGAACAATCTTGCGACTAAGTAAACTCCAGCTACCACCATCGTAGCCGCATGTATCAATGCGGAAACAGGAGTAGGGCCTTCCATGGCATCGGGTAACCAGATATGCAGCGGAAACATCGCCGATTTACCTGCACCACCGATAAACACAAGTGTCAATGCCCAGGTCATTACTGAAAAACCTAAAAAAGAGGCTGACGTTATGGAAATAAATTGAGGTGATTGTGTATCCGTTAATCGTTGAATAAGTGTACTGAAGTCAAGTGTCTGTGATTGAAATCCGAGGATAAGAATTCCAATCAAAAAAGCAAGATCAGCAAAGCGGGTTACGATAAACGCTTTTTTGGATGCAGCTACCGCTGAAGGTTTATCATAATAAAAACCAATTAATAGATATGATGAAACGCCAACCAACTCCCAGAACATGTAGATCTGGAAAATATTAGTTGATATAACCAACCCCAACATCGAAAAGGTAAACAATCCAAGAAAGGAATAATAGGTGCTGAATCGTTCTTCGCCTTTCATATACCAGAGGCTGAAAACATGAACCATTAATGAAACAAATGTTACAACTACCAGCATCATTACGGATATGGGATCGAGAATAACGCCCATATCAATAGAAAGATTTTCTGAAAATGAAAGCCATGTATATTTCAGCGGGATAATGGAATGATAAACACCATCCGCTTTCCCATCAACAAAAAAATAATGGTACGCTGTATAAAGAGAAAGGACTGCAGATATAAGCAGCAATATTGTTGCGATGATACCGGACGATTGTTTCAGGTATTTTTTTCCGAACAGCCCCAGCAATAAGAAACCTGCCAGTGGCAGTAATGGTATGAGTGCTATATATCCTGCGTAATGCATGGGTCCGACTTAATATTTCATTTCTTCAGCATCTTCCACGTCAATGGATTGATGACTGCGGTACAGGTTAATAATAATGGCTATGGCTACTGCTGCTTCTGCTGCCGCAATCGCTATAATAAAAATGGTAAAAAATACGCCGTCTAATTTTTCGGGATACAGGTATTTATTGAAAACAACGAAATTGATGTTAACGCTGTTTAGTATGATTTCGACAGACATCAGCATCGTAATCATATTCCTCCGCGTGAATAAGCCATACATCCCTATAAAGAAAAGGGCAGTACTGACAAATAAAATGTGGCTTATTGGAATTTCAGTCATTTTTATAATTTCTAAAAAATAATTTCAATTGTCTTGATACTTTTTAATCATTGGGTTTGTGTGTTGGTGGCCCCGCCCTTCGGCGGGGGTCGGGTGGGAGCCTTTATAGCAATTACAATACAACCAATCATCGCAGCCAGTAATAAAATACTTACTACTTCGAAAGGCAATGAAAATCCCTGTTGTTCTGTGCCCAGCATCTGAGTACCGATCTTTGATATGGTCCAATCAAAGGATTTATCTGTTTTTTGAAAACCATGTTGTGCAATCAGCAGGTAAGTAAGCGTAAATCCGAAAACAACCGCGAGAACAGAAGCGATAGTTCTGACTACTGAAGGCTTTGCCATTTCTTTTCCGGATTGCTGCGTTAAAAAGATGGAAAATATTATCAGCACAACAATGCCGCCAACGTAAACTATAATCTGTACAGCCGCTATAAATTCAACCTGCAGCCAGAAGTATAGACCTGCAATACCAATTAATGAAAACAATAACCAGATAGCCGAGCGAAAAATCTTTTTTGCGGTAACGGACAGAAACGCGGTGCCCAATATAAAAGCAGATAAGATATAGAATATGATTTGTGAAGCAGTCAATCTTTTATTTTATAATCGCTATTGTTACTATTAACTCCCTACTTAATACTCCTGACTCCTCACTATTCCACGCCTTCCCTGATCCTGGATCCCGGGTTGTTCAATTTTTTTGTTAACTGGTTACGGTCAAAAACACTATGTTCAAATGTCTGCGCCATTTTAATTGCATCCGTTGGGCAGGCCTCTATGCACAGATTGCACATTGTGCATAGCTCAAGATGATACACAAATGTATCCAGCGCTTTTTTCTTTTTACCATCCGGTTGTACGTCAAACTTTGTAATGATCTTGATGGTGGCATTCGGACATGCCAGTTCACAAGCCGTGCATCCTGTGCAGGCATGCTCATTATTCTCGTCATGAATCATCACTACTTCACCCCGAAAGCGTTCAGGCAATACAAGCGTGTCTTTGTTATCCGGGTATTGCTGCGTAATGATTTCTTTATGGTGCGTAAAATAATAACCAGTCAGCTTCATGCCGGTGAATAATGACTTCACCGCGCCAACAACTTCTTTTATGTATTTTACTATGAACATTCTTTTTAGAAAACAAGCTGTAAGCAATAGGCTTTAGGCTATATGCTTTACTGAATAGGTGTTAAAAAATGAATAAAGAATTTTGTCACAACACAAAGGTAAAATTCACTTATAAGAACTCTTCATATTCACCATTCACTATTCACAATTCACCATTCACCACTCACCTCAAAAATGCCATCCCAATATCGCAATTAATGTCATCACCAAAAGGTTAATCATGCTGATTGGCAGTAAATATTTCCACTCCAGGTTTAATAACTGATCAATGCGCAATCTCGGAAATGTCCAGCGAAACCACATGATGACGAAGATCAGGAAAAAAGTTTTTCCAAAAAACCAGATGGAAGAAGGAATAAAATCCATGATATGATTAAATCCCTGCCAATGCCCGATATGTAAAGGCATCCAGCCACCAAGAAATAAGGTTGCGCCTATAGCACAGGCTATGAATATGTTTACATATTCAGCCAGGAAGAATAAGGCGAATTTCATTCCTGAATATTCTGTATGAAAGCCAGCCGTTAATTCAGACTCCGCTTCAGCCATATCAAAGGGCGCCCGGTTAGTTTCTGCCGTTACAGCGATAATAAAAATAACGAAAGCAATGATTGCCGGAATATGTCCTTTAAATATCCACCAGCCGTTTTCCTGTGCGGCAATAATATCTGAAATGCGCAGGCTGCCCGTAAGAACAATGATGCAAAGAATGGAGAGTCCCGCGGATAATTCATAACTCACAATCTGGGCCCCGCTGCGCATTGCACCGAGCAATGAGTATTTATTATTACTTGCCCAGCCGGCCATTAAAATTCCAATAACCGATACGGACGAAACAGCAGCGACAAACAGTACACCTATATTAATATCCCAAATCTGGAAGTTTTTTGCAAACATTAATGGCGCCATCACAACCATGGAAACGATCATAACGATAAAAGGCGCAAGGTTAAATAGAAATTTATCCGCTCCATCGGGGGTCAGCCCTTCTTTTACCATCAGTTTTAGTGTGTCCGCTACCGTTTGAAACATGCCCTTCGGTCCTACACGGTTTGGCCCGAGCCTTACCTGCATCCATGCAGATACTTTGCGCTCCATCATAATCAATACAAGACCAAGTATAGAGAATAATCCAATAATGCAAACAGCAACAAGAATAAATTCAATCAATAATGCGACTGTTGGGTTGAATAAATTGTACAACCCGTTGTGAATTGAATTTGCTATGGATTCGAAGCCCATCCCGGTTTCTTTAATTTGAATATTCCTTTATTCGCCTTCCCAAAGGGAAGGAGTAAAAACGCTTATTGCTGAAATTCCAAATAATCATATTCAAAATGACTCAAAAATTGAATCTTTTTCATTAAGCCAGGTATGTGCGTTTGCAAGCCCTTCCTTTGGGAGGGTTTGGGTGGGCTTCTACCTATCAATATCCGGAATTACAAAATCTAATGTTCCCATGATCGCTACCAGGTCGGCAATCTTACTTCCTCTTGCAATATGATCCAATGCCGACAAATTTGAAAAGCCGGGCGAGCGGAACTTAATGCGATACGGGGTAGTGCCGCCTTCACTTACAATATATACCCCAAATTCACCTCTTGCTGTTTCCACTCTCGAATAAAATTCTCCTTTGGGTAATTTCAGTACTGCCTTTGTTTTTGCCAGGAAATCGCCTTCGGGAATATTATCGATCAATTGTTCTACAATAGATAATGACTGCAACATCTCTTTCATCCGGACTATATAACGGGCATAACTATCGCCACCTTCATCCAGAATTTCTTTAAACTGCAACTGGTTATAAATTTCATAAGGATATAACTTCCGTATATCGCATTGCACGCCACTGGCTCTTGCCGATGGCCCGCTCATGCCATAAGAAATTGCGTCCTCTTTTGAAATGAAGCCCACATTTTGTGTCCGGTTTTTGAAAATAATGTTGTCTGTAACCAGTTCGTCGTATTCGCCGAACTTATTTTTAAAATGAACAATGAATTCCTTTACTCTTCTCTGAAAATTCGGATGAATATCAAACATAACACCACCCGGCACCATATAATTCATCGTCAATCTTGCGCCGCAGGTTTCTTCCATTATATCATTGATCATTTCCCGTTCGCGGAAGGCCAGGAAAAAAGGGGTTAATGCGCCTACATCCATCGCCATCGCCCCCCACCATAAAGTATGCGATGCAATGCGGGTTAGCTCATCCATTAATATGCGGATCACCTGTGCACGGGCGGGAATTTCAATCTGTAAGCCTTTTTCAACACAAAGTGCACAACCATGATTATTAATATGCGATGAAAGATAATCCATGCGACTGGTGACATAAATGAATTGCCGGTAACTCAGGCTTTCGCACATTTTTTCAATAGACCGATGAATATACCCGAGATGCGGTTCTACCTTTTTAATCGTTTCGCCGTTCAATGTAATAACAAGATGAAGCACGCCATGTGTAGCAGGATGCTGCGGGCCGATGTTAATGATCATATCGGCAGCCCCAAACCCCTCCGAAAGAGGGGAGTTCGAAGAGTCTTTCAATATGGTAGTTTCTCTATACAATCGCAATAATATTTTTAACTAACTTCTTTAAGCCAATAACTAAAAAATAAAGATTATCCGACCTAAGTTCCCACTTTGGGGGACAGGGGGCCTTATAGTTTAATAATATTGATAGGATCTTCATAATCTTTCCGCATCGGGTTTCGCCCTTCCCATCCATCGGGTAAAATCAATAAACGAAGATCAGGATGATTTAAAAAATTTACACCGAACAATTCATACACTTCACGTTCATGAAAGTCTGCTGTTCTCCAGATATGCGATATCGTTTCTATTTCCGGCTTGTTCCGGTCCAGTTTTGATTTTACAACAACAGTATGGCGATGGGTTGTTGAGGTGAAATGGTAAACCATCGTAAGATGGGTTTTGAAATCTATACAGGTCAGGCAAAACAGGTAATCAAAATTAAGATCACCGGACTTTCGTAACTGATCAGCAAAAAATAACCAGTTTGCGGGGTCAATTAATACATTTATCCATTCACCACCATCTTCAAAGGTAGCGGCAGGCAATAATTCTGTAATTTTTATTTTTAGTTCTTCGTTGGTCATTAAAAACTCTGTTCCGGTTTTTGCATCTTTATTTGCTCCCTTGTCATTCCGCTTTTAATCTTTTCCTGCAATGTTATCATTGCATGCAATAAAGCCTCGGGCCGGGGCGGGCAGCCTGCTATATATACGTCAACAGGTATTACATGGTCAGCGCCTTTTACTACAGAATAAGTATTATAGAAAAAAGGGCCGCCACTTGTCGCGCAGGCCCCCATTGCAATTACATATTTCGGATCAGCCATCTGGTCATACAATCTTTTCAGCACAGGCGCTATTTTATTGACGATCGTGCCCGCTATTATAATTACATCTGCTTGCCTGGGCGTTGCCCGCGCTACTTCAAATCCGAATCGTGACCAGTCGTATTTAGCAGATGCCGTACTCATCATTTCAATAGCACAGCAACTGGTGCCGAATACCAATGGCCACAGAGAATTACTCCGTGCCCAGTTAATCACATCATCCAGCTTGCTGACCAGGATACCGCCTGATGGAGATGGATGCACTTCGCCGGGAAAGGCCTCCCTGCCCTCCAAACGAGGGATTGTCGAAGATTCAATATTTTTTATAGATTCATTCATCTTTGAAGTTTCTAAAGCCCCTCCTTAGGAGGGGTTTGGGGAGGCTGCTTCACATCCACTTCAATGCTCCTTTCTTATGTGCATATAAAAATCCCATAAACAAAATGAAAAAGAAAATCACTATTTCTACTAACGCTAACCAACCTACTTTTTTTACTACTACTGCCCAAGGGTATAAAAAAACAAGTTCAACATCGAATATGAGAAATATGAGTGCGAATAAATAATAACCCACGTTGAATTGAATCCAGTTCGGGCCTTTAGTGGGAACACCGCATTCGTAAGGTTGTCCCTTATTCTTATTTTTAGTCGCTTTAACGACCAGTTTGGAGACAAGAATAGCGATACCTGAAAAGGCAATTGCGGCAATCATTAATACAATGAGTGATGAGGCACCCATACGTGGAATTGATTTCTACGAATATACCAAGTACTTATTAAAATCTAAAGGAATAAATGTTAACGAAAATGCTTTGTAGTATTCTTCGCTTCCTGTTTTATCCATACAATTCCAGGTGAATTGCTTTTTTATCATATCCTGCTTCTACGATCCGCCGCCGGGCTTCATCAATCATATCCTTCCAGCCACACAACATAAAAAGAGCAGGCTGTTTTTCACGGGTCAGTTCTTCATATATCTCATGCACATAACCTTTCTTTCCTTCCCATTCCTCCCGCGAAAGTGTAGGAATAAAATGAACATCAGGAATTCTTGCTGAAAGTTCCCTCAGCTCATCATAATAAAGAAGGTTCTCTTTCTTTCTTGTACCAAAAATCAGGTAAACTTTTTTATGCGGCACATTGTGTTCGTCAATGTAATGCAGCATACTTCTGAACGGCGCAATACCTGTACCTGTACAGATCAGGAAAAGGTCTTTATCCAACGGTTCCGGTAAAACGAAAACGCCCTGGGCGCCCCGGAATAAAACCTCAGAATTTTCTTTCCATTCATTAAATATATACGCAGTTCCGGCGCCGCCTTCCATTTTTACAATCACAAGCTCAAACGTGTTACTGCCGTCGGGCCATGATGCGATAGAATAGCTGCGCCAGCGTTTATTGGGCTTTTCGTGAATGGGCAGATCCAGCGTTACAAATTGTCCGGCTCTAAAATTGAAAACCTCTTCATCAGGTACCTGAATCCAGAAGCGTTTTGTGTTGGAGGTTTCGTTTTCTATTCTGGTTACAATGCCTTTGCGCCAGGGTTGAATGGCCATTTTGCAGTTGAATTAATGGTAATTAATAGCATCAAAGATATTCCGTCGCAAATTATTGAAAGCAATTTTTTGTGCAAAGCGTGTAGTTAATTCCACAAATCAGAATTATTTGAATTCGCCCTTGGAAATGTTAAAATATTAGTTATGCACAAAACTTATTCTTGGCACGGTCATTGGAAATCCATTGTTGCCATCATTTAAAACAAGTCCCAAATCATTTACTGCTTCTTGTCATTTTCATTTTTATAATGAAACAGGTTTGTATTTTTTAATTATAAATAAATAAACGCTGAACTATGAAACGATTATTATTAGCAAGCGGAATTGTATTAAGTGGTATCACAGGATTATATGCATTCCGTTCAGTAGACCAAAGTTCAATAACTGGTAAAGTATCTCCGGCCGATCAGGCTGAAGCGGTATGGGCTGTAAGCGGTACCGATTCGGTTACTGCCAATGTAGTTAACGGTGCATTTTCAATCGCAGTAAAAGCCGGTACTTACAAAGTAGTTGTTGATGCTAAGGAACCTTACAAAGATGCTTCACTCGAAAACGTAACTGTCGCTGATGGCGCTCCTACGGATGTAGGTGAAATCAAATTACAGAAATAATATTTTGTGATGGAGCATTTGTGAAGAAAGGCCGGCTGATTTAATCAGGTGGCCTTTTTTTCGGTTTACGAAAATAATAAAGCGGCGCTTGTTATAGCACCGCTTTTATTTTGCCTGATGGCAAGCAATCGTGGTTTTAAAAGTATACATTTTTAAATAAAATCAAAAAATTTCTTGTGAAATGCTTCGGAACTTATAGGTCTTTTCATCCAGGTACAGGAACAAGCTCTCGTATGAAGAACCTCCAAAGTATGTCATACCTGCTGATCTTTTACGGGTAAAATCAGGGCTCTACGGGTGTAACCGGATTTCATGACCCATTTGACTCTTATGACTTCAATAACTCCTTGCCTGTTCTGATTCACATTGAAATCTTAAATCCTTGAACTATCTTTGCGCCTCGCATGGGCGTTCAGAATTTGTTGAAGCAATACCAGGATACCCCCCGCCTTTTTCAACTGGTGGACAGGCTTTCTTTTTCCCAACCCGAAAAAATTTATCTAAAAAACCTTCACGGCAGTGCCGCTGAATTTGTCGTTTCGGGTGCTTTTCTTCATCCATCCTGCAGCCAGCTTAACCATCTTATTATTTTAAATGATGCGGAAGAAGCGGCCTATTTTCAAAATACATTGGAAAACCTCACGGAAGCCCTGGATATTTTTTATTTCCCTTCTTCATTCAAGAATAAAAAGAATTACCGCCTGTTAAACTCGTCGCATGTAATGCTGCGAACAGAGTCACTTACCAAAATAGCGGCGGGAGGAAATAAGAAGATACTGGTTACTTACCCTGAAGCGCTTTTTGAAAAAGTAGTGGTTCCGGAAAAGCTATCATCGAATATCATCCGTATTAAAACGGGCGATTCATTGCAGGTTAACGAATTGCTGTTGAAATTGGCCGACTATGGATTTGAACGCACTGATTTTGTATATGAACCCGGCCAGTTTGCTCTTCGTGGAGGAATTATTGATATTTATTCTTTTGGTAATGATAAGCCCTACCGTATAGAATTGTTTGGAAATGATGTTGATTCTATCCGCATTGTTGACCCGGAAACACAGTTGAGTGAACGAAAATTATTACAAGTCAGTATTATACCAAACGTAGACACACAATTTGAAAACACAGCAAGGGTTTCTCTATTTGACTTTCTGCCGGAAAATACAATTGTGTGGATACAGGACTACAATTTCTGCAAAGAAAGAATAGATGATTGTGAGGAAGATTTGGAATTGTATATAAAACTGATGGGAGAATTTAAAAATGCAGATAATAAAAAAAGTGTTGAAGAGGAGGATGATAAGTTACTGAAGAAACATGCTACACCGGAAGATTTCATTTCAGCGGCAGGTTTTGCCAATGAAATACAGAGGAGGCATGTTGTCGAATTTGGCTACAAGCCATCATTGGGCAAATTTGAAATTGATTTCAATACAAAAGAGCAGCCTGCATTTAACCGCCAGTTCGATTTA
>Ga0207689_10006161_pt1 | contig 10610 bp, 9 predicted proteins | sample KBSMisM52_FD_184312 | JGI IMG/M metagenome (GOLD analysis project Ga0207689, IMG submission 184312) | Miscanthus rhizosphere microbial communities from Kellogg Biological Station, Michigan, USA - KBS Miscanthus M5-2 (SPAdes) (version 2) | ecosystem: Host-associated > Plants > Roots > Rhizosphere... | reverse complement strand
CTCCTCCGGAGCGAAGAACCGTCAGGTCAACGCATGAGCAATTCTCTACTCTCTCGAATCGTTTCCCCTACGGTATTGCTCTACGCATTTGCCTTCACCAGTCAAATCGGCCATGCCTTCTATTCAGTAACCGAAGGCGAGTCGCCGGCCGGATTCACAGTTGCCAGTGGGATAGGCTTTCTGTGGATCCTGGGTTGGTGGTTGCGCTGTGATAGCAGACTCCGAGGTATTCCCTGGATCTACGACATGGGAATGTTTCTTTACATCCTGTGGCCATTCATACTGCCCTACCATTTGTTGAAGAGCAGAGGGACTTGGGGACTGCTCGGCATTTTGGGTTTTGCAGGAGCCTACATTGGTGGACTAGTTGTCGGGGTAATAGTGGCTGAGCTATTCGTTCAGGGCATTGTTTAACTTTTCCGGAATACGAATTGGCTAAATCAAAATTCGAAACGAATTCCTTGACAAGTACCGTCAACCCAGATAAACACGACAAGCGAAACACACGAACCTCAAGATATTAACTGAACAATTGAACACTCAAGAATGGTCGGACAAAATCAGAACTGCGAGCGCAGCGACCAGTTCTGATTTTCGATTTGAATTTTTAGCTGGCCAATAATGCTTTTAGCGTGCTCAGGCCTTATGAACGTTCAAACTGAATCGAGATTCACGTTGGTGATTTAACTTTCTTATTACCCGTTAAGGGCACAGTTACCGTTACAGCGTGACGCAACACATCGCCCCTTGACCTTCAACAACAGCATTCTCACATTTCACTCAACCCAACCGAGGAGGAATCAAGATGACGAACGGAAAAAAAGGATTGACCAGACGCAGGTTTCTGGAGGGCGTTGGCTTAGCCGGCGGCTCGGCGGCAATGTATGAAACGATGACCGCGCTCGGCCTCATTAACTTGCCGGAAGCCTGGGCCGGACCACCTGAACTTCCGCAAGGTTCGGGTAAGGGCAAGTCAGTTGTGATTCTCGGCGCCGGCATCGGCGGCTTGACTGCAGCGTATGAACTCACCCGTGCCAATTACGACTGCCAGATCATTGAGTTGACGGAGCGCCCCGGTGGTCGCAATCACACCGCGCGGCGCGGCACAGTCCTCAAAGAAGTGAACGATAAAGGTCAGGTCACGGAACAAGTCTGCAACTTCGATGAGAAGCTATATCTCAACCTCGGGCCGGGCCGTCTTCCTTATCATCACCGGCGCGCACTCCACTATTGTAAAGAGCTGGACGTCGCGCTGGAAATCTATGTGATGGAAACGATGGCCAACCTTTTTCAGAGCGACAAGGCTTTCGGCGGCAACGCACAGATCCGTCGTCAAATTGCCAATGACATGCAAGGCTACATCGCCGAGATGCTGGCCAAGGCCGTCAACCAGAACGCGCTCAATGCAATGCTGACGGTGGAAGACCGGAATAACCTGCTGTGCATGTTGAAGAATTTCGGCGACCTCGGCGAAAACGAAATATGCCACGAGTGCGGGAAAAGCAAATGTAAGACGTGCAATGCGAGTTGTCAGGCTTGTGTGAGCTGCAATAAACAATGTATCACCTGTTTCCAATATAGCGGCTCAACTCGTTCGGGCTGTGCAAAGCCGATCACGGTCTATGAGCCGTGTGACCCTGGAACAAAACTCAGCCTGCACGACCTGCTTAGTTCTGAGTATTGGCAACACCGTTTCTACCAGTCGTTTGAATATGAGTGGCAGCCCACACTCTTTCAACCGGTGGGTGGCATGGACAAGATCGTTGACGGCTTTGTACGCAAGATCGGTTCGCTCATCAAATACAACACCAAGGTGCTGGACATACAGATAAGCAACACAGGCGTTACCGTTGTGGTTGAGCATGAGGGAAGGCGACGCAGCATTAACGCGGATTACTGCATCAGCAACATTCCTTTGCCGCTGCTCAAGGATAAGAAGATCCCAAACAACTTCGCGCCTGACTTCGAGGCGGCCGTCAATCGGTGCAAATATGACCCCACTTGCAAGCTCGGCTGGCAGGCAAACGAGCGCTTCTGGGAAAATGACAAGTGGCAGATTTATGGCGGCATCAGCTACACAGACGACTCCATCACACAGATGTGGTATCCGTCATATGACTACTTTACGAAGAACGGCACGCTGACGGGCGTCTACAATTACGATCAGGACGCCATCGACTTCGGCAACCTGAGTCCCGCGGAACGAATCCGCGATGCGCGCCGTGGCGCAGTAAAGTTTCATCCGGAGTTTGCCGACGAGCGGCTGGTGCCTTCAGACAAAGCCATTTCGATCGCCTGGCAAAATATTCCAAACGAAGGCGGCGGGTGGGCTAACTGGAGTCCGGACAGTCCCGAAGACGCAGAGGCTTATTCGCGGTTGCTGGCTCCTGATCGCCGCTTTTTCGTCGTCGGCGATCAAGTCTCGCAGTTGCCGGGCTGGCAAGAGGGCGCGATGATGTCTGCACAACACGTCGTCGAGCAAATAGGCGGTCGTCGTCTGCTTACAGCGCCGCGCATTAAACACGCGCCGAACACCCGACGGCTGATTCATGGTCGCGGCTAAAGGTCGGCTGAACTGGTAGGCGTTGTCTCAAAAGTCAAAGCGCAGTTATTTGGCAGTGGAGATTTTTATTACTGCCCCGATTCCGAACTTGTGCGGTGAAGGTTCGTGGGAAATACTTCACTGGTGCCTAACTGAATCATGCACGAGCCTGTAATGATGCAGTCATGAAATCGAAAACCGCGGCAGCGGCGCCCTGCCCGAAAGCTTCGGAGCCGTGGATTCTGGCCGCTACTATTCTTGGATCGAGCATGGCCTTCATTGACGGTACCGTGGTCAATGTCGCCTTGCCGGCCCTCCAAAAAAATCTCAATGCAACGGTAGTCGACGTGCAATGGGTAGTCGAAGCCTACGCGCTCTTCCTGGCAGCTCTTTTGTTGGCGGGAGGTTCGCTTGGCGATCACTTTGGTCGTAAGCGTGTCTACACGATCGGCGTTAGCCTGTTTGCGCTGGCGTCGATCTGGTGCGGACTCGCGCCAAACATCAATCAGCTAATCCTCGCACGTGCCGCCCAGGGAGTTGGCGGTGCGCTGCTTGTGCCCGGCAGCCTGGCAATAATCAGTGCTTCGTTTAGCGAAGACCAACGAGGCAAGGCAATCGGCACCTGGTCAGGGTTCACAGCGATCACTGCTGCCATTGGACCCGTGCTCGGCGGCTGGCTGATTGAACACGTTTCCTGGCGGGCCGTCTTCTTCATAAACGTGCCTTTGGCCATCACCGTTCTCGCACTTGTTTTCCTGCACGTCCCGGAAAGCCGCGATCGAGACTCGAAGGGACTGGATTGGCTGGGCGCAACCCTGGCCACGATCGCGCTCGGCGGTATCGTCTACGGCCTGATCGAATCGTCACGATTAGGTTTTGGGAATCCTGCCATTGTCGTAGCGTTGATTGGCGGAGTCGTAATGGCTATTGCTTTTGTCGTTGTCGAAGCACGCCAGGGAAAAGTCGGGAATCCGATGTTGCCCTTGAAGTTGTTTAAGTCAACCAACTTCACTGGTGCGAATTTGCTGACGCTCTTTCTCTATACTGCACTTAGCGGCGCGATGTTTTTTCTACCGCTCAATCTTATTCAGGTGCAGGGTTACTCAGCTACTGCTGCCGGCGCCGCACTGCTGCCCTTCATCGTCATCATGTTCCTGCTCTCGCGCTGGTCGGGAGGGTTGATAAAGCACTACGGCGCGAAGCTGCCACTTGTTATCGGACCAATCATTGCGGCATCCGGGTTCGCGTTATTTATGTTGCCGGGCGCCGGCAGCGTTGGCGTCGAGCCCCGAAGCTACTGGGGAACATTTTTCCCAGCCGTCGTTGTACTTGGACTCGGCATGGCGGTGAGCGTGGCGCCGCTAACTACGACTGTGATGAATGCGGTACCGCAGAACCGCGCCGGGGTCGCCTCAGGAATAAACAACGCCGTCTCGCGAACCGCTGGGTTGCTTGCCGTTGCAGTACTGGGAATCGTGATTCTGCACACTTTCAACAGCGGCCTTGATGGCCGTTTGCAGTCAATGGGAGTAACGCCTGAAGTTAAGCAAGCTTTGGATCAGCAGCGGACAAGATTAGCAGCGGCGGAAGTACCCGCAAGTGTCGAACCGGCGATGGCCGGGATGTTGAAACAGGCGATTAATGAGTCGTTCGTGGCAGGCTTCCGGCGAGTCGCAATGGTCTGCGGGACTTTGGCATTGCTGAGTAGCCTAAGCGCCTGGTGGCTGATTGGGGGAAAGAAGTAGGTATGTTTCCGGTCAAGCGATTTGCTGGGACCGCGGGCGTCCCGCCCGCAAACGCGCCGAAGGCGCGCAGTCTTTCAAGAATCAGCCCCTAACGTATTTTCGCGCTTCGCGCTCATTTGCCGGGACGCCCGCGGTCCCAACAATCCCTTGAAACTAGGGGACGCGGATTCCGCCTCTGAAGGGATCAAAATTCCTAAGGCCGAGATAAACAACAATTCCCAGGGTAACGGCAGCAGCAGCCACCACCAATCCGATCTTCGCGCCTTTGCCCAACCCCTGCCCTTTCACTTTCAGAACCTCGCTATAACTAAGTTCGATCTTGTTGCCGGTGTTGTCCTCGCGGACGGTGAACTTGTTATCGTCCGACTGTTCGAGGCGGCCCTTGAGTTTGTCGCCGTTGCGCAGATCGATGTTCACATGATTCTTCTTGTTGGCGATCCGTTTAGCAACTTCAGTTTTTATTTTCGCCGACTGATCAGGATTGGATTGAGTTTTCGCGCGAGCAATCTGCGCCAGCGGTGTGAGCAGCAGCATAAACGCCAGCGCCAGGGATTTCACTTTCATCTAAGCCTCCGTCTGTTTCGAGGGACCCCCTGGAATTTGGGCGACAGGTTAGACCTAATAACAATGAACCGCAAGGGTGTTTGGACTTGGTTTCAAGTTCCAAGTTTCAAGTTTCAAGTTCTGAGAATTCCAAAATCAGAGTCCGATATCGGCTGGACCAAACCGAAGTGGGACTTGAACCATGTAGCTTGTAGCTTGAAAATTGAAACCTCCCGTTTTCCTTATCAGCGTAATCTGTGTAATCTGTGGATGAAACTTGAATCCGAAATCCACATTCCTAAATCCGAAATTCTTTACATGAGCACTGAACCAAACAAAGTCATCTATTCCATGGTCGGCGTCAGCAAGTTTTACGACAAGAAGCCGGTCCTCAAAGACATTTACCTATCCTATTTTTACGGCGCCAAGATCGGCGTGATCGGCCTCAACGGCTCGGGCAAGTCTTCCCTGCTCCGCATACTTGCCGGCGCCGACAAGGAGATTAATGGCGAGACTGTGATCTCACCCGGCTTCACCGTGGGTTATCTCGAACAGGAACCCTTAATCGACGACTCGCGCACCGTGCGCGAAGTAGTTGAAGAGGCCGTGCAGGAGACTGTTGGTTTGCTGAAAGAGTTCGATGAAATCAACGCCAAGTTTGGCGAAGAGATGTCTGATGAGGAAATGGACAAACTCCTGGCGCGGCAGGGTGAGGTCCAGGAGAAACTTGATCACCAGGACGCCTGGGATCTGGATGCGCGTCTGGAGATGGCGATGGACGCGTTACGCTGCCCGCCTCCTGATACGAAAGTTGCGGTCCTGTCTGGTGGTGAACGTCGCCGGGTTGCTTTGTGTCGGCTGCTACTACAAAAACCTGACATTCTTCTGCTTGACGAGCCAACCAACCATCTCGATGCAGAGTCAGTCGCGTGGTTGGAGCACCATCTGCAAAGCTATCCGGGCACGATCATCGCCGTGACCCACGACCGATATTTCCTCGATAACGTGGCCGGTTGGATTCTGGAACTTGATCGCGGTCAGGGAATCCCCTGGAAAGGCAACTACACGAGCTGGCTCGAACAGAAGCAGGAGCGGCTGCGGCGCGAAGAGAAGTCGGAAAGCGAAAGACAGAAGACGCTGCAACGCGAACTGGAGTGGATCCGCATGTCGCCAAAAGCGCGTCACGCGAAAGGTAAGGCACGCATCAACGCCTATGAGTCAATGTTGCAAGAGGGTTCAGAGAAGCGTCGTGAAGATTTGGAGATTCACATTCCACCGGGCCCGCGGCTTGGCAATGTCGTAGTCGAGGCTGATGGCGTGAGCAAAGGCTACGGAGACAATCTTCTTGTCGAAGACATGAAGTTTTCACTGCCGCCAGGCGGCATCGTTGGCGTCATTGGTCCGAACGGCGCCGGCAAGACCACGCTGTTTCGCATGATTGCGAAATTGGAAGAACCCGACCGCGGCACCTTACGCATCGGCGAAACGGTCTCACTCGCCTACGTGGATCAGAGCCGCACACTCGATCCCGAAAAATCTATCTGGGAAGAAATCTCCGGCGGAACGGACATGTTAATGCTCGGCAAGCGTGAGGTAAGTTCGCGTGCTTACGTGGGCCGATTCAATTTCTCCGGATCGGACCAACAAAAGAAAGTGGGCATGCTCTCCGGGGGTGAACGCAATCGCGTGCACCTGGCGAAGATGCTGAAAGAAGGCGCGAATGTCTTGCTGCTGGACGAGCCGACCAACGACCTGGACGTAAACACCTTGCGCGCACTGGAAGAGGCTCTGGAAAACTTCGCCGGCTGCGCAGTCGTAATCTCTCACGACCGTTGGTTTCTCGATCGCATTGCCACGCACATGCTCGCCTTTGAAGGCGATAGCAAAGTCGTTTGGTTTGAAGGAAACTATTCGGAGTATGAAGAAGATCGCAAAGCGCGGCTGGGCGCAGCGGCGGACCAGCCTCATCGGATTAAGTATCGACAGTTGACCCGAGGCTGAAATCCTATCCGCAGATTACACAGATTACACAGATTACACAGATTCAATAAAAAAGACGTACCTCTGACTGAGCTAAATGTGGGGTTCTTATTGCCTGGCTTCTTGAATCTGTGAAATCTGCGAAATCTGTGGACGTCAATTGATGCCCAGAAAGAAGCCTTCAAAACATGGACCTGAGAACGAAGCCTCCCTGGAAGCGCTAGAGTCGCGCCCTGGCCTTCTCACAAAGCTCTTCGCCAAAACCAACCGCGGACTGCTCTTAGACATCGTCGTCTTCATCCTGAACATCTTCCTGATGCGCTTACTAACAGCGCAGTTCATCGATCTATTCAACCAGGTGTCCGCTGAAAATCCGCTCGCAAAACTGATCCTCGGACTCACCTTCGCTGCGATGTGGATCTTGCCCGCGGCGGGCGCCGTTTTGAAACGCTGGCATTTTCACCAGCGCCGCAACGCTCTCACGCTCGATTCGATGGTATCGGGCGTGGGCGGCTGTTTATTCAACCCACTTTTCTATTTTTGCCTTAACCTGGTGATCAGTTCGGCGGTACTGGCAAGTCTGGGGGATTTCCTTTTCGGCAGGCGCGGGTTCGACACTGCTGGGATATTCGTGCCGACAATCTTCGCCATCCTGATCCTCACCATCCTGCAAACGTATCTGATTTACCGATACTTCACGCCGCCAAAAAAACCGCCAAAATGGGATTTACTCCGCAGTCCGCAAAGCGAAATACTCGGCGATATCTGTCTCTTCCTTAACATGATTCTCTTTCAGGTGTTCTGGAACATGCTGACGTTTGCGGACCTCGGCCACCCGTCCGGTGTGGTTGAGTTCCTCGGCAGGCTCTTCTTCCTCTGCTTTATCGCGCTCTTGATTTACTTCCCACCGCGCATGTTTTATCTTGCCGAAGACATACATCGCCGGCGCACCTGGTTGACAATGCTGCTGGCAAACTCACCAGTAATAATTCGCGTGCTTATTGGAACGCGATCGAGTTTGCAAGGCTGGTGAACGACCCCTCAGTCGAGCCTCTTGCGACAATCAAGTGCCAGTGGCTGTTTACAATTTACTAATCACGTCTTATTATTCGCGCCGTCCTCGTCACCGACCGGCTCGCGCCTCGCGCCAGCACTTCTCACGCATCGAGTGAGCCGATCAAGTCTTAGAACGTGCCAAACCGCTGGTGCACCGCTTGAGCATCTAGGTCTTCCTCTGGGCAAAATGCTCTGAACTCCCAGACAAGCCGGCTAGTGGCGCTCAAAACTATGTGCCAGTTGCCTTAAGAGGAGGAGGTTTCCGGATGACTCACACGGGCCCCGAAATCCGCAAGATCGCTCTAGTATCCGCAGTCTTGTTCCTATCCTTGTATTCGGGAATGCTTCTGTATCTCGGCAGTAACTGGCAAACATTGGTTGGATCTGCAGTGAAAAGCGGCGGGCTCCTCACTTCCATCGGACTTTTTTGGGCGTTCTACAACAAGTGGGGTTGGCGCTCACGGCTCTTTCGATTGGGAGGTTGGCTCTGTTCGGTACCTGACTTGAATGGCAGGTGGGAAGGAACTGTATGTCGACACAAGGATGATCAGCCTCACCCGTTCGTCATGGAAATTACGCAGACCTTCTCTACCTTGTCATTCCAAACATTCTCAACACATTCACGTGGAGAGAGTATTGTCGCGGCCATTTGTGTCGATCAGACAGGAACGGTATTCTCAGTTGTCACACTATGGCGAACCTATACGCGGCGGCTTGAAGATCGGACTGTAGAGGACAGCTTTGAGGGCGTTTCGATCTGGCGCCTTAGTCTCGCCGCAGGCTCGAAACGCATCGAAGACGTGTATTTTACGAGACGTGAACCGCCCACCAAGGGAAGCGTTGATCTTACTTGGACATCATGGACTCTACTGAACCGATTCATCCCTTAGAAGAGCTGGATCTGTCATTCCCATTACGAACGAACATCAGCTTCATGCTTTCCGATGGCGTGAGAAAAGAGGTCCGCAAACTTAATTCAATCATAGTCAAAGACGGGTTCGCGGAGATTGATTTTTCAGCTGTTTCCGCGCCTCTACCTCACATAACCTTACTCATGGGTGAGGTCGATCACCTGCAAGATCTCAAGACACTCATTCAAGCGCTTACATCATTTAGTCAACACCAAGCTCCGATAGACTATAGGATTGGCAAACCTTATCTACGTGATCCCTCGCGAAATTTCATCTTTGTAGACACCGTACCGCAGGAGCAATTTCGCCTCCTGCGACTCGAGCTCGATCAGATACTTAGCCGTTTTATCGACTGTGATATGCACGGGGGACCCAAGAACGTTTCTCACATAACACTCGGGTATGCTCATGGCGTTTATCCTGGTATTCAAAAATTAGTTCAGGTTGCGCGACCTGTGGTGGGCGTAGCCGAAACCTTTCAAGTTGCTGAAACTGGCATTCGGGGAACTTGTCGGCGTCTAATAGCGCGAATTAGCAAGTAGCTGACATTGATGTCCACAACGTTAGACTCCATCCACCCTTTTTGAAATGTTGGTCAAAGCTGCAATAAACGGTGGCCGAACTCGGAGTGATCACACGTCAGTGCCGTTGAGCCCTGCTGAACTCGCCGCCGACGCAGTTGAATGCCTCAAGGCCGGAGCCGGTGCGATCCACCTCCACGTTCGTTCAACTTCAGTTAGTTCAGCAAAAGAAAGCCTCGACAAAGAAGATATCGATCGGACGGTCCGTGCCGTGCTCGCCGTCGCTCCAGCAGAACGCATTGGCATAAGCACAGGCGCCTGGATTCTGCCACACCCGGCGCGATTGGAAGCAGCGAAGAATTGGGCGGCCTTGCCTGGATTTGCCTCGGTTAACTTTGGTGAAGAAGGCGCGGTTGAGCTGGCGAAGCTTCTGCTTTCACGTGGGGTGGCGGTTGAAGCCGGATTGTGCGACGCCGAGGCCGCGCAGATTTTTCTGCAGAGCGAATTGGCAAACAGTTGCCTGCGCGTCTTACTCGAACCACAGGAACAGGAACTGAAGAGTGCAATTGAAACTGTGAATGCGATGGAGGAAGTCCTGAGATCTGCAGCAGTGGCCCTTCCCTTTCTACTTCATGGTACCGAAGCCACTGCCTGGTTGGTGATGGACGAAGCAATCGCGCGGGGCTATGACGTGCGGATTGGACTCGAGGACACGGCTGTCCTGCCGGATGGACGGACCGCGAAAGATAATGTCGAGTTGGTGAATGAGGCGGTGCGTCGAGTTCGAGCTATGAAAAAGAGAGCAGGGGCAAGCCCACCTTCCTGACCTTGAGACTGCTAAGCTTGAGTGGGAGGCGACTAACCTTAATTACTCAAGCCGAGCGAAAGACAATTCCGCAATCCGAATTCCGAAATTCTCACTCTGCCATCTCATCGTTTATCGACTTCAGCGCGCTCTCCAGCATGGTCCGATGCGCGGGGTTAGTGGCCCCGGCCAACTGAGTCATGATACGTGAACGCGAGAGTCGCAGAGATTCAAACTTGGCACTGCGCGCGCGTTCCTCCACCGAGGAGGTGCCGCGGTTGGCCCTGGCATCAGCAGCCGCCTGTTGCTGTTCAAACACTTCTTCCATCTTGCCGGCTAAATCGTCGCCATCCCATCCCATTGCGTCGCCTCCTGTTAGAGTTTTGTCCATCCTAACACCTAACCTGAAGAACCACACTGTTGAAGAGGACAATCGGGCAGGAAACAGAAAATTTTTCCATTTGTCATTTGACACTCGCGAATTCAAATTTGAAGTGCAACAAGTTG
>Ga0207689_10006160_pt1 | contig 10612 bp, 7 predicted proteins | sample KBSMisM52_FD_184312 | JGI IMG/M metagenome (GOLD analysis project Ga0207689, IMG submission 184312) | Miscanthus rhizosphere microbial communities from Kellogg Biological Station, Michigan, USA - KBS Miscanthus M5-2 (SPAdes) (version 2) | ecosystem: Host-associated > Plants > Roots > Rhizosphere... | reverse complement strand
ACGCCATAGCCGACGTGCTGGAGCGGCTGCGTCCCGGCGACTTCTACCGGCCCGCGCACCAGAACGTCTACGACGCGATCCTCGACCTGTACGGCCGCGGCGAGCCTGCCGATGCTGTGACGGTGGCCGCCGAGTTGGATCGCCGGGGCCTGCTGCGGCGGATCGGCGGGGCGCCGTATCTGCACACGCTGATCTCAACGGTGCCGACCGCCGCCAACGCGGGTTTCTACGCGGGCATCGTGGCGGAGAAGGCGCTGCTGCGCCGGCTGGTCGAGGCGGGCACCCGAGTGGTGCAGTACGGCTATGCGGGTGCCGAGGGCGCGGACGTCACCGAGATCGTCGACCGGGCACAGGCCGAGATCTATGACGTCACCGAGGGTCGCACCTCGGAAGACTTTGTGGCACTCGAGGACCTGCTGCAGCCCACGATGGACGAGATCGACGCGATCGCGTCGAACGGTGGACTTGCTCGTGGCGTGCCGACGGGATTCGTTGAACTCGACGAGGTGACGAACGGCCTGCATCCGGGACAGATGATCATCATCGCGGCGAGGCCCGGTGTGGGGAAGGCACTCAAGCTCGAGACGCCGCTACCTACGCCGATGGGCTGGACCACCATGGGTGATGTCGCGGTAGGGGATTGGCTGCTCGGCGCCGATGGGGAGCCGACGCAGGTGGTGGCAGCGACGGATGTCGTGCTCGGCCGTCCTTGCTATGAGATCGAATTCTCTGATGGGACTGTCATCGTCGCGGATGCATCGCATCAATGGCCGACCGGCTACGGGATCCGGACCACCGCAGAGCTTCGGTGCGGCATGGACACCATCGCGGCGGCCGGTTCGATGGCGCGATATGTGGGGCGGCCCGCGACGACGTTGATGGCGCCGGTGCTGCAGATCGACGCGGTACGTCGGGTGCGCACCGTTGCGGTGCGATGCGTGCAGGTGGACAACGCTGCGCATCTGTATCTAGCGGGCCGGGGGATGGTGCCGACACACAACTCGACGCTGGGGCTCGACTTCTTGCGGTCGTGCTCGATCAGGCACCAGATGGCCAGCGTCATTTTCAGCCTGGAAATGAGCAAGTCCGAGATCGTAATGCGGCTGTTGTCGGCCGAGGCCAAAATCAAGCTGTCCGATATGCGTTCGGGTCGGATGAGCGACGAAGACTGGACAAGGTTGGCGCGGCGGATGAGCGAAATCAGCGAAGCGCCTTTGTATATCGACGATTCGCCGAACCTGACGATGATGGAGATCCGCGCCAAGGCACGACGACTGAGCCAGAAGGCGGGCCTAAGGCTCATCGTTGTCGACTACATGCAGCTGATGACGTCGGGCAAGAAGTACGAGTCGCGGCAGCAGGAAGTGTCGGACTTCTCGCGCAGCCTGAAGCTGATGGCCAAGGAGCTCGACGTTCCGGTCGTCGCGATCAGCCAGCTGAACCGCGGGCCGGAACAGCGCACGGACAAGAAGCCGATGATCTCGGATCTTCGCGAAAGCGGGTCGTTGGAGCAGGATGCCGACATGGTCATCCTGCTCCACAGGCCAGATGCGTTCGAGCGCGACGACCCGCGCGGCGGTGAGGCCGACCTGATCCTGGGCAAGCACCGTAACGGCCCGACCAAGACGATTACCGTTGCGCACCAACTACATTTGTCGCGGTTCGCCAACATGGCCAAGCAGTAGTACGAGCGAGCATCAGAGCAGCTGCAGAAGAAGATTATTAATAGAAATACTGATGCTGAGATGAGCTGAGCTTTCGGACTCGTGTCATCGCCGCTCCGACGTTGCTGCCACTGCCAGCCGTGGAATTGAGGCTATTGCTGCCGGGCCGCTTGGGGGACGATGAGGACGGGAGTGGTGGAGTGTCCGATGACCGCGGCCGCGACACTGCCCTGCAGGTGGCCCAGCAGCCCGCTGCGGCGGTGGGGGCCGAGCACAATCAGGCTCGCGGCGTGCTTGACGGCGGTCTGCACGATGCCCTGCCAGGTTGGCGCCGCTTCGATGGCGATGCTCCGCGCCAGGAACCCTGCCTCGCATGCAAGAGACGCCCCGTGGTCGGCGGTCCGCTCAGCGCCTCGCCGTACGTCGGTGGCCTGGTCTGCGTCGAATTGATTCCCGTCGGTAGGCGTGAATCCGACATCGACTGGCTGCCATACGCACACCACCAACGCGTCTCGCCGGGGCGTCAGCTGGGTCGCGGCCTGCGCGATCGCGTGGGCAGCGAGTTCGGACCCGTCGTAGGCGAAGAGCACCGGCCCGACCGGGGCTGGGGCGTCACGGTGATTCGATGTCGGGTAGCTTGGCGCATTCTCGGCCACGGCAGCCGGGGACGGCAGGCCTGACCGGATTCGGGCCAGTAGCGGCGGCGAGTACCAGGCGGGGGATTCGCCGTTGAGGAACCGGTCCAGATCGGGGCGCTGTGGTCGGGCTCCGCTCAGTGCGTAGATGGTCACACCGAAGGCGGCGCCGACGATCGCGAGCCCGAAACCAATCCAGAGCGCGTAGCCGGTACCTGAAGTGAGGTCGGTAGACGCGGTCGCTGCGAAATGGGCAAGGACCGGCGCGACCATGAACGCGGCCACCGCCCGCAAGAGCTCGATGATGGCGAAGACGCGCTGGAGGCTGTTGGACTGCAGCGAGAAGCCCGCGACGAACAGCGCGGGTGCGACTGTGGCGCCTAGTGCAAGGCCCGTCAGTGCTGAGCCGAGCAGAACAAGTGGCTGGCGGGCCGGAATACCGATGCGGAAAACTACGATTCCGGCCGCGAGGAGCGCCATGCCGACGAGGGGAAGGTAGTGCATCGCGCGTCGGGTAATGACGATCCCGAACACGACCGCCATCACGACGGCGCCGCCGAGTTCGGGGAGGTAGAGCAGCCCGACGCGGACGGGGCTGTCGGTCTGCAACAACACGTTGGCCGTCAGCGCGGTCGCCGCTACCGACGCCGCCGCGGCGAACAGCGCGACGCCGACGCCGGCGACCGGGATCGAACTGGTGAGCACCGTACGGATCGTCAGCAGCGGACGACGAGCCCTGAACTGGTAGACGACGAGCACCACGATCAACGCCAAACCACCCATCATCGGCGCGGTCACCGCCGCGTCGGTCAATCCGTGGCTCGTCAGTTGCGAGGCGCCGATGAAGGCGGCCGCACAGCCGACCGCCGCCAGTCCAATGGCCCAGAGGTCACGTGGGGCGTCGAGGTCTGCCGCAGGGGCGTCGTCGAACGTCAGCGCGGCCAAGACCAGGGCCATCAGCGCGATCGCGGCGACGATCCAGAACAGCGGTCGCCACGCGTGCGCCTCGGCCTGCACCCCGCCGATGAAGGGGCCGATGGCGACCGCGCCGAAGACGCACATATTCATGATCACCGCGGTGTGGCGCAGCTTGTCTTTCGGGTAGCCGAGCATCAGTGGCGGCGCCGCGGCGATCAACAACGTGCTGGTGGCCAAACCCTGCAGAACGTGTCCGCAGATGTAGGTGCCCGCGTTTGGCGCCGCCGCTGCGAGCACCGACCCCACAACGAGCGCAACCGAGTAGACGAGCAGCATCCTGCGCTGCGGCAGGTGCTGTGCGAACTGGACTGCCAGCACCGTACCCACTGCGTAGGCCGCATTGCCCAAACCTGAACTCAGGCGCATCGCCTGGGTGGTTATGTGCAGTTGCTCAGAGATGATCGGAACCAGTGGGTCGAGCGCCGCCGACAGCGCCAGGTAGGGGATCAGCGCGAGGGTGACCATGGCGGCCACCGCCGGATACCGTCCGGCAAGCGGGCCTTGGCGCATCAGCCCTGCCTGGAAGTGTCTGTCAGATCTGTTCGACGCAGCGCTGCGTTTGGGATGTCGGTCAACGGGATCGGGCACGGCACGTGTGCCGACAACACCTGCGGGGCAGGCCTTTTCGCGGACGCGGCGTCATCGTGCTTCCCCCGCGGGCTTGCGCGCCAATGGCGGCAAGTCGCCGGCGCTGACCGTCGATTGCAGCTCGACGTACGCGCTGAGGCCCTCCGTGGAGAACTCGCGTCCGATGCCCGACTGTTTGAAACCACCGAACGGACTGGCGATGTCGATGTCGTACATGTTGATGCCGAAGGTGCCGGTACGAACCGCTTCGGCGATCTGCAGGCCGTGGGCGGTGTCGGCGGTCCAGACCGATCCGGCCAGGCCGTAGTCGCTGTCGTTGGCGATGCGAACCGCGTCGCGCTCGTCGGAATACTTCAGCACCGTCAGCACCGGACCGAAGATCTCCTCCCGGGCGATGCGCATCTGGTTGGTGGCATCGGCGAACAGCGTGGGCCGGACATACCAACCGCGGTCGTACGGGCTGTCGTCGCCGCCGACGACGATGCGTGCGCCCTCGTCGAGGCCGGAGCGGATGTAGCCCTGCACGCGGTGCTGTTGGCGTTGGGCGACAAGGGGACCGATGTCGGTAGCCTCATCGGCCGGATCACCGACCTGCAAGCCCGACATCATCTCCGCGAGCGCGTCGACCACCTCGTCGTGGCGGCGTTCGCTAACCAGGATCCGGGTCTGCAACACACACCCCTGCCCGTTGTTCATCAACCCGGCCGTCTTCAATCCCGCGACGGTGCTGTCGATGTCGGCGTCATCGAGGATGATCGCCGCGGACTTGCCGCCCAGCTCCAGACTCACCCGCTTGAGCTGCTCGCCACAGATCGCCGCGATCCGTCGCCCGCTGGCGGTGGAGCCGGTGAACGCGATCTTGTCCACGCCGGGATGGCGCACCAGGTGTTCGCCGGTGTCCCGGCCGCCCGTAACGATCGACACCACCCCTTCGGGCAGATCGACTTCGTCGAGCATCTCGGCCAACCACATGGCGTCCAACGGTGTTTCCGGTGCGGGCTTGACGACGACCGCGCAGCCGGCGATCAGCGCCGGGATCAGCTTCGGCATGAGCACGAGATGGGGCACATTCCACGGCACGATCGCGCCGACGACCCCCACCGGCGCCCTGCGCACGTGGGCCTCCCCGAACACCCCCTGGCGCCGCTCGACCCACGGATACTCCCGCGCGGTCGCCGCCGTCACCGTCATCATCGACGCCGCGCCGGCGGCCTGAGCCAACCGGCTGAAGCGTCGGGGGGAGCCCATCTCGGCGGTGATCAGATCGGCCATCTCATCCAGATGACCGGCATAGACGGCTGCGAGCTTCTCGATCTTCTCGATCCGCTCGAACGGACTCAGCCGCGGCCACGGGCCGTTGTCGAAGGCCTCGCGGGCGGCCGCTATCGCCCTGTCCACGTCCTCGGGAGCGGCATCCGGGACCTCGCCGATCGGCTCCTCGGTGTGTGGCGAGATGACCGAGAGCCGCCGCGTGGTGGACGGCGCCTGCCAACGACCTGCAATGAAAAGGTCGTCGTAGGAAAGTGATCTCATCGAAAGTGCCTTTCTAGTTGGTAGTTTCGGGTCTTCATACGATTGGTGCGCCCAGCTGCGGGCGCGCTCTAGATCTCAAGCTGTGCGGCAGTGAGATCGCAGCCTGCGTTACCGGTGTCGAGGTTTCCCCGCGGCTCGATCGGCAGCACCTGCGCCTCGCGCTCCGCCTTTGGGTAGTGCTCGTTGGGTTTGGAGGACGATGCGGAGGTTGGCTTTGGGCTGGTGTTGCCACGCTTCCTCGGCTTGCTCAAGGGGGTAGGTCTCGATGATCGGCCGGACACCTTTGAGGACAACGAAGTTCAGCGTGTCCTCGCTGTCCTGGGCGACACCGCTGTACCAACCCGACACGCTGAGCCGGCCGTCGGCGAGGTGGTGGCCGGTGACCTGGATCGGATCGCCGCCCTCCAAGACGATCAGCTGACCGTTGGGGCGGAGGCCCTTGACCAGGTCGGTCTGGAGTTCCGCACGGGAGACGGTCGCGAGCACGGCCGACGCGCCGCCGAGGGCCTTGAGCGCGTCGCCCGCCTGGCCCTCGGTGCTGTCGATGTACTCGTCCGCACCGAGCCGCCGTGCCAGCTCCTCCTTGTCCCGGCCTCGGTTGATCGCGACGGTCCGGAAGCCCATCTTGTCCGCGAACTGGATCGCGAGGTGCCCGACCCCACCGACGCCCTGGACCGCGACCGTGTCACCCGGTCCGGCATGCGCGTGCCGCAGCGCGTTGAACGCGGTGACCCCGGCACACATCAACGGCGCCGCCTCCTCGAAGGTCAGCCCCTCGGGAATCCGCGCCACCGCGTCCTGCGGTGCCACCATGTATTCGGCGTACCCACCGTCGTAGGACATACCGACGATCGTGCGGCTGAGACAGTTGGTGAAGTCACCCCGCCGGCAGTACTCGCAGGTGAAGTCGACGCCACCGCCCCAGCCGACGCCGACCCGCTGGCCGGCCTGCCAGACCTCGACCCCTGCACCGACCGCGTCGACGACCCCGGCGATCTCGTGCCCCGGGACCCGCGGCAGCTTGGTACCGAACAGGGCGTTGCGGGGAATCGCGTCGCCACCGCAGATACCGCAGGCGTGCACCTTCACCCGGACCTGCCCCGGCCCGGGCTCCGGTACCGGCATGTCGACCACCACAAAGGGTCCACCGGCCTGCTGAACCTGGGCCGCGCGCATTGTCGCTGTCATCGTTCTTCTCTCTCTCAGTGCATTCCGCCGTCGGCGACCAAATGCTGGCCGGTGATCAGTGCGGCGTCGTCGCCGGCCAGGAAGGCCACCACTCCCGCCACGTCCTCGGTCGTACCCAAGCGGCCGATGGGCACCATCGCGACCAGGCTCTGCTTGTACTCGTCGTTCGCCGGGTCGGTGAAGATGCCCGCACCGTCGATCGGCCCCGGGACGACGGTGTTCACGGTGATGCCGCGCGGACCCAGCTCGAGCGCGAGTACCCGCGCCAGGTAGCCGGTCGCGACCTTGCTGGTGCCGTACAGGCCGACACCCGACTGCGGGACGGTGGTGGTGTTCGACGAGATCGTGATGATCCGGCCGTTGTCGGTGATCCGCCGGGCCGCTTCGCGCAGGACGAAGTACGGCCCCTTGGTGTTGACCCGGAAGAGCAGGTCGAAGTCCTCCTCGGTGACGTCGGCCACCGGGACGTTCACCTGCTCCATCCCGGCGTTGGCGACCACGATGTCGACCTGACCGAACGCCTCGATCGTCGCGTCGTACAGGCGCTCGATCCCGTCCACTCCGGACACGTCGGCCGCGACCGTGATCACTCCGGCACTGAGGGCCTCGGCAGCCGCTCGCGCCTGGTTCGCGGCGTTCTCGTCGCGGGAATAGTTGACGACGACATTGGCGCCCTGCGCGGCCAGCCGCAGCAGGATCGCCCGGCCCAGCCCCTTCGACGAGCCGGTGACGAGCGCTGTTTTCCCCTTCAGCGTCATACTTACTTTCTCCTAGTCAGATCCGGCGACTCGAACGACTCGTCGGGACCCCGCTGGTCGAACGGCTGCCGACCGGGATCGAGCCCACGTCGGCAGGTCAGGTGGTGCTCAAGCAGGGCGAGGCGGCCGGTCATGAGTTCGCTCGCATCATCGCGTGCTGTGTTGTCGCGGCCGGTGCGGAAATCAACTGAGCCGCGCGTTCGGCGATGGCGTAGACGGTCGCGATGGTGTACCCGGTCACGATCGAGGGCATGACGGAGGCGTCGGCCACTCGGAGCCCGCTGATTCCGCGCACCCGCAGCGCGGTGTCGACGACGGCCAGGTCGTCGGTCCCGATCCGGCAGGTCCCGACCGGGTGGTTGAGTGAGCCCAGGGTCTCAGCGATGTAGGTACGCAAGCCGGCGTCGTCGTCGACCGCTGGCCCGGGTGCCACCTCGCTGGCACGCCACGGGCCGAGCGCTTCGGCTTGGCCGATCTCGCGGGCGGCGCGCAGGGCGGTGACCATCAGGGCGTAGTCGTGGTCGTCGTCGTAATGGTTCGGGTTCAGCACCGGAGCGCTGCACGGCTCGCTGCTCGCCAGCCGTACGCTGCCGCGGCTGCGCGGTGTGGTCAGGGCCGCCGAGATGCAGTAGCCGTCCTCAACCGCGGTGGCTAGATGCCCTGGGCCATCGAGAAACAGGATCTGGAAGTCGGGTGTCTCGAGCGCCGGGTCGCTGCGCAGCAGGCCGAAGGCCTCGCCGTGGTTGTTGCGTGCGGCCGGGACCGGTCGGGCGGAGCGGTACACCACGTTGGTGATCGGGTGATCGTGAAAGTTGGATCCGACCCCGGGCAGATCCAAAACAACGTCGACTCCGACCTTTTCGAGATGCTCGGACGGTCCGATGCCCGAGAGCATCAGCAGTTGCGCCGAGCCGACACTGCCCGCGCTCAGTACGACCTCGCCCGAACAGCTCGCTGAGATCAGGTCGCGCCCGGTGCTGTACACCACACCGGTGCAACGGTCGCCGGCGATATGCAGGCGGTGGACCAGGGCGTCGGGCACGATCTGCAGGTTGGGACGCGCCAGCACCGGCCGGAGGTAGGCGTCGGCTGCGCTCTGTCGTCGGCCGTCCACGATGTTCAGATCGAGTAACCCGAAGCCGACGTCCAGTCCGCCGCTGATATCGGCGGCCAGGCCGTGTCCTTGCTCGGCCGCGGCATCCATGCAGGCCACAATCAGCGGATTGGGCGGACTGGCCGGTCCGACCGTGAGTGGGCCACCGATACCCCGCAGGCCGGGATCGCGGCCAACGGCGTTCTCGCTGCGCTGGAAATAAGGCAGCAGGTCCTCAAAGCCCCAGCCCTCCGCGCCCGCGCAGACCCACGCGTCGTAGCTCGACCGGTGTCCGCGGACGAAGCCCATCGCGTTGATCGCCGATGATCCACCCAGCGCCCGGCCGCGGGCCAACGGCGTCGACGTCCCGGTCGCGGCCTGCTTGACCGTGATGTCGCCCCAGTTCGCTGGGCCAGCCAACAGAGTGGGCCAGGCCTGCGGCACGGCCATCGCGTCCAGCGGTTGGGCCGGACCGGCCTCCAACACCAGCACGCGTGTCGAATCGTCTTCGGTGAGCCGTGCGGCGATCACGCAGCCCGCCGTACCACCGCCCACCACAATGTAGTCAAACGAGTTCATCGAATTCCTAACCATTCCTTTTCCTTTCAGGGTTTAGTCGCCCGCGGCTGCATCGACCGAGCGGCGCAACCACACCAACGGATGGAGTCGACCCACCGCAGGTCCCGTGAGGACTGCTCTTCGACCACGGCGGGCACAAGCGGTGAATTGGCTATCGCGCCGGCCCCGGGACCGCGACTACCGTTGCGCTGATCTGAGCGCTGCCGTTGGTCTGGCACAGCGTTGCTCCAGCGCCCATGCTGGTGCAGCTGGGCATAGTTGGCGCTGCGGCGGCGTGCGGTGCAACCGCCACTGTTATGGCCGTCAAGCAGGCTGCAAGAAACGTTGCGGCAGAACCTCGGTTGATTGTCATGGTGGCACTCCTCTCATGAGTCGGACACTAGCCGCCCCCTCTGCGGGAGCCTGATAGCTCGAAAAGCACGGTGCGGCAAAGGATCCGGTGACCTCCGCTACCTCGTCGGCGGCGGTGATTCCATTATCACGAGGCAACGTCTGATAAGACAAGCGATACTTTTTTGATATACCGTTTAGAATCGCTTCATGGATGTGGAGCGGCTTCGCTTGCTCAGGGAGCTCGCCGAGCGCGGCACGGTCAGCGCCGCCGCTCAGGCAATGTCCCTCACGCCGTCGGCGGTCTCCCAGCAGCTCAAGATCCTGCAGCGTGAGGCCGGGGTGCCACTGCTCGAACCCGATGGACGGCGGCTGCGGCTCACCGATGCGGGCCGCATTCTCGTGACTCGCACTGACGAGATCCTTGCCGCTCTAGACAGAGCGCAGGCCGATATGGATTCCTACCGCAGCACACCTCGCGGGACGGTGCGGGTGGGTATTTTCGGTTCGGGGGCGGCCGTGCTGCTAGCGGGACTGATCACCCGGGCGGCGGCCCGCGGTGTGGAAGTGTTGGGCCGCGAGTATGACCAGTCGGCGGCCGTTCCTGCTCTGTTGGCTGACTTCGATGTCGTCGTCGTGCACCACGACGCACGCGATCCCATCGATTGGAGCCCGCGACTCGACGCCACCTTCTTATTGCGCGAACCCTTGGAAGTCCTGTTGCCGCCGCGGCATCGCCTCGCCACCCGCAAGCGAGTACCGCTGCGCGAACTTGCTCACGAACCTTGGATCGGTGTGGGATGGGGGCTGGTATTTGACGATGTCCTGCGATCGTTAGCTACCATCTCCGGTGTCACCCCACGAATAGTCCAGCGGGTCAACGACTTACGTGTCGTCGAAGAACTCGTACTCGCCGGAATCGGGATCGCGCTGATGCCGCGATACTCGCCCACAGTCCGCGGACTGGTCCGCAAACCACTCGGTGGGGTTCACGCCGCACGGCGTATCGAGGCCGTAACACGCACCGGGGCAGCCACCCGTCCAGCCATCGCCGTGGCCATCGAGATCCTCAAGAACGTCGCGCAAGACACCGTGGAACAAGACGCACGGCCGTAGTAAGGCAACCGCCTCGTCGGCATCCTGCACGGCTGCCTCCGCCACCACACCTCCTATGACGAACACACCGCCTGGGCCCACCGCACGGCCCCGCCGCGGCTTGACAACCTAGAACCCTGGGATGTCTACACAGGCGGCGTGCCGACCGAG
>Ga0207689_10006157_pt1 | contig 10617 bp, 10 predicted proteins | sample KBSMisM52_FD_184312 | JGI IMG/M metagenome (GOLD analysis project Ga0207689, IMG submission 184312) | Miscanthus rhizosphere microbial communities from Kellogg Biological Station, Michigan, USA - KBS Miscanthus M5-2 (SPAdes) (version 2) | ecosystem: Host-associated > Plants > Roots >... | reverse complement strand
AGCAGCGTCAGCTGCGCGCCGCTCACGTGCACCCGCGTCTGGACGAGCCACACGATGATCGGCCAGTGCCAGAGGTAGATCCCGTACGACAACCGCCCGATCCAAGGCAACGGCCCCAGGGAGAGCACCGACCGCACCGGGCCCGCGAGGAGCGCGGCCGCGATCACGAAGGTCACACCGACCGCGAAGACGACACGCATCGTTCTCTCCATGGGATTGATGCTCCTCTCGTTAGGCCTGCCTGAGCCACCGTGTCATTCCGAGCGCAGCGAGGAATCCCTGGTCTCCCGATAGAGAGAGCAAGGATTCCTCGCTGCGCTCGGAATGACAGTTTAGAGAAGCACGTCGCCGCGAATGCGTTGGCGAACGTTCCACCATAACGCGGCGAGCATCGTGGAACGGCGGATCTCCACGCTCGCCTCCCCGGTCGCACCGGCACGCCAGCGCGAAAACCTGACCGTGCTGACGCATGCGCTGACGTCGCGCGTGCTCGTCGAAGGATCGCGCGTGGTCGGCGTCGAGTACCGCCATCGCGGACGCACCGAGCGCGCCGAGGCGGGCTCGGTGATCCTCGCCGGCGGCGCGATCAACTCGCCGCAGCTCCTGATGCTGTCCGGGATCGGTGACCCCGACGAGCTCGGCGCGCAACGAATTCCCGTGCGAGTTCCCCTGAGCGGCGTCGGCAAGAACCTGCAGGATCACGTCGCCGCGCTCGTCACCTACGCCCGCCGCCAAGGCGGCCCGTTCCAGCAGAACATGCGGCTCGACCGATTGGCCCTGAGCATTGCTCAAGGCTTCGTCTTCGGCACCGGCTTCGCAACCAATCTGCCGGGTGGGCCCACCGCATTCCTCAAAAGCGATTCGAGCCAGCCGATTCCCGATATCCAGCTTCTCTTCATCGCCGCGCCCCTGTTCGAGGCGCGCCCCTATCTGCCACCGTTCTCGCAGCCTTTTTCCGACGGGTTCGCGTGCCGGCTGGTTGTGCTCCGCCCGGAATCGCGCGGGCAGATCCGGCTGGCGTCGGCCGACCCGCGGGTGGCACCGCGCATCGAGCAGAACCTGCTCGCGACCGACCGGGATTGGAACAGCATCCGGGCGGGCATTCGGCTGTTTCGTGAGCTGTCGCACCATTCCTCGCTGCAGCCGTTCATCAAGACGGAGATCGGGCCCGGTCCGGCCGCGACCTCGGACGAGGCCATCGACGCGCACATCCGGGCGACAGCGGTCACGGCACATCATCCGGCCGGCACCTGCCGCATGGGGACCGACGCGATGGCGGTCGTCGATCCGGAGTTGCGCGTGCGCGGGACAGAAGGTCTTCGCGTCGTCGACGCGTCCGTTTTTCCCGATCTGGTCGGCGGCAACATCAATGCCCCTGTGGTCATGATCGCCGAGAAAGCGGCGGACCTGATCCGCGGCCGTACTCCGTTGGCAGCGGCAGCGGTGTGAACCTCGGCGCGAGGTGAAAATGCCCCAACGCACCGTCACCGTGAACGACAAGATGCAGAAGCGGTTCCGCTACGTGCGAACGGCGGCGGTCGGCCGCCATTTCGATCCGGAGTTCAAGCCGGAGCTCACGCCGCAACAGATGCTCCGCCTCGGCGTGTTCTGCGGCAAGTACATGACGGATACCCGGAAGGAGTTTCCCAAGAGCTGGTTCGCGCGCGCCAGGCTCTCGCCGCGCGGGCGCGACTGCTCGCTCAATTTCTTCGGCGTCGACGCCAGCCAGCCGCTATCGGTCTGGCGTCGCAAGGGATGGCTTCACCCCGATGATCCGCGCGGCTGGTTCCAGTGGTATTGCCGCTACTATATGGGCCGCCGCATGCCGGCCGAAGACCGGCGGCAGATCAAGCGATGGAAAGCCATACGCCGGCATATCCGGCAGATCGAGCGGCACTGCGAGCCGGGAGACCTGACTTGCCGCCCGCGGCAGCGGCAGGCGCTCCTGCACTGGGCTTATGACAGCCGCAAGATCTGATATCGCTGCAAACGCGCTGCGGTCGCCGGCGTTGCGCTGTGTGTCCACCTCGGGCTTGAATAATAAATCTTGTCGCCGGCGATTGTGAGCATGGCCTCCGGAACGCTAGGAAGTAACGCGCGTCCGAAGCCCGGCGCCATCGGGAGGGTAAAAAATGGAAGTCAGTCTCGCCGGCCGCACGGCCGTGATCACCGGCGGCAGCAAAGGGATCGGCCTTGCGATCGCCACGCGGTTCGCGGCCTCGGGGGCCGACGTCGCGGTCATCGCCCGCGGGCGCGGCGCCCTCGACGAGGCGGTCACGACCATCGGCGCGGGCGCGAAGGGAAAGGTCGCCGCCATTGCGGGTGACGTCGGCGTCGCGGCCGACATCAAGCGCGCCTACGACGAAGCGATGACGGCGTTCGGCAAGATCGACATCATCGTGAACAATGCCGGCACCTCGCGCACCGGCGCGTTCGAGGACATCACCGACGAGATCTGGCGCGACGACTTCGACCAGAAGCTGTTCGCCGCCATCAGGCTGACGCGGCTGGTATGGCCGCAGATGAAGGAGCGGCGCTGGGGCCGGGTCATCAACACGCTCAATATCGGCGCCAAGGCGCCGCGCGCGCGCAGCGCTCCGACCTCGATCACGCGCGCCGCCGGGCTGGCGTTGACCAAGGTGCTCGCGGGCGAAGGGGCGCCGCATAACGTGCTGGTCAACGCGCTGCTGGTCGGGTTCATCGAGGCCGACCAGCATGTGCAGGCCGCGGCCAAGGCCGGGATCGCGCTCAAGGACTACGTCGCCGCGCGCGCCAAGGAGGTGCCTCTCGGCCGCATCGGGCGGGCCGAGGAGTTCGCCAACATCGCCTGCTTTCTCGCCTCCGACGCCGGCTCCTACATCACCGGCACCGCGATCAATGTCGACGGCGGACGCTCGCCGGTGGTCTGAGGTGCTGTCCCCGGTGCGGGCGCGCGCCCTTACCGGTGGCTGGACAGGCGATTTTCTGCTGGACTCGCGTTACCCGAATCTCGTATATAAGGCGCACAATTTCCCAATTGCGTCCGGAACGATCGTCGCGTCGCCGACCCCGCTTGTCGGCGCGGGCGGATTATTTCGCGCGATCGTGCGCGTCATTGTTATTCATTGATCTTCGTTGTTTCCGGCAGCGGCGAGTGGGCCCGACGCGGCCTCATCCTGCACTTCGGACAGAGCTAAATTCGCAATGCAGAACAATGCGCTAGAGATTGAACTTCGATCGCTGCGCGAAGTTGGGGCGCATTGTTAATTCATTGTTATTAACAATGGCGGGACGCAGGCCTGCGCCATCAGGCGCGACTGCAGCGGCCTGCGCCGCGATTGTTATTGCGTGCCGTCAAGGCCGAGCTTCTTGACCAGGGAGCCCCACTTCTCCTGCTCGGATTTGACGTAAGCGCGGATGCCGTCGATCGGAGGCGAATCGAGCGGGAGCAGGCCGATATCCGCTGCGCGTTTCTTCATGTCGGGCGCCGACATGATGCGCCGCATGTCGGCGTGCAGGCGCTCGACGATCTCGTTCGGCGTTGCCGCCGGCGCGAACAGGATGTGCCAGGACACCGCTTCGAAATCGGGCGCCCCGGCGGCTTCGCCGAACGGCGGCACGTCCGGCAATGTGGGCAGGCGGACCAGGGAGGACACCGCGAGTGCGCGCAATTTGCCCTCGCGGATCAACGGCAAGGATGCGCCGGCTTCGGCGAAGCCGAGGTTGACGTGGCCGGCGGCGATGTCGGTGATGGATTGCGGCGAGTTGCGATACGGCACATGCGTGACCTTGAGGCCGAAGCGCTGGGCCATGAACTCCATCGCTAGGTGCTGCGAGGTGCCCGCGCCCGGCGTGCTGTAGCTCATCGGGTTCGCGCTCTCCTTGGCGTACTTGATCAGATCGGGCACCGAGTTGATCGGCAGCGCCGGATTGACCACCAGCACGAACGGAGACTTCACGTAGAAATAGACCGGGGTGAGATCCTTGTCGGGATCGTAGGACATCTTCTTGTAGAGCACCTGGTTGACCGCCATCGGCGTGGCGGTCGAGATGCCGAGCGTGTGACCGTCGGGAGGCGCGGAAGCGATGGCCGCGGTCCCGAGCATCAGGCCGGCGCCGGGCTTGTTCTCGATGACGACCGGCTTGCCCAGCGCCTGCGAGAGTTGCTCGCTGTACAGGCGCGCGAGCGTGTCCATGCCGGTGCCGGCGGCGAGCGGGACGATGATCGTGATCGGCCGGGAGGGATAGCTCTGCGCCAGAGCCGGCGCGTGCGCCGGCGCGACGGTGAATGCAGTAAGAGCCAGTAAACAGCGACGGGATAACCTGAACATGTCGTTTCCTCTGTCTGGTGCCCCGCATTCGCGGTGGTTTGCCGTGTCTGGCCTGCAGGTGCGCGGACCGGCGGTATTCTGGGCCGCGGTGCGTCTAGCACGCAACGGGCCGGGATGCATGCGGCCGCTGGCCGCGGCGAACGCCGCCGCCGTCATTCCGGGCTCCCTCGCTGTCGCTCGGGCCCCCTAACTACAAGCTGAGCGAGAGGCACAAGCGTGTGGAAGCAGGTCTAGTTGATCCTGATGTCGGCCGCTTTGATGACCGGCGCCCAGCGGACGATCTCGGCGTTGATGTTGGCGCGAAATTCGGCCGGCGAATTGCCGATCGGCTCCATCACCTGGAGCGCGAGCTTCTCGCGCACCTCCGGGGTCCGGATCGCATCGACGACTTCGTCGTGGATGCGCGCGATGATCGCATCGGGTGTCTTGGCGGGCGCGATCAGCCCCATCCAGGCATCGGCCTCGACGTCGATCCCGGATTCCTTCAGCGTCGGGATATCGGGCAGCAGTGCAGAGCGCTTGGCGGTGGAGACCGCGAGGATCTTCACCTTGTCCGATCCGGCGTGCGGGGTCACCGAGATTGCCGGCAGGCATGCCATCTGCACGTCGCCGCGCAGCACGGCGGTCATCGCCTGTGGCGAGCCGGGATAGGGGATGTGCACCACCTGCGTCCCGCTGCGGAGCGCGATCGCTTCCATGGCGAGGTGCGACAGCGAACCGTTGCCGATCGAGCCGAAATTGTATTTTCCCGGCTCGCGCTTGAGCAGCGCCACCAGCTCCGGCACCGAATTGACGCCGAGGCTGGTGTTGATCACCAGCGCGCTCGGTTGCGTGACCAATTGCGTGATCGGCGCGATGTCCTTGGCCGGATCGTAGGGAAGCTTGGAGAACAGCAACGTGTTGATAGCCAGTGGTCCGCCGATGGAAATTCCGATCGTGGCGCCGTCGGGCTCGGCCTTGGCGACGGCGTCGGTTCCGAGATTGCCGCTCGCTCCAGGCTTGTTCTCGATCACGAACGTCTGTCCGAGCTTCTGCTGCAGGCGGTCCGCGATCAGCCGCGCCACCATGTCCGGCGTGGAGCCCGGCCCGAACGGCACCACGATCTTGACGCTCCTCGTCGGCCACTCCTGCGCCGCGGCAGCGGCCGGGATGAACAGCGCTGCCGCCAGTGCGATGGCCAGAGTTCTCTTCATCGGGTCTCTCGCGCGTTCGGCGATGCGATCAACAAATACGTATCGGGTCATCACCGGCGACGTATGCGCTGCCGGTGAGGAGAGTACGGGATGCCTGCTTTCCGCCGGCAAGACAACCCTCGGCCGCCGGGCGACTGCTTGCCTCCGGACGTGCCATAGCCTCTACTGCCGCCGCTTAGACTGGTTCCAGAACACGGAACAGCACGAAGCACGCCTTCGGAGGGGACATGGGCGTACTGGTGATCGGACTGGTGTTGTTTCTCGGCGCGCATGTCTTCGTGACCTTGCGCGGACCGCGCGCCGCCGTGATCGCCCGCATCGGGGAGTGGCCCTACAAGGGGCTGATGTCGGTCGTCGCGCTCGTGGGACTGGTTCTGATCGGCTACGGCTTCGGGCATTATCGGGCCACCGGCTGGGTCCAGGTCTGGTCTCCGCCACGATGGACGAACTACGTCACCCAGCTGCTGATGTGGCCGGCCAGCATCTGCGTGGTCGCGGCGTATTGCCGGGGCCAGATCTGGCGCACGCTCAAGCACCCCATGCTGGTCGGGGTGAAGACATGGGCGGTCGCGCATCTCATTTCGAACGGCGATCTCGGTTCGATCGTGCTGTTCGGCTCTGTTCTCGCCTGGGCGGTCTATGACCGGATCACGCTCAAGCGCCGCACCGATCCCGGCGCACCACCGTTCCCGGTCGGCGGACGCCGCAACGATGTCATCGCACTGGTGGTCGGGACGCTGCTCTATCTTGCGCTCGGCTTCATCTTTCATCCCATCGTGGTCGGGGTACCGGTTTTCGGCGCGCCGGCGTATTAGAGTCTTCGACCATGTCGATCCAGAACGAAATCAGGCGGCTGACCGCCCCCGACATCCGCTCCCGCAAGGGTGGCGAGCCGATCGTCTCGCTCACGTCCTACCACGCGCATACCGCGCGTCTGCTCGATGCCCACTGCGATCTGATTCTTGTCGGCGATTCCCTCGGCATGGTGATGCACGGCCTCGAGACCACGGTGCCGGTCACGCTCGACATGATGATCCTGCAGGGGCGCGCCGTGATGCGCGGATCGAGGCGCGCACTCGTTGTCGTCGATATGCCGTTCGGCTCCTACGAGGCGTCCAGGGAGCAGGCCTTCATGTCCGCGGCGCGGGTGCTGAAGGAGACCGGCTGCGGGGCGATCAAGCTCGAGGGCGGCCGCCGCATGGCCGAGACCATTGCCTTTCTGGTCGAACGCGGCGTGCCGGTGATGGGCCATATCGGGCTCACGCCGCAGTCCATCAACACCATCGGCTCGTTCCGTGCGCAGGGGCGCGACGAGGCCGACTGGGGACCGATCGAGGACGATGCCCGCGCGGTGACCGAGGCCGGCGCGTTTTCCGTCGTGATCGAGGCGGTGGCCGAGCCGCTGGCGCGCCGGATCACGGCCGCGGTCCCGATTCCCACCATTGGCATTGGCGGAAGCGTGGCCTGCGACGGGCAGATCCTGGTGCTCGAGGACATGCTCGGGCTCTCGCCCCGGGTGCCGAAATTCGTCAAACGTTACGGCGAGCTCGGCCCCTCGATCGAAGCCGCGGTGGCGGCCTATGCGACAGATGTTCGCGCCCGCGCCTTCCCCGGCCCGGAGCATGTCTATCCCCTCCGCACCAAGGGAAAGTAGGCGCGCCTTCAATAGCTTAGCAAAGGGCCACGCGGGTTGCTTTGCCTTGCCAATGCCACATCGATAGGGTAACCGGCGCTGGTTGGGGCAGGCGCGCGTGGCGCGCCGGTGGGTTGGAAAGTTCCGTGTCCGATATTTTCCAGGAAGTTGACGAGGAAGTTCGCCGGGAACAGCTCAAGAAGCTGTGGGACAGGTACGGCAACTTTGTCGTCGCGGCGCTCATCCTCGTGGTCGTCGGGGTTGCCGCCTGGCGCGGCTATGCGTGGTGGGAGGCCAGGAAAGCCGCCGAGGCCGGCGCGGCCTTCGAGGCTGCCAGTACGCTTGCCGAGGCCGGCAAGCGCAGCGAGGCGGAGGCCGCGTTCGGCAAGATCGCCGCCGACGGCACCTCCGGTTATCGCCATCTCGCGCGCTTGCGCGAAACGGCCGAGCTTGCCCAGACCGATCCCAAGGCCGCCATCGCGGCCTACGACAAGATCTCCGCTGATGGCGCGGTCGGCCCGGTGCTGCAGGACCTGGCCGCGTTGCGCGCCGGGGCGCTGCTCATCGACGCGAACTCCTACGAGGAGGCACGCCGCCGGCTGGAGCCGCTGACGGCCAACGATCGCACGTTCCGTCACACCGCCCGCGAATTCCTGGTGCTGGCCTCCTCGCGCGCCGGCGACAGCGCGGCGACAAAACGATGGTTTGATTTGATGATGACCGATGTACAGACCCCGGCCGCCACCCGCATGCGGGTCGAGAAACTGATGGCGCTCGGCGCCAGTCCGGGCAACACCTGAGGGGCGCATCATGAATCGCTTCGCGCGCGTCGCTTTGAGCGCATCACTGCTGTCGACGAGCACCTTGCTCGCCGGCTGTGGAAGCTTCGATCCGAGCAGCTTCGATCCCACCGCCGTCTTCGACATGGAAATTTTCAATACCAAGAAGAAGCTGCCGGGCGATCGCAAGCCGGTGTTCCCTGAAGGCACGCCGGGCGTGCCGCAGGGGGTGCCGCAGGAGCTGGTGAAGGGCTATCAGGACCCCGCGGCGCAGTCGCAGGAAGCCCAAGCCGCCACGCCGCCGCCGGAAGAGGCCAAGGCGAAGCCCAAGCCCGCGCCCAAGCCGAGAGTCGTGGCCAAGCCGAAGGAAGAATCGACCCCGACCGTTCTCACGGTCCGGCCGTCCGCGCCGCCACCACAAGCCCAGGCGCAGCCGCAAGCCCAAGCGCAGTCGCAGCCTCAGTCCCAGGTCCAATGGCCTGATCCGCCAGCCCCGCAGCAACAGCGGCCTGCCGCCAGCGGCGCCTGGCCCGGATCGCCGCAGCCTTCGGGCGGTGGGGTCGCCTGGCCCGATCCGCCACCGACGCGCTGATTGCGCTCATCGCAGCCGCTGGACATGGCGGCATGCACAGCGTACGGGCGGCGGTCATGAGCTTCACCGTCGCCATTGTCGGACGGCCCAACGTCGGCAAGTCGACGCTGTTCAATCGCCTCGTCGGGCGGCGTCTCGCATTGGTGGATGACCTTCCCGGGGTCACGCGCGATCGGCGCGAGGGCCAGGCGCACCTCGGCGATCTGGCATTCGGCGTCATCGACACCGCCGGGCTCGAAGAGGCCGCGCCCGAGAGCCTGAGCGGCCGCATGCGAGCGCAGACCAAAACCGCGATCGCAGGCGCCGATGCGATCCTGTTCATGATCGACGCCCGTGCGGGAGCGCTTCCGGCCGACCGCGCATTTGCCGATCTCGTGCGCCGATCAGGCAAGCCGGCCATCCTGGTGGCAAACAAGTGCGAGGGAAGGGCTGCGGGGCCCGGCCTGCTCGAGGCCTACGAGCTCGGGCTTGGCGAGCCGGTCGCGATCTCGGCCGAGCACGCCGAGGGCCTCGCCGAGCTTTACGATGCGCTGCGCGCGGCGCTGCCCGACGCCACCGTGCCCGCGAACGACGCGGAGCCGGCCGATGACGAAAGCGAAAGCGGCGGCGAGGAGCCCAGGCCAGCCCGTCCGATCCGCATCGCCGTGGTCGGTCGCCCCAATTCCGGGAAGTCGACGCTGATCAACCGGCTGCTCGGCGAGGAGCGGCTGCTGACCGGTCCGGAGGCCGGCATTACGCGCGATGCGATCGCGGTCGAATTGACTTGGCACGGCCAGAGCTTCCGCGTGCACGATACCGCAGGGATGCGGCGCCGGGCCCGGATCGAGGAGAAGCTCGAAAAGCTGTCCGTTGCCGACGCGCTCAATGCCATTCGCTTCGCCGAGGTGGTGGTCCTGCTGATGGACTCGGAAAGGCCGTTCGAGGAACAGGATCTGCGCATCGCCGACCTGGTCGAGCGCGAGGGGCGCGCGCTGGTCATCGGGCTGAGCAAAGCCGACCTCGTTGAACAGCGCTCCGGTGCGTTCAAGACCTTGCGCGAACAGGCTGACCATTGGCTGCCGCAGGTCAAAGGTGTTCCGGCGGTCGCGGTCTCAGGCCTTACCGGCGAGGGACTCGACCGGCTGATGCAAGCGGTTCTCGATGCACATGAGGTGTGGAATCGACGCGTGGGAACGAGTGGACTCAATCGCTGGCTCGCCGATGTCGTCGCCGCCCATCCGCCGCCGGCGGTGTCAGGCCGGCGCATCCGGCTCGACTATGTTACCCAGCCGAAGAGCCGACCGCCCACCTTCGCGCTGTTCATGAGCCGCACCGATGCTGTGCCGGACGCCTACCGCCGCTACCTCGTCAATAGTCTGCGCGACTCCTTCGCATTGCCCGGCACGCCCATCCGGCTCATGCTGCGGGAGAAGAAGAATCCCTTTGCCAAAAAGAAGTCCCGGGGATAGGCCGCGACGGTGATCTCCGCCTCTTGAGCTCCTGGAGCAGGACGATGCGTCGCAAACCGAAATGGGTGCCCTCGCTTTCGGTTCTCGGCGTCGCATTGGCATCGTGGCTTTCGAATGATGCGCTGGCTGCGGGCCCGTGCACCGGACACAAGCTTCTCCGCGCGCCGCGGGCGGAGTTGAGTTGCAGCAATGTCAAACCGCAGGTCTACCCGTCGCCCGATGGTACGTTGCGTGCCGTGGTGTACCCCGTCGATATCAGCCTCAATGCCACGTCCGACATGGAGAGCCGGGTCGTGATCCGCACCAGCAAGGGCGACACGCTGACGTCGAAGGACTATGCCTCGCCGCGCGGGTTCAACGGGTACTATGTCGTCAACGCCAAGTGGTCGCCCGACTCGAAGTTCTTTGTTTACAGCATGTCCTCTTCGGGCGGCCATTCGCCATGGCAATTTCCGATCGCGGTGTACGGCCGCGCCGCAAATCGCTTCGCGCAATTCAGCGATATGATCAAAGGCGAGCCGACACTGTCCGCGGATTTCAAGTTCACCGGACCGCACACGCTCGTCGCCAGCACATGGAAGCAATCCGGATCGTTGGATGACAAGGTTCCCGTCACCGTGGATCTGGAAGATGCGTTCGGCAAGTTGCCGCCCTCTTCGGAC
>Ga0207689_10006156_pt1 | contig 10618 bp, 10 predicted proteins | sample KBSMisM52_FD_184312 | JGI IMG/M metagenome (GOLD analysis project Ga0207689, IMG submission 184312) | Miscanthus rhizosphere microbial communities from Kellogg Biological Station, Michigan, USA - KBS Miscanthus M5-2 (SPAdes) (version 2) | ecosystem: Host-associated > Plants > Roots >... | reverse complement strand
GTTCACATCCGACGGGCGAAGGGGCATCGACGATCAATGTCGTCGCGTTTCGCGAAAATGAAGCGGCGAATCCGATAACTTCCGGCGATATTTCGCTGTTCGACAACGGCGCCGAGCAGCAGATCAAAAGTTTCGTCCCGGATCGGTCCGCGGCGCGCATTGTGTTACTCGTGGACAACTCACTCACCATCCGCGCTGATGTCGAAAAGCTGGAAGCTGCCGCGCTCGAATTCGCTTACGAGATTTACGACGGCGACAAGTTACTGATTGTCGGCTATGACAACGACGCCGGGATTGTTTCCGACTGGACCGATGATGCCAAGAAGATCGAAGCGGAGTTAAAGGGCTTTCACAAGCAAGGCGATCCCCATTTGTTCGACGCGATCTCGGCGGTGGTGGAAGACGCGTTGAGGCCGCTCACGGCGCAAAAGCGGGCCATTATTGTGGTCAGCGATGGCCTCGACAAAGGCAGCAAGACCAAGTTCAACCAGGCCCTCGCGACCCTGCAGCAGTTAGATATCGCAGTCTATTGCGTCCAGGCACAGGATCGCACGCGCGGTGCTATTCGTCGCGATGTTCCAAAGCCTCGGCAGGTAATCGACGATTTAGCGGAAGGTACAGGCGGGCGAATATTTCCGATCGACGATCCCGGTTCAGCAGCGAAAGCGATTTGCGACGAGTTGCGTAGGAATCGTTACGTTCTGTCGTACTTGCCAAAGAGCGTCGTCTCGAGCGAGCCGCGCCGTCTATTGGTTGTCGGCGAAAAGGGAATTGTCACGAGATCGAAGACGATGCAACCGCCGGAATGAGTCGCTGTCTTTTGAGAGTTGGGAGGCGCGGTCTATGGGTCGCCCTTTTTTTTCCTGGAGTACAGGTAAAAAAGCGTCGCAATTATCACGAGCAGAATAATCTCCCAAAATACGAAGACCGTCCGATCGAAGCGACCAAACTCGTCGCGCGCATCCTGATAGACGATGAACGTGCCAAACGAGATGCCCACGACCAGCCAGATAACCTGTCGCTTCGTGTCCCACATCGAATTAGGTCTGAGAGCTTTGGTCTTTGACCTTTGAAAAAACTGAAGCCGTTTGCGAGTTCAGATTCATACTCATCCTGGGGAGAACACGACTTTCATCGCCGCTCATGCCGGCAGGGGTTTTCCCGATTCGTTCTGCTCCCATGCGCGCGTAGAATCCTTCCGCGTTTGGATCTGCAGATAATTCGAGAACGCGCGCGCCTCGTTCTTCCGCACGGCGTTTCGCGTGTTCGAAGAGGGCGCGGCCAATTCCGCTGCCCATCTGTTCAGGACGCATCCACATGTGCTCGATTTCGGCGAGCGAATCGCTCAAGACGAGCGCGCAGCAACCGACAATCTTTTGGTCAACCAACGCCACAAAGACTTCGTGCTCTGAGATGAATTCAGGCGTAATAGTTAGGTCGATTTTCCACTGCTCGATCCAGTCTTCCGGATAATCCCAGTGACGCTTGGCGGCATGTGCGATCGCCGTGAGGACTTCAGCGTCATTCGGATGCGCGCGGCGAATCTCGATGCTCATTGCTCGCGAGTCTAACACGACCTATTGTAGTAACCCGACCAGCAAAACTTACGTATTTGGTTGGTAGAATCCTGCGACGCTCATGGAACGCATCGTATTCATCGAACGCAACACCATACAAGGAAATTTCCGGCGGCCAAAGTTCGAGCACGAGTGGGTTGAGTATCCGGAATCCTTCGCTGACCAGGTGGTTGAACGCATTCGGGATGCAACCATCATCATCAGCAACAAACTGTCTTTGGGCGAGCCGCAATTGGCCGCAGCGTCGAACGTAAAATTGATCGCGATCGCTGCGACTGGTTCTGATTGTGTCGAGCTGGATTATTGCCGAAGTCGCGGAATCGCGGTCTGCAACGTGCGCGGATATGCGGCGAACTCAGTGCCCGAACACGTGCTTATGCTGATCCTCGCTCTGCGGCGCAACCTTTTGGCTTACCGCAAAGACGTTGAGGGAGGGAAATGGCAAGAGTCGAAGCAGTTTTGTCTGTTGACTCATCCCCTGAATGATATCAAAGGCACCACCATTGGGATCGTGGGTCACGGGGCAATCGGCAGGTCGATGGCGCGGCTTGCTGAAGCCCTGGGTCTGAAAGTGTTGCTGGCGGAACACAAGCATGCGCGCGAGATTCGTCAAGGCCGCACGAGCTTTGCGGAAGTCCTGAAGCAAAGCGACGTCGTAACGTTGCATTGTCCTCTCACCGAAGACACACGCGACATGTTTGGCAGTGAAGAATTCACGATGATGAAACCAAACTCGCTTCTGATTAATACGGCACGGGGTGCCTTGATTCAGGAAGAGGCGCTGGTCAACGCGTTAGGGTCCGGATTGATCGCGGGCGCGGCCGTAGACTGCTTGCGTGAAGAGCCTCCGCGGAATGGCAGTCCGCTGCTGGACGTGAATCTTCAGAACTTGATCGTGACGCCGCACGTAGCTTGGGCCAGTGAAGAAGCAGTGCAGGCGCTTGCTGATCAGGTCATCGACAATATCGAAGCGTTTGTCGCGGGAAATCCGCGGAATGTCCTGACCTAGCCGTTAAGTACTCGCAGCCTCGCTCGCGGGATGATCGACTTCTTCCGTGGTATAGAGGTTGAGAATTTCCTTACCTTGTCGCGAACGTGGGTCGATGGTGCGCACGTGCTTGCGGCCCTTCATTTCCCAAATCGCGGTGACCACGCCGTCTTTCTCGACGGCTTGATAAGTTATTTCTTCTTCAGAGGGTGTTTGCGCGGGCGCCTCGGTTTGCGCCGCCTCGTTTTCTGTCATGAAAGTTTGAACTGCTCCTCGTAATCGTGCGGATTTGTTGTAAGCGGGATTCTGTCACAGCGACAGCGCAACTTCAACCGCTCGGCGCGCGTTCACAACGCCCCAACCCTGTCGGTCGACTTCGACATCGGCCACTCGTTCGGCCGTCGCGATGAGAATTCTCTTGATTTGTTGCGGCGTCAGTTTCGGATTTGCTTCGAGCATACAGGCCACGATCGATGAAACGATCGGCGCCGCGAAGGATGTCCCGTCGACGTACTTGTAATGTTCGTTAATGACATTGCCTTCGCGCAGCTTGATTGTGATCAGTTGGCGCAGAAGCGGCAAACGAAGCCCGGCCGCCTGATCGATATCTTTGTCGACGCCCTTATTCTGTTTCATCAACGCCGGCAGTTCCTCGTCGGACGCAGCGTCGAGTTGCGCATAGAGTTCAGCCTGTTCAGCAGTCGGCGTGTGCGGCAGAATTGGCGCGGCCACCCAGATTCCTGGAGCAATCACTTCCGGTTTTTGCAGCCCATCGATGGTAGGTCCATACGACGATCGATACATCCCCCGGCGCGCGCGATCGAGTGAATTCTGATCGTCCAGTCCGCCGACGGCAATGCATGACGGTGCGCTTGCCGGTGGCAGCACCGGATGCCCGGGCATGTGGCCCGCATTGCCAACGGCGCAAACGACAGTCAGACCTTCGCGCGTGCACTGCTCAATGGTCCGTGACAACTCGTTGGTGAGGTAACTTTCTTCGAAATCGCCGCCCGCAGAAATGTTCACCACCCGGATGTTGTGTTCGTCACGATGCTCCAGGACCCATTCGAGACCGCGCCGGATTTGATCTTCTGAGATGCGACCGGTAAGCCCGATCTTCACCAGCACCAAATCGGCATCTGAAGCTATGCCCCGATACAGACCTCCGGACAATGCGCCGCTGCCCGCGGCGACGACTGACGTCATCATGCCGTGCCAGCTCGCCACATCACTCGTATGCAAAGACGTGTCGTCGCCCGCAGCCGCAAAAATACTGTGATACGAAACGATCCGATCTCGCGGCTCGGTTAGATCGGGATGAGCGTAAAAGCCAGAGTCGAGGAAAGCTATCGTCACGCCGCGGCCGGTGAACTGCTCATGCGCATCCATGCGTAGCGGCGTCGGCAAAACGAACGAGCTCTGTTCGAATACTGCGGCATGCGAATCGATTTGTCGCTGCGCTCTTTGAAACAGTTCGGCGCAGCGTGCACAAATCTCGTCCACTCTTGGCGCGTTTGAGTCGAGGATTGCTCGCACAGTTGCCGGCAGGGAATCGACCGAGATGCTTTTGCCGTGAGTCAGACGATCGCATACGGCGCAAACCTGGGCCAGTTCCAATTGTCTTTCCAGTAATGATGAAGTCTCGCTCATGCTCACACGGTGTTAGTCATCGCCGGCATCTGGCCGGCGATCTGTTTTCTAATTAGCTGCCAAGCGACAGACGCGCGTTTTTCAATTCATCCGTGACACGCGCAGGCGATGTGCCGCCCGTCTGTGATTTTGTCGCCAACGTCTGTTCGAGCGACAACGCTTGAAACACATCCGCTTCAATTAGCGGTGAAAACGATTGCATTTCACGCAACGGCAGTCCATCAATTTCCACTCCGCTTTCAATCGCGCGCACGACAACTCGGCCGGCAGTTTCGTGGGCCTCGCGAAACGGCAATCCCTTCCGCGTCAGATAATCAGCCAACTCGGTCGCGTTCAAGCAGCCATGCGTCGCCGCATCACGCGCGCGCGCTTCGTTCACCCGGATATTTCGCAGCACGGTGGTCGTGACGGACACGCACGCTCGGACTGTATCTACTGTATCAAACAGCGCTTCCTTGTCTTCCTGTAAGTCTTTATTGTAGGCCAGCGGCAATCCCTTCAGGGTGGTGAGAAGAGATTGCAGATGGCCAAAGACGCGTCCCGCTTTGCCGCGCACGAGTTCCATCGAATCGGGGTTCTTCTTCTGGGGCATCAAACTCGATCCGGTGGCGACGGCATCGCTCAACTCAAAGAAACCAAACTCACTGGTGCAATAAAGAATGGTGTCTTCTCCGAGGCGCGATAGGTGCACCATGATCAATGCGGCTGAACTCACAAACTCAATGACGAAATCGCGGTCGCTGACCGCATCCAAACTATTTCGCGAGACCGTTTCGAAGCGGAGGGCTTGAGCCACTGCATTGCGATCAATCGCGAAGGAGGTGCCGGCCAGCGCCGCGGAACCAAGCGGCAGAATGTTCACGCGTTTACGAACTTCGTTGAGGCGTTCGCGATCCCGCCCAAGCATCTCGAAGTACGCCAGACACCAGTGTGCCAGCAGGATCGGTTGCGCGCGTTGTAAATGTGTATAGCCCGGGAGCGCGACATTCAGATTTGTGTCCGCGAAATCCAACAGCGCCTGTTGTGCATCGCGCAGAAGATGTTCCAGTGCGTCGATTTCATCGCGTAGCCAGAGGCGCAAATCAGTTGCGACTTGGTCATTGCGACTGCGTCCGGTGTGAAGCTTGCGACCGAGGTCGCCAATCGTCTCGACAAGCCGAGCCTCGATAAATGAATGGATGTCTTCGGAAGCAAGGTCGTCAAGGTATTTAGGGTCACGTTGTGCGCTCGCCAGAATGTCTTCAAGAGCCGTTTTGATTTCGTCTGCTTCTTCAGTCGTCAGCACGCCCGCAGACACAAGCGCGGTGCTGTGCGCGACGCTGCCATGAATGTCAGCTTCGAAGAGCCGCCGATCGAAAGAGAACGATTGGTTGAACCGCGCGAAACCCGCATCGGCTTCCCCAGTGAATCGACCGCCCCACAGATTTTTGGCTTTCGTCTCAGTCATCTTTCCGCCGGCTACTCTAACATCGCCGAAGATCGTTATCCGGTTCGCTTGACGAACACGGCATAACTCACGTATTTTATGCAGCTATGCACTAAAAATGCAACTATTATGCATTTTGTGCATCTTAAGACCGAGCGGGGCGGCAGCATAGTAATCGAAATGCTGAAGCGGGAGCGACAAAAACGGATTCTTAATTTGATTCGTGCGAAGCGGATTGGCACGCAGGAAGAATTGCGCACGCACCTCGAACATACGGGCGTGCCCGCGACCCAATCAAGTGTGTCGCGTGATTTGGAAGAGCTTGGCGTGGTGAAGCATCACGGGTTTTACGCGATGCCGCACGCGAACGGAGACGCCGCGCGGGGTTTACTCAGTTTGGACGTGGCCGGAGACGTGCTTGTCGTGGCGAGATGCCTGCCGGGACGGGCTTCGAGCGTGGCGGTTGAGATTGATGACGCTGCGATCACAGAAATCGTCGGTACCTTGGCGGGTGAGGACACGATCTTCATCGCCGTTCACGATCCAAAATCGCAGCGCGCGGCGATGAAAAAGATTTGGGAGCTGTTTGGCTGACGCATGATTCGATTCAACGATCACGACATGAGTGAAGCGAAAATAAACAAGATAGTTCTCGCATATTCGGGCGGACTCGACACCTCCGTGATGCTGCGCTGGCTGAGAGAAAAGTACCGGTGCGAGATTGTCTGCTACTGCGCGGATGTAGGGCAGGGCGCCGAGATGGACGGCCTGGAAGAGAAGGCGAAGGCGACAGGCGCGTCGAAACTCTACATTGAAGATTTGCGCGACGAATTTGTGCGCGATTACGTCTGGACATCGGTCAAAGCCAACGCCGTTTACGAAGGGGTCTATTTGATGGGGACTTCACTGGCGCGGCCGGTGATCGCCAAGCGCCAAATTGAAATTGCCCAAAAAGAGAACGCTGATGCAGTCGCGCACGGCGCCACCGGCAAAGGGAACGATCAGGTCCGGTTTGAGCTGACTTATTACGCTCTGCAACCCGAAATCAAAGTGATCGCGCCGTGGCGCGAATGGGAATTTGGCGGCCGCACTGATTTGATCGCTTACGCGGAAGCGCACGGCATTCCGGTGACGGCGACGGTGGACAAACCGTATTCGACCGATCGCAACTTGATGCACGTTTCTTATGAAGGCGGCATTCTCGAAGACCCCTGGGCCGAGCCGCCGGAAAACATTTTTCAGATGACGGTTTCGCCCGAGCGCGCGAAGGACGAAGCGGAATACGTCGAAATCGAGTTCGCCAAAGGCGAGCCCGTGGCGATCAACGGCGAGCGTCTATCGCCGGTCGCTTTGTTGGAAAGACTGAACCAGATTGGCGGTGCTCATGGCATCGGGCGCGTCGATTTGGTTGAGAACCGGTTCGTCGGAATGAAGTCACGCGGAATTTATGAAACGCCCGGTGTGACGATTTTGCACGCTGCTCATCGCGCGCTGGAATCGATTACGATGGACCGCGAAGTAATGCATCTCCGCGATTCGCTCGGCGTGAAGTTCGCGGAAAATGTTTATTACGGGTTTTGGTTCGCACCCGAATTTGAGTTGATGCGGAAGATGATCGACGAGACCCAACAAAACGTGAACGGTGAAGTGCGGCTCAAACTGTTTCGCGGCAACGTTATCGTCGTCGGGCGGCGTTCGCCGAACTCACTTTATGACGAGCGCATCGCCACGTTCGAAGCCGATAGCGTTTACAACCAGCGCGATGCCGAAGGATTCATAAAGTTGAATGCGCTGCGTTTGAGATTAGGAGGTGCGCGATGAATCAAACGATCGAAGTCGACAAGATTGGCTCTGCCACTTCGCCGCTAAATCTGCCGCGTGTTCTCTCGATTGTCGCGTCTAATGGAACCGCGAAAGCCGGTGATGTGGTAGTGGTGCGCGTGCTCACCGACAACGCAACTTACAACATGCTTGAATTGCCGACTGGTCGTTTGGCAAAGGTCAATCCTGGCGATGTAATTGTTGGCGTGCTTGGCCGGCGTCGCGCGTTAAAAGGTTTCGTTGGCGATGTGCCGGAAACGGTTAAGGCCGGCGACGAGCTTCACCTGCTAAACCTCGGTGGCGTGATTGGGCAGTGCAGCGGTCATCACTCGAGTCTGAATGACGCAATCAAAGTTGAGGTGCTGGGCCTGGCGACGAACGGCGGGGGCGCCATTAAAAACATCGCTGACGCTGCTTTGCCCTCGCGTGACAGCCTGGGGCAGACGGCTCCGCTCGTCGTGATTGCGGGCGCGTGCATGAACAGCGGCAAGACTTACGCGGCGACGGAAGTCATTCAGCAAGCGACCCGTGCGGGACTGCGCGTTACGGCCGCGAAACTGTCGGGCATTGCCTGCCTGCGTGACACGCTGAACATGCAGGACCACGGTGCGATTGCCACCGCGAGCTTTCTTGACTGCGGATTGCCATCAACGGTAGGTGCAGCGGACTTGGCGCCGGTCGCGAAAGCGATCATCGCGCGGCTGAATGAAAGCGCACCTGATCTGATCGTCATTGAGCTTGGCGATGGAATTCTCGGCGGTTATTCGGTCGAATCGATCTTCGAAGATCAGGAACTGCGAGATGCGATGAGTGCTTTGGTGTTCTGTGCTTCGGACTACGTGGGGGCCTGGGGCGGAATTGAGCTGTTCCGCCGGCGTGGGATGAAGGTCGATCTGGTGGCGGGATCTGTGACGGACTCGAAGATGGGCGAAGACTACATCGAGCGCGAATTCGAAGTCCCGGCGGCGAATGTGCGCCGGAATGGAAAGAAGATGTTTGATGTCGTCCGCGGCAAAGTTCCGAGTTTCGAGTTTCGAGTTTCGGGTTCGGGAGCACACACGAAGTCAACCGCAAACTCTGTGGTCGGAAAGCTTATCGAGGAACCCACTGCATGAACTCGGAACTCGAAACTCGAAACTCGAAACTCCGCATCGGCATCTTCGGAGGGTCAGGCTACGGCGGATCGGAACTGCTGCGCATTCTGCTGCAGCATCCGCACGCTGACATTCGGTTTGTGACTGCGAATGAGCAGGCCGGCAAAGCTGTCAGCGAGGTTCACAAGAATCTTCTCGGGCTGACCGATTTGAACTTCATCAAAGTGCCGGAGAATCTCGAGAATCTCAACGATATTGACTGCGCGTTCTTTGCACTGCCGCACGGGCAGGCGATGGAGATTGCGCCGAAACTTCCGGCGCACGTGAAAGTGATTGACCTGTCGGGTGACTTTCGTTTGAGTGACGCAGAGGTCTTCGCAAAGCACTACGGCCGCGAGCAGACGGCGATGGACGAGCAAGCGCAGTTTGTTTACGGGCTTACGGAAACAAATCGCGAGGCAATCAAATCGGCAACTCGGATTGCGAACCCGGGATGTTTTGCCACCGCGACGCTGCTCGGGTTGGCGCCCTTGGTTGCGAATAATCGGTTGAGTTGTCGCGTGATCGTCGACGCGAAAACTGGTTCGTCAGGCTCGGGTGCGAAGGCCGCCGCGAATACGCATCATCCACAGCGTTCGACTTCCTTTTACGCCTACAAGCCTTTCACGCATCAGCACGTACCGGAGATCGAACAGGAATTGAAATCAATCGGCGAGTGGAACAATGAACTCGTTTTCATGACGCATTCACTGCCGGTCGCGCGCGGCATCTTCGCTTCAATTTACTGCGAACTGAAAACCGAAATGCCCGCGGCGGACGCGCGCGCAATGTTCAGCGACTTCTATCGCGATTCGTTCTTCGTCAGATTTGTCGATGGTTCGCCGGACATCAACTGGGTGAAGACGACGAACTTCTGTGACATCGGATTCGCGTCGCGCGGCCGGCAACTGGTCGTGTTCAGCGCCATCGACAACCTCGTAAAAGGCGCCGCCGGCCAGGCCGTGCAGAACATGAATTTAATGTTTAGCTTGGATGAAAAAACTGGTTTGATGCTGATTGGAACGAATCCGTAGGAGGATTAACCACGACTTTGTGGTGATTGTTTTCGAGATGACCGCGGTGGCCATAAAGGACGTTAAAGAACTCGAAGAGCAGTATCAGCTCGCGACGTACAAAAAGATGCCCATCGTCGCCGAACGCGGCGAAGGCGTCTGGGTGTTTACGAGCGATGGTGAGCGTTATCTGGATCTGTACGGCGGGCATGCGGTTGCGGGGACCGGGCATTGTCACCCGCACGTAGTGGCGGCAATCAAGAAGCAGGCTGATGAACTGTTGTTCTACTCGAATCTTGTCTATTCGGAAGCGCGGGCGAAGGCAGCGCAGAAGTTGATTTCGATCGCGCCTGACACTTTGACGAAAGCGTTCTTCTGCAATTCAGGAACAGAAGCGAACGAAAACGCGATGCGCATGGCGCGGATGGCAACTGGCCGCGAGAACGTCATCACGTTCAGTGGTGGTTTTCACGGTCGAACCGCCGACGCGATTAGTGCCACCTTTCTCGGCAAGTATCGTGAGATCGGCAAGCCGAATGTGCCGGGACATCTGCAAGCTGAATTCGGCGACATCGATGCAGTGCGCGGACTTGCTGACGAGTCCGTCGCGGCGATCATGCTCGAGCCAATTCAATCGATGGCCGGCGTGCGAATGGCTGAGCTTTCGTTTTATCCCGCATTGCGCGAACTTTGCGACCGCCGCGGCATCGTTTTGATTTATGACGAAGTCCAGACCGGCGTTGGTCGCACCGGTGAATGGTTCTTTGCAGGCAGCGAATCAGGTGCCGGTGTTGTACCCGACATCATCTCATTGGCAAAGGCTTTAGGCAGTGGCATTCCTGTCGGCGCGTGTCTCGTGACTGAGAAGATTGCGTCGCACATCAAAGAGAACGATCTCGGGACGACGTTTGGCGGCGGCATGATCGCGATGGCCGCAGTGACGGCGACGCTCGAAGCGATTGAAGAAGACGCAATGCTCGCGAACGTGTGCGCAGTGGAAGCGTACTTGC
>Ga0207689_10006154_pt1 | contig 10620 bp, 11 predicted proteins | sample KBSMisM52_FD_184312 | JGI IMG/M metagenome (GOLD analysis project Ga0207689, IMG submission 184312) | Miscanthus rhizosphere microbial communities from Kellogg Biological Station, Michigan, USA - KBS Miscanthus M5-2 (SPAdes) (version 2) | ecosystem: Host-associated > Plants > Roots >... | reverse complement strand
CCGACGCCATTGCGGCCGCTCATGAGCGCGGCCCACGTCGTTTCAACTGAATTGCCAACCGGTGTTATCAGGCCTAACCCTGTGACAACTACACGTCGTGCCAAATCAAACTCCTTGAAGACGGTGAAAAGTAAATAGTGAAGAGTGAAAAGCAGACGGACTTCGAATCGGTCCTAACTTTTCACTTTTCACGGTTCACTGGCCGACTACTTCTTATGTTGGTCGATGTAGTTGTAGGCATCGCGCACGCTCTGGATTTTTTCCGCGTCTTCGTCAGGAATCTCGATGCCGAATTCCTCTTCAAAACGCATGACGAGTTCAACTGTATCCAAAGAGTCCGCTCCCAGGTCGTCGATAAACCGGGCATTCGGCGTAACCTCATTTTCATCAACACCTAATTCGTCGACGATAATCTGTTTGACCTTACTCTCTATTTCTGGATCGGGCATTTCGTTTTGCTCCTCTTTAAAATATCAATTCACGGTAGAACAGGAATTCTTGTCTGTCCTCATCTAAGCATCTAAAACATCGACAGGCAAGAATGCCTGTCTTACTAAACACCAAGGCCCGCTGCAGCGCTCCTAAGGCTGGCAGCGTCCTCAACATTAAAACACTTCACGTCGCGACTTATCTGACGCAGCAAACCACTTAGAACTTTGCCAGGGCCGACTTCCACGAAAGTATCAACACCTTCCCTGATCAACAACTCCATTGACTCCAGCCAGCGTACTGGCGATGATACCTGTCTCACCAGTGCCTCTCGTGCAGCGGCTCCGCTGCGAACTATCGCAGCGTCAACGTTTGTTACCAGCGGCACTGCCGGATCAGCGAACTCTATGCCAGCGAGGTCCTTAGCGAGACGTTCCTGAGCCGGCATCATGAGCGCGGAATGAAACGGCGCGCTGACGTTGAGCTTTAGCACTCGTTTCGCACCACTGTTGCGCAACAACTCGCTCGCCCTGTCCACCGCCTCCGTGTTCCCGGCTATTACGACCTGATTCCCCGAGTTAATGTTCGCGGGCGCGCAAATCTCACCTTGTTCAGCTTCGGCACAGGCCTTTTCGATTTCGCTCAGGCCGGCGCCGATTACCGCTGCCATCGCGCCGGTGCCGACCGGAACCGCTTCCTGCATATAGCGGCCGCGCGCTCTCACGGTTTTCGCCGCATCAGCAGCTGTCAGCGAACGGGCTGCAAACAAGGCTGAATATTCGCCCAAGCTGTGTCCCGCGACAAAATCAGGCTGCGGAAACCCTTCCGCTTTCATTGCCTGAAGGGCCGCCGCGGAAATACTGAAAATTGCGGGCTGCGTATTCTCCGTCAGTTGCAGGTCTTCGGGAGACCCCGCAAAGCACAACTGCGACAGGGAAAAGCCAAGAGCATCATTAAGTTCTTCAAAGAGCTGCGCTGCCGCGGGGAAATTGTCGCACAAGTCCTTCCCCATTCCTGGATATTGCGACCCCTGGCCAGGGAAAATGTACGCTAGTGACATCGGTCAATAGTAAATAGTGAAAAGTGAAAAGTGAAAAGTAAAGAGTGAATACCCAAAGGTGAATTGGTTTTTGCCCGGTGGTAGATTTTCGTGCAGCCATGGTCTCGTCGAATTACCAGGCTGTCACCAAAAACTAACTATTCACTTTTCACCTTTCACTTTTCACTGTTCTTTTCTACCAACGAACCAGCACGCCACCCCAGGTTACGCCACCGCCAAATGAGGCCATCAGCACCAGGTCGCCCTCAGTAATCTTTCCCGCTTCTACACACTCATCCAGCGCGATAGGAATAGACGCGGAGGAAGTGTTGCCATGCATTGCAATATTTGAATAAACGCGCTCACTCTCTACGTTAAGTTTGCTGGCCACTCCGTCCGTAATTCTCTGGTTTGCCTGGTGTGGGATGAAGAGCTTCACATCGGCTGCGGTCACTCCGGCTTCTTCCAGCACTTCTCGAGAGATGTCGGTCATCGACCGCACCGCGACCTTGAAGAGCTCATTTCCCTTCATCTTGAAAAAATGGTCACCCGCAGCCAGCGTTTCGGCGGTGGGCGGACGTCGCGTTCCGCCACCAGGCGAAAAAAGCTGTTCCTCATACCTGCCGTCTGACTTTATCCGAGCCGCGAGAATTCCCCGGTCTCCTTCGACCGCGCCGAGCACTGCCGCACCGGCTCCATCGCCAAACAAAACGCAGGTATTGCGATCGGTATAGTCAACATATTGCGTCAGAATCTCTGCCCCGATCACCAACGCATATTTCGATTGCCCGGTGCGGACCATTGCATCCGCCAAACTTAAGCCATAGAGAAACCCGGAGCAGGCAGCGACGACGTCCATAGCTGCCGCCTTATTGGCCCCCAACTCCGCCTGGATTATGCAACCCGTTGACGGAAGGATTTGATCCGGACTAACGGTGGCACAAAGCAACAAGTCAATGTCTGCTGCCTGCAACCCGGCGCGCTCGATTGCCTGGCGCGCAGCGCGAACAGCAAACAACGAAGTGTATTCGCCCGGAGCAGCCTTCCGCCGTTGCTTAATTCCGGTACGGCTGGTAATCCAGTCGTCCGAGGTTTCGACCATCTTTTCCAGCTCGGCGTTCGTCAGAATGCCTTCCGGATAAGAGTGTCCGGTACCCAGAATCGCAGCGCGAATATTTCCCATCAAGTCCTCTGTTGCTTATTTGCGGTCGGTAATACTATCCACTACCCTTCGGAAAACCAAATCGCTAATCACCCGGGTACTGGGTAAGTTTCATGTTCGATAAGCTTTACCTTGTCGTGGTGCAACGACAAACTGAAGTTTGTCGGACATTTTCTGTGAAACTGACCCACTACCGTCACCCCGTTAAGACCGCGAGGCCAATGTAACTACGCAGTCTGCGTTACCAGATGCAGCGCGTTGGTTTCTGCAATTCCCTTTTCGATTCTTTCACCGGCGCGGTTTTCGGAAAACTCCTTGACGCTGCGTATCGCGTTTCGAATGGCTCGAGCATTCGAGCTGCCGTGTCCGATTACTACGATCTTTCGCACTCCCAGCAGCGGTGCGCCACCGTGTTCGGAGTAGTCAAGCCGCTTCTTAATGTTCCGAAAAGCCGGCTTCGCAAGCATTGCTCCGGCCTTGGTTACAGCCGAGGCGGTCAGCTCTCGTTTGATCATCGAAAGCATCGCGTCGGTCAGACCCTCAGAAAGCTTGAGCATCACGTTGCCGGTAAAGCCGTCGGTCACGATGACATCAACTGCTCCCGAGAACACGTCGCGTCCCTCGACGTTTCCCATGAATTTCAGGCTCGTCATCTCGCGCAGTAAGGGAAACGCTTCCTTGGTCAGGTCGTTGCCCTTAGCTTCTTCCTCACCAATACTCATTAAGCCGACAACCGGACGAATCGTGCCGAGTACTGCGCGCGAATAAGCGTCACCCATGATAGCAAACTGCACCAGATGATGAGGTTTGCACTCAGAGTTTGCGCCAACGTCCAGTAACAGTGTCGGCTTGTCTGACTTTGTAGGGATTAATGCGGCAAGTGCGGGACGATCAACGCCGGGCAACATTCCAATAACCATCTTTGCAGTGGCCATTGCGGCACCGGTATTACCAGCCGAGACAAACCCGTCGGCTTTTCCGTCAGTTACCAGTCGCGTGCCGATTCTCAAGGAACTCTTCTTCTTGCGTCGCACGGCGGACATTACCGGCTCGCCCATGCCAATGACTTCGGCAGCTTCAACCAGTTCAATTCCTCGATCGCCATCGCCGCGCCAGCCGCAGCGTTTTAATTCAGGTTCGAGTTTTTCCGGCTGGCCGACCAGGATTACCTTAACGCCTAAATCGCGCGCGGCGGCCAACGCTCCATCAATCTCTGCGTGGGGCGCGTGGTCGCTACCCATCGCGTCGAGAACGACTTTTCCCGTCAGCCGGGCTTCATCCTTCGACTGAGTTCGCACAGACGATACTCTGAATCAGCTTAAGTTTGCTCTACTCGTACAACTTGCCGGTCTTTGTAGTAGCCACACTTCGGGCAGACACGGTGTTGCAGGCGAGGCTCCTGGCAATTAGGACAGAGGCTGGTCTGCGGTGCCCGCAGAGCATCATGTGCGCGGCGCTTGCCACGGCGAGCTTTTGAATGTCGTCGCTTAGGATTTGGCATAATTACTCCGATCGGAAATCCGTAAATTGTAAATGGTTAATAGTAAATAGACGACCGTGACGCTTGGTTTCTATTCACTATTTACCATTTACTCATGCTTCTCTATTTACTATTCGCTAGTTTTTTCAGACCCGCCCAGCGGGGGTCGATTTCCCGGGCCTCACACCCGCACTCCACCGAATTCATGTTGGCGCCACAAACCGGGCAGATCCCTTTACAGCTTTCTTCGCAAAGAACATGGTCGGGAACAGCCAGCAGCACTTCTTCCTTAACCAGCTCATCGATGTCGATCGCCTCTCCGTCAAAGACCGAGAGATCAAGGTCCTCTTCGGTAAGCTCTACGGCTTGCTGGGCTCGATAATCCTCAGCCGTCACATACTCGAGCTTGAAGTAAGAATCGATCGGCAATTCAATCAATTTCAGACAACGATCGCATTCAGCCTGCACCCGCGCGGTAACCCGCCCGCTTACATGGGTTCGATTCCCTCGCTGGCGAACCTTTCCGGAAACCTCAGCCGGCTCGATCAGTTTTACTCGCTCGTCTTCAAGGGCAAGCTCATCCGGCGCGTACTCGTGGGCGAACACGCCCTTTCCGCTTTCCAGCCTTGCAAGCTCAATCCGCATTGACTGACACCCTATTGCGAATAGCACATTTTAGCGCCTGAAACGCAAAAGGCCATTATAACTACGAGGAGCAGCGTGTCAACGAGAGGGGCCGCCCGGTGTTCGGATATTAGATTGTTGCCGAGTCACTAAACACGCTACCCCACGCTCGCGTCCAACGATTTGTTAGATTGCGCCTTACGTTGAATACTTCCGGTTCAGCGTGTTCCCGAGCCGGGCGACGGGCAATCGCTGTCGTGAACATGGACGATCAGCCACTCTCCTCGGACTCGCTGGAAGATTAAGCTGAACGCTGCGGAATAGGGCCGCATGGTGCCATCCTTGGAGGTCTCACTACCCACCAGACGGAACGCAACGAGTGCTGCGTTCGCTCCAAGAATACGGACGCGCGGCTCCACGATCTTGATGGACCAGGAGAGATTCCAGAAGTTCTTCTCACGGAGTTCCTTCAGGAGCCCCTCCATTGAGCCGAACTCGTCCCCGATGCCGTACAGCTGGCTGGAAACATCGTCGGCGTGAAGCCGGCGCATCCGTTCGACATCCTTTTTATTCCAGGTGTCAACCCATTCTTGAGCACGAGCAACGAGCGTGTCAGAAACAGGTGCGGTTTTGGAACCCGAAGTCTGAGCGGATAGCGCCGCAGGACAGAACAACAGAAAGGCAACCACCGAGAGCAACCGGGCCATGGGACCACCTCCAGAAGTAAAGATCACTAAGCAGCACGTCCAACCTCCATTCCTTAGTGCCTCACCAAAGGCCGCCTCGTACTGGGTCCGTTTGATGTCCGATAAGGTTTAGCGTGTCGTGGTGCTGCGACAAACTGAAGTTTGTCGGACATTTTCGTTGAAACTAACCCACTGCCCCGCCTAACGCCCATCGCTGTACGCTGAAATACAGGCGCTCAGCGCGTCCTGGCGCAAGGCTTCGGCCAAGCGGCGATCGCCTCCGGTTATGAGCCTTCGGACGTTTGCTGCTGACATACGGAAAGGTGGCGCGGCTGGCGATCGAGTCGAATGCGGCTGTCTCCCTTTTGTCGCTGCAGTCTTGCGAGCAACCGTTCCGGCGCCTGCTCGTTGAAAATAATCTTCAGCGAGCTTATTGTGCCCGGCGCGTTGGGAGATCAAGCCCAGCATGTAGAACGCTTCGCCGTAGTCCTCGTCCAACTCCAGGGCTTTCCGCAAATGGCGTGCAGCCAAACCGTCGCGCGACATCTGGTAGTAAAGGCAACCGAGCGCATAATGGGCCTCCGGTGAAACTTTGCTGGCGAGCGCCAACTTAAACTCCTGGAGCGCCTCGCGCCACTGCGCTTCCGCAATGAATAGTCGGCCCAGACCATAGTGTGCGGCGAAGGTCGAACCACCGAGGAGCGTGGCACTACTCAACAACTCCTTCGCACGCGGAACATCGCCTTCGTCGGCGCAAATCAAACCCAGCAACAGTGAAACGCGCCGATCCCGTGGCGACAGTTCGTAGGCCCTGGCCAGGTAATTACGGGCCCGCCGCGTTTTGCCGGTCTTAAAGAAGTGCTCACCTAAGAAATACTGTAAGGCAGCATTGTCTTCAGCCATCTCCGCGGCTCGCTCGAGAGAACGAATGCCACGCCTGGCCTGATCATCGTCAATAAACAGAAACCCTTCATTTATACTTTGCTCGAAGGCGCCGGCCTGTTTACCGTGGTACGTGGCAAGGATTTGTAGCCGCAACTCCTCACGACGCTCACTCTCGAGTTGCTCTTCAGCATCCTTCTGACAACGATCAAGCCATAGCCGCTCAAGTTTTTCCCCTTCTACCAGACCGTCGTCAGTCAAAAGACCTACCAGCGCTTTGACGAGCGCACGGTCGAAGTGTGCGTTCTGTGCCTGACGCAAAAGCAGGTCGAGACCGCGCTCTAACTTCTCAGTCAGCCGTCCCATCCTGTTTTCCAGCGCTGAGATTCGTTCGAGCAGGTGTTCTTCGTTTGGGGCGCCGGAATCGAGTCCTTCATAACGAGCTGACGCCGGCTCGACTACAATCATCAACCTGGTGCCACAACGCGCACAGAATTCCTGGCCCAGCGGGTTAGCCGCTAAACACTTCTGGCAGTAATGGGATATCTGAGACATGGGAAAACAGAACTCAGGACTCAGAACTCAGGAGTCAGAAGTCGACTCGGCACTCATTCAACGATTCTTCACTCAGTACTCAGTACTCATCACTCATTACTTTTTTCAATACTCATAAAATCCGCGGCCGGTCTTCTTCCCCAGCCAGCCGGCATCCACGTAACGTTTCAACAAGGGACAGGCACGGTATTTCGAGTCGCCCAGACCATCGTATAACACATTAAGGATAGCCAAACATACGTCGAGACCAATGAAGTCTGCGAGTTGCAACGGTCCCATCGGATGGTTCATACCCAACTTCATGATGCCGTCGATGCTTTCGCGCGTAGCGACGCCCTCGTGCAACGTGAAAATTGCCTCATTAATCATCGGCAACAGAACGCGATTGGAGACGAAACCCGGTGAATCATTACAGTCGAGCGCTGTCTTGCCAAGCTTTTCACTCAAACTGCGCACTCGCTCGTAAGTTTCGTTTGAGGTTGCAAGGCCGCGAATAACTTCAACCAGCTTCATCACCGGTACTGGATTCATGAAGTGCATACCGATAACTTTGTCAGGCCGCTCGGTGGCGGCGCCCAGGCGCGTAATCGAGATCGACGAGGTGTTTGAGGCAAGTATGGCGTCAGGAGGGGTGATTCTATCCAGGGCGCTAAAGATCTCTGTCTTCACCGACAGATTCTCGGTCACTGCTTCTACCACGAACGAAGCTTCACTTAGCGCCTCAAGTTCGGTGGTGCTCTTGATCCGCTCGATAATCGACTGTTTTTCTTCAGTGCTGAGCCGCTCTTTATCAACGTCTCTTTGCAAACTCCTGTCGATCGCCTGCAACCCGCGCTGCAAAAATTCATCTTTAACGTCGCGCATTACGACGCTGTAGCCGGCTCGCGCTGCCACCTGCGCGATGCCGTTGCCCATCGTTCCCGCGCCTATAACCCCGATAACTTCAGTCATGATTCGTTTTCATAAGGACCAAACCGCCAGGACGCCGAGGACGCCAAACAATCTTAATCGGTTGGCGTATTTGACGTGTTGGCGGTTTATATTTTATCTCTCCACCGCCATCGCCACGGCATTACCCCCGCCCAGGCAGAGCGAAATAACGCCACGATGAGCATCCCGACGTTTCAACTCGTAAAGCATTGTGGTCAGCAACCGCGAACCCGACTGACCGATAGCGTGACCCAGGGCCACGGCGCCGCCGTTTACATTCAGGCGCTCGGGGTCTAATCCCAATTCCCTCGTAATCGCGACCGCCTGCACTGCAAAAGCCTCGTTTAGTTCAATCAGATCGACGTCGGTAAGAGACCAACCCGCCTTGCGCAGTACTTTCCGGATCGCTTCGACGGGCGCCATCATCACCATTGCCGGCTCAACGCCTGAGGTCGCTTGCGCGACAATTCTCGCCATGGGTTCAATGCCCAGCGATTTGGCTCTTTCGCTCGAGGTAACCACAACCGCCGAGGCGCCATCATTAACTCCCGGCGCATTGCCTGCTGTGACCGTCCCGCTTTCCTTTTTGAACGCCGGCTTCAACTTCGCGAGCGCCTCCAATGACGTGTCCTCGCGGACAGTTTCATCGGTGTCGAAAACGACCGGCGATCCCTTTCTTTGTGGAATCTCTACTGGAACTATCTCGTCCTTGAATTTGCCGGCTTTGATTGCTGCGGCCGCTTTGCGATGGGAATTGAGCGCGTACTCATCCTGCTCAGCACGGCTGACCGCAAATTTTTCTGAGACAACTTCGCCGGTGCAACCCATGTGATAGTCGTTGTATGCATCCCAGAGCCCGTCATTGACCATGGCGTCAACAAGTACGCCATTTCCCAGGCGGTAACCTTCGCGTGCCTTGGGTATCAAATAAGGCGCGTTGGACATCGACTCCATTCCACCGGCCACCACCACCTCTGTGTCGCCGAGTTGAATCCCCTGCGCCGCCATCATCACCGCTTTAAGGCCGGAACCGCATACCTTGTTGACCGTCACCGCAGAAACCGCAGGCAACAATCCTCCTCGCAGAGCTGCCTGACGCGCGGGGTTTTGGCCCAATCCGGCTTGAATTACGCAACCCATGATCACTTCGTCGACATCTTCGGGCGACACGCCGGCGCGCTTCACGCTTTCACGCACGACGATCGCGCCCAGTTCGGTCGCGGTAAAGGTTTTTAAGGCGCCCAGGAGTTTTCCGACCGGCGTTCTTACCGCACTTATGATTACTGCTTCCTTGCGATCGCTCATCAACACTCCAGCTGAAGTTAGAAAGAAATTTTCCGTTGTTTACGATTACTATTTACCCGTTGGGGTGTCAAGGAAGCCTAATACTGCGTCAGTTTGATGTCCGACAAGCTTTAGCTTGTCGTGGTGCTACGACAAACTGAAGTTTGTCGGACATTTTTCGATGAAACTGACCCACTACCGGAAGACTAGCTGAACCACTGGCACCTGTTTGGTTTCCGCCTCAACCGTTCAGGATAGTTCTGCGCCAGTCATCCAAAAGTCGCTCAATTGAAAAGCCCACCGACCGGGTGTTAGACTCAGCGCGCTATTCAACCTTCTAATCAACATCCCGGTCACAAAACATGCAAGCACTAATTCTTGCCGGCGGTAAGGGCACACGCCTCCGCCCGCTGACGGTCTACACTCCTAAACCGATTGTCCCGATCTGTAATCGCCCTTTTCTTCTCTACCAGATTGACACTTTGCGGCGGGCGGGCATCACCGACATCTCTCTCTCGCTCTCCTATCAACCAAACAAGATCGAGCAACTCCTGGGCGACGGTTCCGAGTACGGCGTTAAATTAAAGTACACCGTCGAACCGCAGCCGATGGGGACCGCGGGCGCCTACAAATTTGCCGAGGGCCTGATCCGGGAGCCCACCGTAGTTTTCAACGGCGACATCCTTACCGACCTCGATCTAAAAGCGGTCATCCGTGAACACACGGAACGAAAGGCGACGGCAACGGTTGTCCTGACGCCGGTAGAGAATCCGTCAGCCTATGGTTTGGTGGAGACTGAAAGCGACGGCCACATTCGACGGTTCCTGGAGAAGCCTAAGCCTGAGGAGATCACTTGCAATACGATCAATGCCGGCACCTACATCCTGGAGCCCAAGGTGCTTGATCTCATTCCAACCGGTGAGAACCATTCATTCGAGTACGGGTTGTTCCCGGAACTCCTGAAACGCAAGGAAGCCTTCTTCGCTCACATTCCAGCTCGCACCTACTGGATCGACATCGGCACGCCCGAGCGATACCTGCAGGTGCATCAGGATCTGCTGGCTAATCGAGTAGGACGGATTCATCTTAAGGAGCGACGTGGTGAATTTGACTCGGCCACTGCTTCCGAGGTCGATGACATCTCGATAATTGGCGACGACTGCCAGATCAAGCCCGGCGCGCAAATAATCAATTCGGTGCTGGGCCAGGGTTGTTTCCTGGAAGAGCGGGCGCGAGTTGAGAATTCCGTCATCTGGCCCCATACGCGCGTCGGTACCGCAGCGGTAGTTTCCGGTGCAATCGCAGGACGCGGTTGTCATATCGGCCGCTCGGCGATTGTTGGCCCAGGATCGGTTCTCGGCGATAAGACGTCTTTAACCGATTACACGATCACCGGACAACCCGAGACGCCATAGTCGCGCAGGAGAATCGCTGGGACCGCAGGCGTCCCGCCCGCAAACGCGCCGAAGGCGCGCAGTCATAGAGGAATCTCTGAATGCTTTTCGCGCTTCGCGCTCATTTGCGGGCGGGACGCCCGCGGCCCACAAAA
>Ga0207689_10006153_pt1 | contig 10624 bp, 4 predicted proteins | sample KBSMisM52_FD_184312 | JGI IMG/M metagenome (GOLD analysis project Ga0207689, IMG submission 184312) | Miscanthus rhizosphere microbial communities from Kellogg Biological Station, Michigan, USA - KBS Miscanthus M5-2 (SPAdes) (version 2) | ecosystem: Host-associated > Plants > Roots > Rhizosphere... | reverse complement strand
AGTACCGCTCCACCAGATCGCGATCGAGCCCGACCGCCTCGAAGATCTGGGCGCCGCGGTAGCTCTGGATCGTGGAGATCCCCATCTTCGACATCACCTTGCTGAGACCGTCCTCGATCGCGTGGATGTAGCGCGCGATCGCGGCCTCGACCGGCCCGGGCACGCGGCCGCGCGCGACCAGCTCGCCGACCAGATCGATCGCGAGGTACGGGTTGACCGCCGCCGCGCCGTAGCCGATCAGCAGCGCGATGTCGTGGACCTCGCGCGCCTCACCGGTCTCGACGACCAGGCCGGCCTGCATGCGGATGCCCGCGGCGACCAGGTACTGCTGCACCGCCGACAGCGCGAGCAGCGACGGGATCGCGACGTGGCGCGCGTCGACCCCGCGATCGGACAGGATCAGCACGTTGTGGCCATCGTCGATCGCTGCCGCCGCCGCGCGGCACAGCCGGTCGACCGCCGCGCCCAGCCCGTCGGCGCCGTCGTCGACCGGCCACACCAGCGGGAGGGTCACCGGATCGAACACGCCCTCGCGCACCGCGCGGATCTTCGCGAGGTCGCCGTTGCCGATCACCGGCCCGCGCAGCCGGAGCTGGTGGCACTGCTCGGGAGTCTCGTCGAAGGTGTTGCCGTCGGGCCCCATCGTGGTCTCGAGCGACATCACCAGCGCCTCGCGGATCGGATCGATCGGCGGGTTGGTGACCTGCGCGAACAGCTGGTGGAAGTACGCCGACAGGTTGGGCGCGCGATCGGACAGCACGGCGAGCGGCGCGTCGTTGCCCATCGAGCCAACCGGTTCCTTGCCGGTCGAGGCCATCGCCTCGACCAGCAGGCCGACGCACTCGTCGGTGTAGCCGTGCGCGCGCGCGAGCCGCATCAGCTCGTCGCCGGCGATCGCGGCGGGCTCGGTGCCGCCGTCGAGCTCCGCGAGCTCGAACACGTTCTTGTCGAGCCACTTGCGGTACGGGAACCGGCCCGCGACCTCGCGCTTGAGCTCGGCGTCGTCGACGATCCGGCCCTCGGCCGTGTCGACCACGAACATCATGCCGGGCGTCAGGCGGCCCTTGGCGCGCACCCGCTCGGGCGGCACGTCGATCACGCCGGTCTCCGACGCCAGGATCGCGCGGTCGTCGGTGGTGATCGTCCAGCGCGCGGGCCGCAGCCCGTTGCGATCGAGCGTCGCGCCGACCAGCTGTCCGTCGGAGAACACGATCGCCGCCGGGCCGTCCCACGGCTCGACCAGCGACGACGCGTATCGGTAGAAGCTCTTGCGATCCTCGTCGATGGTGAGCCGCGTCGCCTGGTCGTCCCACGCCTCGGGGATCATCATCATCATGGCGTGCGGCAGCGTGCGGCCGCCGAGCGTCAGCAGCTCGACGAGGTTGTCGAACTGCGCCGAGTCGCTCTTGCCGGGCACGATGATCGGGAACAGCCGCTCGAGGCCGCCCGAGAACTTCGCGCTCTTGAGCTGGCTCTTGCGCGCCTGCATCCAGTTGCCGTTGCCGCGCAGCGTGTTGATCTCGCCGTTGTGCGCGATGTAGCGGAACGGCTGCGCGAGGTCCCAGGTCGGGAACGTGTTGGTCGAGAACCGCGAGTGCACGACGGCGATCGCGCTCGCGAGCTCGGGCGCGCGCAGGTCGGTGAAGAACTGCGGTAGCTGGCGCGGCAGCAGCAGGCCCTTGTAGACGATCGTCTCGGTCGACAGGCTCGCGACGTGGAAGTAGCCGGCCGGATCGACGCCGGCGTCGCGGATCCGGTTCTCCGCGAGCTTGCGGATCACGTACAGCGTGCGCTCCCACGCCGACGGCGGCACGCGCCGCATCCGCACGAAGACCTGGCGGAACACCGGCATCACGCTGCGCGCGACCGGCCCGACGTGCGCGACGTCGAACGGCACGTCGCGCCAGCCGAGCACGCGCTGGCCCTCGGCGATGATCGCCTGCTCGAGGATCGCCTCGCATGCAGCGCGGGCCTCCCGGCCGGGTGGTAGGAACACCTGCCCGACGGCGAAGCGCCGATTCGAGGCGAGCTCGAAGCCGAGCCGCGCGATCTCGGCGCGGAACATCCGATCTGGAAGCTGAATCAGGATGCCGGCGCCGTCGCCGGTCTCGGGGTCCGCGCCGCACGCTGCGCGATGCGACAGGCGCCGCAATATCTCGAGGCCATCGTCGATAATCTCGCGCGACCGCACACCTTTGATGTCGGCGACGAACCCGACTCCACAGGCATCTCGTCCATCATGCGGGTCGACAAGTCCGGTCCAGGATCGCTGCGACAAATTCGGGCTCCTGTTTGACCTTGCTCACACTAATGCATCGCGTTACGACATTGCGAGCAGAAAGTTTGACGCGCCGCAACGGACCGGCCGGTAAGACGGTAGCACGCACGCACCGATAGGTGCGCAGAAATCGATGAGGATCTTTCGGTCAGCGGGCGTTCAGCGCGCGAGCTCGCCCAGCAGATCCCCCGCCGACAGTCGCTCGATTCCATCGGGCCGCTCGGTCGGGGCGCGCCGGTCGAGCACGTAGCCCGAGCTACCCGCGGGCAGCTCGAGGTCGTCGCGCAGCAGCGCGAACCAGGTCGGCGCGTTGGCCGGCGGCAGCTCCTCGAGCGCGCCGTCGGCGTCGTCGCCGGCGTGGAGCCGGGCGAGCCGCGCGAGCGCCTGCTCCTTGTCGCGCCGGCGATACGGCGTGATCGCGCCGGAGCGCTCGCGGACGTAGACGATGTTCGCGCGCGCGACGGCGTGGATCGCGGCGATGTCCCACAGCGTCGGGCGCGCGCCGGTCGCGGTGAGGTCGGCGAAGTCACGACCGATGTGCGCGAGCGCCGCGCGATAGCCGCCGACCGCCTGCAGCGCGCCGTGCGCGGTGATGTGCACGTCGAGCCAGCGCAGCCGGCGCGCCTCGAGATCGATCGCGAGCGGCACGGTGATCACGGACTTGCCGAGCAGATCGAAGCGCGGCGCGACGGCGCGCGGGTCGAACGACCCGCCGGCGCCGCCCGGCGTGCGCGGGCCGGGGATGACGCCGGCGAACCCGTGCGGCAGCTGGTCGAACGCGATCTTGGTCTCGCTGAACACCACCATCATGGCGTGGCGCGCCCCGAGCGCGCGCAGCCGCGCGACGTCGATGTCGACGAACTCCGACGCGCCGAGCGGTGGTGGCGCCGCCGTCAGGTCGCCGGAGTGGACGGCCGCGCGGTCGCCGATCATCGGGTTGGCGGGGTCGCAGCTCGCGACGTGCCGCCACGCGCCGTCGAACGTCGCGACCGCCAGATCGAGATCGACGCGGTTACCGGGCGGCTCCTCCCAGTGCAGGAACACGCGCAGCGGCTGGCTGTCGTCGACCGGCAGCGCGAGCTCGCTGCCGCGCGGCCACGCGATCTTCGACCGCGTGGTCGCGCGCGCGCCGCCGGGGACGAGCAGATCGGCGAGCCCGCGGTCGATCACCGCGCGCGCGAAGTTGCGCCGGGCGGCGGCGCGGCTGACGAGCTCGGCGCGCATCAGCGCCACGATCGCGCCGATCGCGTCGCTGCGCAGCGGATCGCGGCGATCGGGCGCGCCCCATGCGTCGAGCACGTCGCGGCGCGGGAAGAACACCCGGCGCGGCCACGGCTCGGTGCGCCGCGCGATGTGCGACGCGAGCCCGAGCAGCTTCGCCGGCGCGCCGCGCGCCGTCGCGACCTCGACGGCGCCGATCACCGCCGCGAGCGCGTCGGGCTGCCGCGCCTGGGCGACCCGCACGAGGTGATCGACCCGGCGCAGCAGCTCGGCCGGGCGCTGGCCGAGCCGCTCGGCGGCGCCGCGCGCGTCGCCGGTGCGCAGCCGGTGCTCGACCTCGCTGGCCCACGGGGTGACCCGGGCCCGGTCGTCCGCGATCCGGACGGTCGCGACGCCGCGCGCCTCGGAGCGCACGGCCTCGCCGAAGGTCGCGGTGTCGAGCCGGGTCTGGCGGACCGCGGCGAACGCGAGCGTGGCGACCGGCAGCCGCGCGGTGTGCTCGTAGGGGTGCAGGCGCTCGGCGACCCGCTTCCACAGCCCGCGGTGCCGCCACATGTCCTCGACCACGTCCTCCACGGGCAGGTGCTCGATCGCCTCGAGCACCGCGCGGCGCAGCGAGCGGCCGACCGAGCGCAGCCGCATCGGCTCGACGAGCCCCGGGTTGCCGCCGAACAGCACCGCGGCGACGCGCAGCACGTCGGTCGCGCTCGCCAGGTGGGCGCGCGTCGCCTCCATCATCGCCGCGCGATCGGGCGCGACCATCCACAGCCGCGCCAGCGCGATCGCCATCCGCTCCTTGTTGGGGATGCTCGCCGGCAGCCACTGCACGGTCCTGGGCCCCATCGCGTCGATCACCACCTCGATCTCGGCGCGGTCGTCGGCGGTCAGCGGTGTGGTGCGGCCGACCAGGCGCTCGAACCGGCTGCGCGCCGCGCCGATCAGATCGAACCCCAGGTGGAGCAGCCGCAGCTCGCCGTCGTGCTGCGTGACGAGCTCGGTCGTCGGCGCGGCGCGCGCGAACGGCCCGCTCAGCGCGACCCGGCGGTGGCAGATCGGGCAGCCCGCGTAGCTACCGCCGGTCCAGCACGCGCCGCACACCAGGTGGCCGCACGGGTCGAGCGCGCCGACCATCGCGATCTGTCCGCACCACGGACAGGGCTGGCTCGGCCGCGTCGCGATCCACGTGAGCATCCGGCGCCGGTACAGCGACGGCGCGTCGCCCGGGGCCGCCGTCGCGCCGCGGAACAGCGGGACGTTCGGGCGATAGGCGCCGAGCGCGTTCGCGAGCGTCTCGCTGATCCAGCTGCGCAGCTCGAGGATCGCCTGGAACGGCAGGCGACGGATCAGCATCGCGAGGTCGAGGCTCATCACGTAGCCGAGCTGCGCAAGCTCGTCCTCGAACTTCTCGAGGTCGACGTCGCGGGTCGGTCGCGTGGCAGCGCTCGCAACGCGATCCGGATCGAGCACGACCGTATGAGTTCGCGCCAGGAGGAGCGTACGGATCGAGTCCATCAGGAGATGGGCGGAGAGTGGATGCGCTACCGAGACAGAAGAGGAAGCACAACCCGAGCCGCCCGGGCATCAGTCTATCATTGATCGTGCGGTGAGCCGGCCAACCACCTACGCATACGTGTTGATGTGCGAGCCTTCACCGTTCGGCCCGATGGGCGGGGCGGCTTGCTCGATCAGCTCCACGACCTGGTTGCCCTCCCGTTTCGCTTGATCCTGGGCGAGCTTCTCGACACGAACGGCAACCAGTTGAGCCGTGTCGAGGCTGGTTCCGGAGATGCTCATGACGATCGCTTCGACCGGCTTTTGCGTCAGTGAAGGCCGGGTATGCACAATGCTGCGGGCGGGGTGTCGGCGAACGGTTTCGCTGTGTTCCGCCGCCTGCAGCTTTCGGCTACCTCAAATTCGTTGGCGAAAGGACGATTCTGGGGGCATGCGCGTGCCGCGTGCCCTTTTCGCAGGAGTCATCCTGGTTTGGGCCGGCCTGGGAGTCTGCGGGTCGCTCCTGCTCGAGCGTTACAACGCCACCCCCGGGGAGCGTGGCCCGGTGCCGCCCCACTGGCCCGAGGCCACCCGGCTGGAGCGCACGCCCGGGCGCCCGGTACTGGCGGTGTTCGCGCACCCCGAGTGCCCGTGCACGCGGGCGACGCTCGAGGTGCTCGGCGAGATCGCCGCGCAGCTCCGCGGCGCGCTCGATCTCGAGGTGGTGATCGTCGACGACGTCGCCGATCCCGATCGCGGCGAGATCGCGGCGCGCGCCCGAGCGATCCCGGGCGTGCGGGTGGTGATCGACCACGACCAGGCCGAGGCCCACCGGTTCGGCGCGCTCACCTCGGGGCACACCGTGCTGTACGGCGGCGACGGCGCGCTGCGGTTCGCCGGCGGTATCACCGACGCGCGTGGCCAGGTCGGCGCGAGCGCGGGGCGCGCGCAGATCACGGCGCTGGTCCGCTTGGACCGCACCGACCGCGACCGGCGCGGCGCGGGCGCGACCCCGGTGTTCGGCTGCGAGCTGGTGGCGCAGGAGCAGAGCGTGCCGTGACCGAGCCGGCGACCTTGACGTCGAGGCCGGTCCACCGCGTCGAGGACCTGTTCCGGGAGCTGCAGGACCGCAACTCCCGGCGCACCGATCGCATGTTCGCGTGGCTGATGGCCGCGCAGTGGGTGTTCGCGGTGGGGTACGCGCTGTGGTCTACGCCGTATACATGGAGCGCGGGCCAGCGCTTCCTGCACCCGCACGTGCTCGCCGCGGTGGTGCTCGGCGCCGTGCTGACCAGCTTGCCCGTGGCGCTCGTCGTGGTTGCGCCCGGGCGCGCCCTGACCCGGCACGTGATCGCGGTGGCGCAGATGCTGTGGTCGGCGCTGCTCATCCACGTGACCGGCGGGCGGCTCGAGACCCACTTCCACGTGCTCGGATCGCTCGCGTTCATCGCGTTCTATCGCGACTGGCGGGTGATGCCGGGCGCGGTGCTCACCCTCACGGCCGACCATTTCGTGCGCGGCCTGCTGTGGCCGGAGTCGGTCTACGGCGTGGCCGACGCCGCGTGGTGGCGCTTCCTCGAGCACGGCGCGTGGACGATGTTCGAGGTCGTCTTCCTCGTGCTGGCGTGCATCGCGGCCGAGCGCGATCGCTGGCGGTGGGCCGAGGGCCAGGTCGAGATCGAGCAGCTGTCGGCCAAGCTCGACGAGCAGCGCACCGTCCTGGCGTGCCAGAGCGATGCGTCGCAGGAGGGCGTGCTCGTGGTGTCGGCGAGCCGCGTCGCGCTGTCCGCAAACCGGCGCTTCAAGGAGATCTTCGGTGAGCCGCCCGGCGACTTCCAGCCCGATGTCGAGGCGCTGCGCGCGTCGGCCATGCGCAACGTCGTCGATCCCAAGCAGTTCATCGACAAGGTCGCCGAGATTTACCAGCAGCCGGACTGCGAGGCGACCGACCTGCTGCAGTTCCTCGACGGGCGCGTCATCGAGCGCTACACCGCGCCGGTCCGCTCGCAGACCGGCGGCTACATCGGTCGCGGCTGGTACTTCCGCGATGTCACCGAGCGGGTGCGCGCCGACGCCGAGGTCCGCGCGCTCAACGCCGAGCTCGAGCAGCGCGGCGCCGCGCTGGCCGCAGCCAACCGCGAGCTCGAGCAGCGCGTGCGCGAGCTCAAGCAGACCCAGGACCAGCTGCTGCTCGCCGATCGGCTGTCGAGCCTGGGGCGGGTCGCCGCGGGCATCGGCCACGAGATCAACAACCCGCTGACCTACGTGCTGGGAAACCTCGAGGAGATCCGGCGGCTCGACGGCCTGTCGTCCGAGGTCCGCGAGCTGCTCGGCGAGGCGATCGAGGGCAGCGAGCGGGTCCGGCGCATCGTGGGCGGGCTCAAGAGCATCTCGCGCGCCACCCCAGAGCAGCGCGAGCCGGTCGACCTGCACGCCACGCTCGACTCGACGATCCGCATGACCTCGAACGAGATCCGCCACCGCGGTCGCCTGATCCGCGACTTCGGGCCGGTGCCGCGCATCGAGGGCGATCCGAGCCGCATGGCCCAGGTGTTCCTCAACCTGATCGTCAACGCGACGCAGGCGCTGACCGGCGAGCGCGAGGGCGGCAACTTCATCTCGATCAAGACCTACACGCGGGCGAGCGGCGACGCCGTGGTCGAGATCGAGGACAGCGGCGAGGGCATCCCGCCCGAGCGGATCCCGCGGCTGTTCGACCCGTTCTTCACGACCAAGGCCGTCGGTGTCGGCACCGGGCTCGGCCTGTCGATCTGCCACGGCATCGTGAGCGCGCACGGCGGCGCGATCGAGGTCGAATCGGTGTGGGGCGCCGGCAGCCGGTTCCGCGTCGTCCTGCCGCCACTGCGCGGCGCGCCGGTCGTTCCAGCGCCGGTGATCGCGCGCCGCGGGCACGCTGCGGTCGAGCGCCGCTCGCTGCTGCTGGTCGACGACGACAGCCGGCTGCTGCGCGCGGTCAAGCGCACGCTCGTTCGCGACTACGACGTCGAGGCCTGCGAGGGTGGGCGCGCCGCGCTCGAGGTGCTCGCGACCGGGCGCCGGTTCGACGTCATCCTGTGCGATCTGCACATGCCCGATCTGACCGGCATGGACTTTCATCGCCGCCTCCGCGACGACTTCCCCGGGCTGGAGCGCACGGTGATCTTCATGAGCGGCGGCGCGTTCACTCCCGAGGCGACCCGGTTCGTGCGCGACTGTCCGAACCCGTCGATCGAGAAACCGGTCGATCTCGTGGAGCTCGACAAGCTGATCAGCCAGATCTACGAGGCCGCGCGGAGCGCCGCGCCCGCGGCGGCCACCGCGAGCGACGCGATGCCCGCGCTTCACGCGCCGCCGCCCGACTGACGTCAGCGCGCGCGCACGAACACGTACGCCTGCTGGCCGCCCTGATCGATGCGCAGGGCAGCAGCTGCGCCGCTGCCCTGCGGCACGAGGACGAGCCCGGGCCACGGTGCGCCCGTGGTCACCAGCTGGCGCGCGCCGTCGGGGCGGCGCTCCTCGGCGACCGGCACGGTCCACTCGCCGGCGTCGAGCACGGGCGCGCCGTGGTCGCGGCGCAGCTCGATGCGGCCCAGGTGCGGCGCGGTCCATGCGCCGAGCAGCGGGTCGAGCCAGCTCGCCTCGGGCGCGTGCAACCGGCTCGCCCGCTGCGCCGCCTGTGCGGCCTCGCTCGCGAGCGCCGCGGCGAGCTCGGGCTCGGCGCGCGGCCGGCCGTCGAACCACAGCTCGAGCAGCCGCCGGCGCAGCGCCGTGCGAAACGCATTGGCGTCGCCCGCGTTGGTCAGCACGACCGCGCCGACCTCCGCCTCGGGCAGAAAGAACAGGTCCGTCGTGAACCCGACGTTGTTGCCGGGGTGGCCGATCACGAGGGCGCCGTGATCGCGTTCGATGAACAGGCCGAGCCCGTAGCTCAGCTCGTCGGTGATCTTGACCTGCGGCGCACGGCGCGCCGCGATCGCGCGAGGCGACAGCAGCCGCTTGCCCTCGAGCGTGCCGCCGGCGAGCTCGAGCAGCAGCACGCGCGCCAGGTCGCGCGCGGTCGACCACGCGCCGCCGGCGGGCCGGACCGCGACGGCGTTGCGCTCGACCGCCAGCGGCTGCGCCGCGAGCGCGCCGCCGAGATCGCGCGCATGTGGAACCGCGTGAACGGCGCGTGCGACGCGGGCGAAGTCGAACGTCGTCGCGGTCATCCCGAGCGGCGCGAACACGCGCTCCGCCATCGCGCGGTCGTACGCCGCCCCGAGCCCGCCGCCGCGCGCATGCACGCGCCCCGCCGCGAAGCCTCCGGCCGCGACCATCTGGTTCGAGTACTGCCAGGTCTCGCCCGGGCGCGTCGTCGGCTTCTGGCTCGCCAGGTCGGCGATCCGCTCCTCGGGCGTCACCCGCTCGTAGTCGAACGAGAACATCCAGTCGTCGTCGCGCGGCATGCCGGAGCACATGCAAACCGTGTCGCGCAGCGTGAGCGCGCGGGTGAGCGCGGCGTCGCCGACCGCGAACGCGGGTAGGATCTCGCGCACCGGCGTGTCCCAGCCGATCGCGCCGGCGTCGACGAGCCGCGCCATCAGGAGCGTGGTCAGCGCCTTCGCCGTCGAGCCGATCATGAACCGCGTGCCGGCGTCGACCTTCGCGGGCCTGCCGAGCTCGGCCACGCCCCAGCCGCGCGCGGCGACCACCTTGCCGTGCTCGACGACGGCCACCGCGACGCCGGGCACCCTTGCAGCGGCCATCGCGGCGGCGACGAAGCGATCGAGCGCCGCGGCGTCGAGCGGGCGCGCGGGCTTGCCGGCGAACGACTCGCGGTCGAGCCCGGGCACCGACAAGCTCTTCACGCCGCTCAGCAGCTGCGCGCGCCGGCGATCGAGCGCCGCCGCGCTGCCGTCGATCAGCTCGAGGTACCACGTCTCTCGCGCGCGCCGGGCCATCGCCAGCACAACGCGCCCATCGGCCCCCGGCACATACTTCACCTGGGCCGCTGCATCCCAGCCGTCGCTCGTCGGCAGCTCCCTGGTCTGTGCCACGGCGAGCGCGAAGCCGGGAGACACGCGCGCCCAGCCCGCGGCCAGCGCGGCGTCGCGGTCTGGCGCCGCCAGCTCGACGTGGAACCAGCTCAGGTCGCCCTCGGGCGCGATCAGCCGCAATCGATCGGGCGCGCTCTCGAGCGTCCAGCCGGCCGCCGCCACCAGCGTCGCGCCCGACGGCGTGCGCAGCGTCTCGTCGGCGGTGAGCTTGCGCGCGGTCGGATGCATGGCCTCGCGAGCGTCGGCTTCGCGCGCCACCGGGCGCTCCTCGGTGGACCGCGTCCGCGGCGCGGGCTGGGCGCGGGTGGGCGCCTCCGCGGTTCGCGGTGCCGCGACGCTCGGCGCAGCGCCGGGCTCGCTGCCGCACGCGACAGCGATCATCGCCGCGGCGAGCGAGAGCGAGAACCAGAGCCATCGCAGCGCGCCGCGGTATCGCAGCGCAGCCGGCAAGCGCGGGGAACAGCTTGCGCGCAGTGCGCGGCGATGGAGCAGCCCGCGATGGGGCAGCCCGCGATGAAGCAGCCCGCGATAGAACAGCCCGCGATGGGGCAGCCCGCGATGGGGCAGCCCGCGATGAAGCAGCCCGCGATGAAGCAGC
>Ga0207689_10006151_pt1 | contig 10626 bp, 7 predicted proteins | sample KBSMisM52_FD_184312 | JGI IMG/M metagenome (GOLD analysis project Ga0207689, IMG submission 184312) | Miscanthus rhizosphere microbial communities from Kellogg Biological Station, Michigan, USA - KBS Miscanthus M5-2 (SPAdes) (version 2) | ecosystem: Host-associated > Plants > Roots > Rhizosphere... | reverse complement strand
ACAGGGTCGCACGACTTCCTCGCTGCACCCTCGGGATTCATCAGGGTTCCGGGTGATTTTGAAACCGGCGCAAGAACAATTCCAGGCAGCTTTCCGTATTCATTTGCTGCAGATGTTCATTTGATTCTCAGTGTTCGTGTTATTCTTACAGCCCCTTTTTCGCGGTTTGAAGAGGGGCGCACCACAGGTTTTGGGTCAGGAATCAGGGCTTTAGGAGGCTTTTGTGAGAACCAGATTATACGTGGCCGGACTCATCATTCTTCTTGCAACATTTTCGGTAAGCATTTATTCACAACAGACTGGCGCTGCGCACCGGCCGGCAACCAACGCGGCCAATGCTGCCGCAGGAACCGCCGCCAGGTCGGGTGCGAACTCACGAGTTAGTAGCGCCGTCGTGAAGAGCGATGTCTCTGAAGCGCTGTCCGTAATCCAGGACAACTACATCGATGGCAGGAAGCTCGACTACAACACGATTTTCAAATCGTCGATTAGTGGCATGTTGAACGTGCTCGATCCGCACTCGACCTATCTCGATGCGTCTGACTACGCAGCCTTCAAAACAGAACAGCGTTCACAGTATTTCGGTATCGGTGCGACCATTGGCGATCTTACCCAGGGCGATCAGGTCAATACTTACATTCGTGCCACTTTTGAGGAGGCACCCGCGGCGCGCGCCGGGTTGCGGTTTGGTGACAAGATTGTGGCGGTTGATGGTCAGTCAATGAAGGGCAAGACTTTTCCCGAAGTGCGGAAATTCCTGCTAGGCGCATTGGGAACCGTAGTTAAAGTCACTGTCGAACATGCCGGCACCGGCGAGACTGAGACCGTAACCATCACTCGCGACGCTGTTTCACTACCGTCGATTCCACAGGCCTATATGGTCAGGCCCGGCGTCGGCTATATCGCCATGACTGGAGGTTTCAATACCACCACTGCCGACGAATTTGCGGAAGCCCTCCAGAATCTTCATTCAAAAGGCATGAACACACTGGTCCTGGATCTGCGCGGCAATCGCGGCGGACTTTTGATCCAGGCCGTACGCGTTGCCAATACGTTCCTGCAGCGCGGGCAGTTAATCGTCAAGCAGCAGGGAAGAGTCAGGGGCAGCGCCGAATCGTTTCAGGCGCTTAATGACAATCCTGATACGGTGCCTCTGGTTATCCTGGTAAACGGCGAAACTGCTTCGGCTGCCGAGATCGTTGCCGGAGCCTTACAGGATCATGATCGCGCATTCATTGTGGGCGAAAACAGTTTTGGTAAGGGACTCGTCCAACTTCCTTATCAGCTCGAATACGATTCAGCCTTGCTTTTAACCATTGCCAAGTATTACACGCCATCAGGCCGCCTGATTCAACGTGACTATTCCAACGGCGATAACTACGACTACTACACCCGGGGCGGAGTTTTGAACGACAAAAACGCCCTGCCTGCTTCGCCGGCGGGACCGGAGAGCCATACTGATACCGGCCGGGCAGTTTACGGCGGCGGCGGCATCTCGCCGGACGAGATCGCCAAACCGGGAAGAGTTACACAGGCTGAGGCACGCCTAGCTAACTCCGTTTTCGCTTTTGCATTGGAGCTGGCGATGGGACGTGTAGCCGGTTTTGAAAACTACAAGGTCCAACCAAAGATCGAGTTTAATCACGATCTTCAGTCAACTGATTTTCCTGTTACTGATGCGCTCTTCAAGGAATTCAAACGCTTCGTGGGCGCCAAACCGCAGTACAAAGCGACACCGGAGCAGTTGGAGCGCGCCCGTCCGTTTGTCGAGCGACAGCTACGCTTCGAGATGGCAACAGCCGCTTATGGATCACTGGCAGCCACGCAAGTGTTCAATGAAAGCGATCCGCAATTGGCAAAAGGTCTCGACGCTATGCCGCGGGCACGCGAACTCGCTTTGGCAGCAAGGCGTGCGCGTGCGCGTTCGTAATTAGTAGGACAGACACTCTGTCTGTCTCACAATCAGAGAGAGGCCACGCATCCAATAGTGCGTGGCCTCTTCTTTTTGTCGTAGAGCTGCTCACCATAGTCCAATTGACCATTTGCGATTGAGGGTTCACCATCCTCTCATGACGCCAACCCGCCCCCTCATAATCATCAATAGTGCTGCCGCGAAAGCCCGCCAGGCCAAACCTCTTGTACTCCAACGTCTTGAAGCCGCAGGCGTGAACTTTAGTTTCTACGAAACTACACGGCCGGGCGATGCGACAATCCGAACTCGCCAGGCGTTAAGAGACGGCGTAATGACCGTCGCTGCAATCGGTGGCGATGGCACCCTCAGCGAGGCCGCCGAAGGTTTTTTTGAGTTCCATAAACAGTTGGAAGAATTGCCCACCCCAATCAACTCCGAAGCGCGGCTGGCAATTCTTCCAGCCGGCACTGGCGACGACTTCGCTCGCAGCCAGATGGGCCGGCGCGAGCCGCTTAGTAAGTGGATCGACATTCTCGTCTCCCACTGTCAAACGGCCAGCGAGGCGAAGGTGCGCCAGGTGGATGTTCTTTACGGTCTCTGCGACGAATACCAAACGCCCTTCATTTGTTTGAACGCTTCCACGATGGGCATTGGCGGCGAGACGGCCGGTCGCGTTGCGGCCCAGGGTAATTTTCTTCGCAGTTTTTCAGGTGAAGCCAGGTTTGCCGCCGCCGCGCTCGCGGCCCTCGCAGGCTGGCGTGAAAGGCGAGTGCGAGTTTCCGTCGACGACAGTGAAGTCATCGAAGGCAACATGAATCTGGTAGGAGTTGCCAACGCTCTATACGCAGGCGGAGGCATGATGCTTTCGCCGCAAGCGCAGATTGATGACGGGAAACTAGATGTCATTACGGCCACTGGCTTGAGCCGCGCAAACATCGTGCGTGAGCTGGCGCGTATACATAAAGGCGGACACGTGCAAAACCCGAAGGTGCGCATAGTGCAAGGTGAAGGAGTTAGTATCGAAACTTTTTCTCAGGAAGACGCGATGCTGATTGAGGTAGATGGAAATGTACGCGGCGTGACGCCGGTTGAGTTTCGTGTGATGCCAAGCGCTTTGAAATTTGTGGTGGGATAAACAAGCACCTGGTGGTTTGGAGGAGATCAAGAAATAGCATCCACAGATTGCGCAGATTACACCGACTAAGCAAAAGGAAGATCCAAACCAGCAAACTGATCAGTCTATTTCAGTTCTTGCATCTGTGAAATCTGCGTAATCTGCGGATAGTTATTCTATTTGCAGGGCTCAGGCCTTGGGTTTAGCCCCGCTCTTTCTTTTCAATATCAGCGACCTTTGCAACTCTTCGCCGATGTCGCTCCTCGCCGCTGAAGCGCGCCGCCACAAACGCGCGCACAATGTCCAACGCTAACTCCTCTCCGACCACACGGGCCCCGAGACACAACACATTGCAGTCATCATGTTCGCGTGATTGGTGTCCGGAGTAGGTGTCACCGCAGAGAGCGGCACGAATACCGTTGAGTTTGTTTGCGGCAACCGCAGCACCCACGCCGCTACCGCAGATGAGGATTCCGATATCGGCGTCGTTGCGCTGGACAGCCTCGCCAACCTTGATGGCGTAATCGGGATAGTCGTCAGGCCGCGAACCAACGTGGGTGCCGAAATCGATGATCTCGTGTTCCGCCGCGGCAAGTTCTTTTATAACTCGCTCATTGAGCGGATAACCACCGTGGTCGGCGCCTATTGCAATTCGCATGGTTCAGAGCAGCGCTCTTGCGTGATTCAAAACGTTCTCGACATTGAAACCCAGCTCGCGCATCACCACGTCGCCCGGAGCTGAAGCGCCAAAACGATCGAGGCAGATTACGTCGCCCTGTGCGCCGACGTAACGGTCCCAACCCTGACGAACGCCCGCTTCAATCGCCAGACGCGCTGTGACACCGGGCGGCAGAACTTCCTCGCGATACTCCTCGGTTTGCTCTTCGAAAAGTTCCCAGCAAGGCAGGGATACAACGCGTGTCGGGATGCCGTCGGCTTGCAGCTTCTCGCGAGCTTCGAGAGCTAGCGAAACTTCAGAGCCGGTAGCGATCAAAACAAGTTGTGGCGTAGTCGCGCTATTACTGCTGTCGCTTCCGGATGGTCCTGGGATTTGGGACTTTGGACTTTGGGCACCCTCAGCTTCAGCGAGCACATAACCTCCGCGCCGCGCTCCGGCAGCCGGGCTGTAGCGAGTTCGATCAATCAACCCAACTTTCTGTCGCGTCAGCGCGAGAGCGGTGGGCGCCTGCCTGCGCAGGATTGCAATCCGCCAGGCTTCGCTCACTTCGGCAGGGTCAGCCGGGCGAATTACGAATAAATTGGGAATCGCGCGCAACGCCGCTACGTGTTCGATCGGTTGATGAGTCGGTCCATCTTCTCCGAGCCCGATCGAGTCGTGCGTGAAAACATAGATCACCTGCACTTCGGAAAGTGCCGCCAGACGAATCGCCGGACGCATGTAGTCGGAAAATGTCAGGAACGTGCCGCCATACGGAATCAACCCGCCGTTGAGAGAGATCCCGGTCAACGTTGATCCCATCGCATGTTCGCGCACGCCGAAGTGAATAATCCGTCCCTCGTAGGAACCCGCCTCAAAATCGCCGCCACCTTTGATGTCCGTATTGTTTGACACACCAAGATCCGCCGAACCGCCAATCAACATTGGCAGGTGTGGTGCGAGCGCGTTGATAACTTCACCACTCGCCACGCGTGTTGCTACCGGTTTGGTATCCTTGAAGTCAGGCAAGTGTGTTTCCCAATCGGCTGGTAGTTCACCCTTCATCGTAGAGCGCCATTGCTGTCCAAGATCCGAATGCTGCTGCTGGTAGCTTTCAGTCAGCGCATTCCAATCGGCTTCCTGGCGCGCACCGCGTTCAATGGCTTGGCGAAAATGGTTCAAAGCGTCATCGGGAATGTAGAACTGCTTGTCTTCCGGCCAGCCGAGATGCCGCTTCGTTTCGCGTACTGCGTCTTCACCGGGCGCATCACTATGCGCCTTGCGCGTGCCCGCGGTCGGCATGCCGTATCCGATTACTGTTTTCACGGAAATCAATGAAGGCTTATCACCTACTGACTGCGCTACGCGAATCGCAGCCTCAATCGCATCGAGATCATTTCCGTCTGCCACGGTCAGCGTGTGCCAACCATAAGCTTCGAAACGCTTCGGCACATCTTCGCTGAAGGCAAGTTTAGTAAACCCCTCGATAGTCACGTGATTGTCGTCGTAGAGGTAGATCAACTTGCCGAGTTGCAGGTGGCCCGCCAACGACGCCGCTTCAGACGCCACGCCTTCCATCAAGTCGCCGTCGGAAACGATTGCGTAGACGAAGTGGTCGATGAGTGGAAATCCATCCTGGTTGAATTTCGCTCCCAGATGCGCGGCGCCCATCGCCATGCCGACACCATTGGCGAAACCCTGGCCGAGCGGACCGGTAGTGATTTCAACTCCCGGCGTCAGTCCGTATTCAGGATGCCCTGGGGTTTTCGATCCAAACTGGCGAAAGTTTTTCAACTCGTCGAGCGGTAGATCGTAGCCGGTTAAGTGCAGTAGCGAGTAGAGCAGCATTGAGCCGTGACCGGCGGATAACAGAAAACGATCGCGATTCTCCCACTTCGGGTTCTGGGGATTGTGTCGCAGAAAACGGGTCCAGAGCACGTACGCCATCGGGGCGGCGCCCAGCGGCAAACCGGGATGGCCCGATTCAGCCTTCTGCACGGCGTCGAGTGAAAGCGTCCGGATTGTGTTAATGCAAAGCTGATCGAGGTCGGGAGTGGGTGTGATGTTTTCCTGCTGCACTGGTGCGCTCATTTCACCATCCTGATTCTGGGGTTACGTTTCAAGTAAATAACTTTTGGTAAATTCGCTGCTGGCGAGCGAGCCCCTCCTGATAAAGCGTGTGAAGCTGCATATTAGGCTCGCACACCGTCTCCACTGATTCTGAACCTGGAACTGAAGATTTTTCTATCGTCTGTATTTTGCCCGTCGCTTCCAGAGCAAGCAAGGCCGCGCCACGTATTGAGGCTTCTGACCTTTCTGACACCAGCACGCGGCGGCCGAGAACATCGGCGAGAATCTGGACCCACGTCGCTGAAGAACGAAGCGCATTGCCTGACGCGACCAGAGTCGCACCGGGCGCAAAAGGCTCGAGTGCAGCGGCAATCAGTGCGAAGCGATAAGCGATTGCTTCCATTGCCGCGCGCAGGATTTCGCTAGGAAGCGTTTGCAAACTGAGTCCGACAATAGTGCCGCGGGCAGAAGGATTCCAACCTGTGCTGCGCTCGCCGGCCCAGAAAGGCATGACCGTAAGGCCATGTGCATCGGGACTTAGCAACTCCAACTCACTCTCGACCGTTGCGAAACTTTCGGCCGGGAGCATTGACTCCTTTAACCAGTTGAAGAGCCCGCCACCATCCGACAAGGCGCCGCCGACGAGTACTCGATCTCTGCTGGCGCGATAACACCACAACCCTGACGGGAGACTATCGGGAGGGACACCCACGAAGCACACACGCATGGCGCCGCTGGTGCCAATCATCAGTGCCAATTTTTCACTCGAGTAACAGCCGGAGCCGATGCTGTTTGCGGCGCCATCGCCCACGGCGGGAACCAGGCGCGCTTCGCTCAATTGCGGCCAACGGGAGATGTAAGCAGGGCTTAGTTGATTAAACGTCCGCTGCGACGACGCGATTTCAGGAAGACTGGCGGGGCTGAGACCAAGCGCAGCAAGCAACTCTTCATCCCATTCACAGGTATGTTGGTTGAACAGGCCCGTGCCGGACGCCATCGAAACACTGATAGCAGTCTCGCCAAAAAATTGACGCGCCAGGTAATCGGCAAATGATAACCATTGGCTGGTGGCGTGGAAGCGTTCGGCCTCATCTGTTTGCAGTCGCCGCAGTTTTGCCGGCCAATAACTCGAATGAAAACGGCATCCGGTGCGCGCATGAAACTTTTTTTCGTCAAATTCCGAACGCAGTTGATAGACGACATCGACGGCCCGCGAATCCGCCCAACCAAGTACTGGCGTGGTCGCCTGTCCGCCGTCATCCACTCCCATCAGGCTGTGCCAGAAACAGGAAAGGGAGATCAACTCGATGCGTATTGCCGATTCAGGGATCTTCGCGAATAACGAGTCAATGGTTTTTGCAACCTGCTCGAGCAACACCTCGGCGTCAAACGTCGCAAAATCAGTAGGCGTGTGACCATAGCTGGCCCTGACGCTCGCTCCGTCAATCTCGCGACCCTGCTGATCGAAAAGTGCAGCGCGTGTGCCGGAAGATCCAATATCCAATCCGAGCACCACCGGCCTCCTCGATCCGGCCAGAACCGGTAACACTCCAGACCACGGCTCAAGGCCGTCAACAATCTCATCCAACACGTTACTCATTGTGCCGCAAGAATCGCACACACGATTGTTGTAGTCCACATTTTGACCGAACTGATAAAATGCCTGCGATGCAAGCTGAAACTCTCAACTGCCCAAATTGTGGCGCCGCAAGTTCAACCGACGCGCCGGCCTGCCAGTTTTGCGGCTCGCGCCTCGCGACCGTTGCCTGTCCATCGTGTTTCGCAATGATGTTCATCGGCAGCAGGCATTGTCAGCGCTGTGGCGCGGCCGCGGCAATACCGGAAGTGAAGGATGCCAAAGATCGCAAGTGCCCTCGCTGTAAGAGCGAGATGGTCCTGGTGACACTCGGACTGACTAACGTGCTCGAGTGTGAAAAATGTCTTGGTCTATGGCTCGACGTGCCTTCGTTTGAAAAGATCTGCGCCGATCGCGAACAGCAGTCGGCAGTGCTCGGGGCTGCGGCGCACGCATCCGCCAGCGCTACCCATCAAACCAGCAAGGTTAGTTATGTGCCTTGCCCGGAGTGTGCGCTGCTAATGAATCGAGTCAACTTCGCGCGCTGCTCGGGGGTGATTATAGATATTTGCAAACAACACGGGACCTGGTTTGATCGCGACGAATTGAGCCGCATTGTCGAGTTCATACACGATGGCGGACTCAACGCCTCAAGGGCGAAGGAAAAAATCGAAATCGCTGAACAACGAGAACGGCTGCGTCAGGAGCAGGTGACCGCGAGCCTGCGCGGTCCGGCGAGACTTGGAATCACGGATGACGACGAACGGCGGCTGACCGGAATTGCATCCGCGCGCGGGCTGCTGAAGTTTTTGCTTGACTAGTGAAAATCCACAGATTACACCCGGGTGAAATGAGGTCAGTACCACCAACGCGGTAGCGGGTGGGTTCTATCGTATTCTTTGATCTTCGGTGGAGTGACCGTAATGACCCACCCACCCACCCGCTACCGCGTGGTGTACTGACCTCATCTCATTGGTGTAATCGGCGTAATCTGCGGATGCTTACTTCACAATCTTCCTTACCAACGCTACAAAGTCTGCGATGTCTGCTTCAGTAGTATCAAACGAAGTCATAAACCTGACTTCTGAAATCTCTTCATTCCAAACGTAGAAGAAGTAACGCTGCTGAAGTAGGGGCACATATTTCTTCGGCACAATGGCGAACACACCATTTGATTCAACTTTCTGCGTAATTGTTATCTGCGATATCTTTCCCAGCTCGGTCGCCAGACGTTGAGCCATCTGGTTCGCATGTTGAGCATTTTGTCGCCAGAGATCGTTTGAAAGCAGTGCCTCAAATTGTGCTGAGATGAAGCGCATCTTGGAGGGAAGGTGCGTGCCCTGCTTGCGGGTGTATTTGAAATCCCTTGCCAGATTCTTGTCGAAGAAGACGACAGCTTCGCCGTACATCATTCCGTTTTTAGCGCCGCCAAAAGAGAGTATATCGACGCCGGCGTCTCTGGTTATAGCCTTCAGCTTTACGCCCAGGCCCGCAGCTGCGTTCGCGATACGCGCGCCGTCAACATGCAGCAACATGTCACGTTCATGCGCAAACTTGGCCAGAGCTTGTAACTCACGTGGTGTGTAGACAGTGCCCATCTCCGTGGCCTGCGCCACTGAGATCACGCGCGGTTGCACGTGATGTTCAAAACCCACTTCATGCAGCAGCGGTTTGATTTGTTCGGCCTTAACCTTTCCATCGGCAGTGATGATGGGAAGCAGTTTGCAGCCGGTGAATTTCTCCGGCGCGCCGCATTCATCGACGTTTATGTGAGCTGTCTGCGCACAGATGATGGCGTGGTGCGACTGAGTGCCCGCCTTTAAGCCCAACACGTTTGCCCCGGTGCCACCAAAGACAAAAAAGACTTCCACGTCTTTGCCAAGGTGTTCGCGAAAGAGTTTGACTGCCCGCGCCGTGTAGGGATCTTCGCCGTAGGCAATGACGTGCCCGTCGTTGGCGGCAGCTATCGCCTCCATGATTTTAGGATGAACGCCGGCGTTGTTGTCGCTGGCGAAACTGCGGGATCGTTTAACTCGATTGGTCATGACAAATTAATTTCAGCGTTGCTACGTGATTCGAGCTATGTGCTTTGAACTTTGTGCTTTGAACTTTGTGCTTTGTGCTTTGAGCTTCGACTTTTTCTTTCCTAATGAAATTGCCCCAGCCAAAGTACCAAGCTCAAAGTACCAAGTTCAAAGTACCAAGTTCAAAGTACCAAGTTCAAAGTACCAAGTTCAAAGTACCAAGTTCAAAGCACAAAGTACTAAGTTCAAAGCACAAAGTTCACGCCTTTCCAGCCTTAAAGTCTTTAATTATCTCTCGCGCCGCATTCGCGCCCGGCCCACCTGTTACCCCGCCGCCGGGATGCGTGCCGGCGCCGCAAAGATAGAGTCCCCTGATCGGCGTTCGATATTGCGCCCAACCGATTAGTGGCCGAAAAGTAAAAAACTGATCGAGTGTCTGTTCGCCGTGATGAATATGCCCGCCACTCATTCCGTAAGTCTCCTCGAGGTCGAGCGGGGTAATCACCTGCCGCGCCACAATCAGTTCCTTCAAATTCGGGGCATAACCACTCAGAACATTTATTACCTCGTCGGCAAACTCCTCACGCCGGGAGTTCCAGTCGCCCTCTTTCAAATTGTAAGGAGCATACTGAATGTAAACTGACATCACCTGAGCGCCCGCCGGGGCCAGCCCGGGATCGAGCAATGAAGGAATGGTGATCTCCATATAGGGTAACGGCGAGTAGTCGCCATACTTCGCTGCATCGAAGGCCCGCTCAAGATAATCAATGTCAGGCCCGATGTGAATACGTCCGGAGAGTTTAGTTCTGACCTCGTCGCCCTCAACGCCTGTGAATGAGGGCAGGCCTGAAAGCGCCAGGTTGATTTTCGCGGAGACTCCGGTGGCCCGGTAGTTTTGAATCTTCAACAGGAAACTGGGATCAAGACAAACTGGATCGATCAACTTCAGAAAGGTGGTACGCGGATCGGCGTTGGAAACGATCCGGCGCGCTCGAATCTCCTCGCCGCTTGTCAATACGACTTTCGCCGCTCGATCCTCGCTGACTTCAATGTTCTGGGCGGTAGCTCCGGTTCTGATTTCGACTCCCGCGTTTCGCGCAGCCATGGCGAGAGACTGAGTGAGTGCGCCCATTCCGCCCTTTACAAACGCTGCCGGTGCAATCGCGTGACCATCCATCGCTGCCTGCCACAAGAGGCCAAGACTCGTACCGGCAGACCACGGTCCGGCAAACGCGCCGAAGATTCCACGCGCCGCGACCAAGGCGCGCATCG
>Ga0207689_10006149_pt1 | contig 10627 bp, 8 predicted proteins | sample KBSMisM52_FD_184312 | JGI IMG/M metagenome (GOLD analysis project Ga0207689, IMG submission 184312) | Miscanthus rhizosphere microbial communities from Kellogg Biological Station, Michigan, USA - KBS Miscanthus M5-2 (SPAdes) (version 2) | ecosystem: Host-associated > Plants > Roots > Rhizosphere... | reverse complement strand
AAGGCACAAGACTTCGAGGCGGTGTTTCTCAATTCGATGTTCGGCCACATGTTCGCGCACGTGAACGAAGGCCCATACAGCGGCGGCGAAGCGGCCAACACCTGGCGCTCGTTTCTCACCGAGGAATATTCGAAGAACTTCGCCAAGGCCGGCGGCATCGGCATCGCCGACAGCGTCTACCAGCAACTGATCGCGGTGCAGGAAGCGAGAGCGAAATGACACAAGGGAAGCCCGCGGCGCCGCTGCCGATCGAGAGCAAGGCCGAGGCCGAGAATCTCGTGCGCCATCTGCTCGCCGCGATGGACGCGCTGGTCGCGACCGTCGAGCAGGAAACCGGACTGGTGCGCGCCGGCAAGCTCAGGCAGGCGGCGACGCTCGAGCCGACCAAGACCGAGCTCGCCCGCCTTTACGCCGCCGACACCGCGCAGGTGAAAGCGAATCTTCCCACCCTGTCCGAACACGTTCCCGATCTGCTCGCCGCGCTGCGCAAGCAGCACGACACGTTCAACGCGCTGCTGCAGATCAATCTGACGGTGCTGGCGACCGCGCATGCCGTCTCCGAAGGCCTCGTTCGTGGCGCGCACGCCGAGGTCACGCGCAAGAACGCGCCGCAGACCTACGGCCAGTCCGGCCGGACAACCGCGCCGGCACGCAACGTCGCGACGCCCATTTCGGTCAGCCGGACGCTCTGAGCAGCCTTTCGGCGGGCGTCGGAAATTTTCTCTTCGCTCGGCGGCCGCGGTTTAATCAAATATTCACCGCCAGTTTCTGTTCGCGCCTTTCGCCGCGATTAACCAAGCTCCCTAACGTCAAGTTAAATCCCGCGGCGCTAAAGTCGCCGCCAGAACGCGGAGAAGGCCTCACACGGTAGAAAACCGTCAGGAGAGGATCATGGATACCGGCCTCGCAGTTCGGCCGACCTCTGGTGCCACGCCGACCAGCATCGCGCGCCCCGATCCGGCGCCGGTCCGTCAGGCCGTTGCGACGGATCTTGCTCCCGCGCAGAGCGTCACGGCATCCACCAACACCGACGCGGCCCGGCATGACTTCGAGCCGGCGCAGGACAGCAATGTCCGCAAGATCATCCTCGACGCGCACAGCCGCGAGGTCATCTTCCAGGTCCTCGATGCAAGCTCCGGGCGTGTCGTGCGCCAGATTCCGGACGAAGCGATGCTGCGGCTGCGCGCCTACACCCGCGCGCTTGCGCAGGGGAGCTCGCCGAACGAAGCTCAGGCCGACCTCGACCTCGAAGCCTGATACCTCCTTTGATTGCAAGAACGGCGGTCTTTATTCCGGCCAAGGCCGGTTTTCGGCGTTTCAAAGCCAGAAGAGTTCGAGTCAAGCAATTCTGCAGCCTTAAGAATTCGCGGTCGCGGAACCACTTTTTTAACCGCGGTCATTTACCGATCGTTGAACCGCGTGTGTCAAAACCGCGGTCGGCCCCTGAAGGGGTCGTTCACGTGAATGGCCAGTACGGCCGACCCGGCCGCGACGGGCTTCTGACCAGAAAGGTTCTAGTACGATGGGCTCCAGTATCACTCTATCGGCCGGCGTTCGGGCCAACCTGCTGTCTCTCCAGCATACCGCAGGTCTGATGGCCACCACCCAGACCCGCCTTGCCACTGGCAAGAAGGTCAACACGGCGCTCGACAATCCGGTCAACTTCTTCACCGCGTCATCGCTTCACTCTCGCTCAACCGACCTGAGCGCGCTGCTCGACTCGATGTCGAACGGCATCAAGACGCTCGAGGCAGCCGACAACGGCCTTACCTCGATCACCTCGACCCTGCAGTCGATGAAGTCGACCCTGCAGCAGGCCCGTCAGGACAAGTCGTTCCAGACCACGTCCTACACGATCGATTCGACCACGATCGGCACCGCGTCCGTCAAGAACCTCTCGTTCTCCGGCGGCGCAGTCGGCACGACCCCTGTCAATGTCGCCCTCAACGTTGCCGACGTTGCTGCGACGCCTGGCAGCGCGACCTCGGGCACGGTCCCGGGCACCTATACGGGTGGCACGCTGACGATCAATGGCACCAACGTGACCATTGCCAACGACACGGCCGCCGCCGGCCTCAAGACGGCGATCGATGCGGCAAGCATCGCCGGCATCACGACGTCGGTGTCCGGCAGCACGATCACGATCAGCAACGCCAACGGCAACGTCAACTTCACCGGCTCCACCGGCGCGCTTCTGACCTCCCTCGGTCTGAGCACGTCGACCAACTACGCTGCCGGCGTCCCCGGCTCGGTGAAGAGCGTCGATACGCTCGTCGCGGCGATCAACAGCAGCTCTTCCCTGATCGGCAAGGTCAGCGCGTCGAACGACGGCGGCAAGCTGCGCATCCAGAACCTCTCGACGGCCGACCTCACGGTCACCGGCGCGAGCAGCTCGACTTCCGCCATCGACGGCAGCAACAGCACCGCCACGATCAAGGGCAACGACGTTCGCAAGAGCCTCGTCACCCAGTACAACGATCTGAAGGACCAGCTCGACAAGTTCGCCGATGACGCGTCGTTCAACGGCATCAACCTGCTGCGTGGCGACAACCTGAAGATCACCTTCAACGAGACCGCGACGTCGACCCTCTCGATCCAGGCCAAGACCACGGCCGGGGCCGCGACGGCGATCGACTCCGCGTATCTCGGCATCAGCACGCTCACCAACAGCAGCGTCGACTCGGATACGAACATCGACGCGTTGACCGCTAACCTGGGCACGGCTCTGAACTCGGTCCGTTCGCAGTCTTCGACCTTCGGTTCGAGCCTGTCGATCGTGCAGAATCGTCAGGACTTCACCAAGGCGATGATCAACACGCTGCAGACCGGCGCGGACAACCTGACCCTCGCCGACACCAACGAAGAAGCGGCCAACATGCTGGCGTTGCAGACCCGTCAGCAGCTCTCACAGACCGCTCTCTCGCTGGCGTCGCAGGCCGACCAGGCGGTGTTGCGGCTGTTCTAAGCCTCAAAAAGGCCTCAACGGCGGGACGGCGGGGCGCGAGCCCCGCCGTTTTCTTTTGCACCGCGTTTCAGCCGAACCGTCGCCGGGATTAACCTTGTATTAGGGTTAACAAACGATTGTCGCTCTGGCTTTTTGCGAAAAGGATTCGCCGCCATGAGCGATGTCGTTCTTTCCGCCGGCGTTCGGCAAAACCTGCTGTCTCTGCAGAAGACCGCAGCTCAGATGAGCACCACGCAGAACCGCCTTGCCACGGGCAAGAAGGTCAACACGGCGCTCGACAATCCGACCAATTTCTTCACATCCTCTGCGCTGCAGAGCCGCGCCGGCGATTTCAACGCCCTTCTCGACTCGATGTCGATCGGCATCAAGACGCTTGAAGCGGCCGACAACGGCATTTCCGCCATTACGAAAACGATCGAATCGATGCAGTCCACGCTTCGCCAGGCGCGGCAGGACAGATCGTTCCAGACAAAGTCCTATGTAATCGACGCAACCGCGATCGGCACCGCTTCCGTCAAGAACATCTCGTTCTCCGGCGGCGCCGTCGGCTCGACCCCCGTCAACGTGGCGCTGAACACCGCGAGCGCAGCCGCGACGCCCGGCAGTTCGACCTCGGGTACGATCCCGGCGACCTATACCGGCGGCACCCTGACCATCAACGGCACCAACGTAACGATTGCCAACGACTCGAATGCCGCAACGATCAAGTCCGCGATCGACGCAGCAGGCATCACCGGCATCACGACGTCGGTCTCGGGCAGCACGATCACGATCAGCAATGCCAACGGGAACGTCGATTTTACCGGCTCCACCGGTGCGCTTCTCACGAGCCTCGGTCTCAGCACATCGACCAACTATGCGCCCGCAGTTCCAGGCGCAGTGAAGACCGTGGATCAGCTCGTCGCCGCGATCAACGGCACCTCGGCTCTCGGCGGCAAGGTCGTCGCATCGAACGACGGCGGCAAGCTTCGCATCCAGAATCTCTCGACGACGGACCTGACCGTCGGCGGCACAAGCGGAGCCACGAACACGCTCGATGGCTCGGCCAGCACGGACTCGGTCGCCGGCAATGATGTGCGCGCGAACCTGGTCAAGCAGTTCAATGAACTGAAGGACCAGCTCGACAAGTTGTCGGACGACGCCTCGTTCAACGGCATCAACCTGTTGCGCGGCGACAAGCTGAAGATCACCTTCAACGAGACCGGTACCAGCACGCTGGTCATTCAGGCCAAGGATATCAACGGCAATCCGACGTCGATCAGCGCCGCCAATCTTGGCATCTCCTCGCTGGTCGGGTCCGATGTTGACAGTGACGATAACGTCGACACGCTTCTCAACGGCCTGACCGACTCGCTCGGCACGCTGCGCTCCCATGCGTCGAACTTCGGCTCGAGCCTGTCGATCGTGCAAAACCGCCAGGACTTCACCAAGGCGATGATCAACACCCTGCAGACCGGCGCCGACAACCTGGTGCTCGCGGATACGAACGAGGAAGCCGCCAATATGCTGGCGCTCCAGACGCGGCAGCAGCTTTCGCAAACCGCTCTCTCGCTTGCCTCGCAGGCTGACCAGGCGGTCCTGCGGTTGTTCGGCTAGGCTGTCGCAGACGCGTCGATGAGGCCCTAACGGCGCCGGACGAGCCTTGGTCGTTCGCGCGAGGCGGAGACTGCCATGGCACTGAAGGTGGAGCTGAAGGCGGGGGAGCGCATCCTCATCGGCGAAACGATCGTGACGAACCACCATCAGCGCACGCACCTCCTGATCGAGGGCTCCGCCCCGATCGTGCGCGAAAAAGACATTATGACGGCGAAACAGGCGGATACGCCGGCCAAGCGTATCTACCTGTCGGTCCTGCTGATGTACACGACGCGCGAGCCGCGGGCTCAGTACGACATCTATTTCGCGCTGGTGCGCGACATCGTCACCGCCGCGCCGAGCACACGCTCGTTTACCGACAATATCAATAATCTGATTTTAACGGGCGAGATGTACAAGGCTCTGAAAGAAGCCCGGAAACTCGTCGACTACGAGAGGAAGCTGCTCGCCCATGCATCACGCGACACAGGCGTACGGAAAAGTAGCAAAACAGACATCGAGCCCGCGTGACCTGGAAGCGGATCTGCTGCTCAAGGCGGCCGCGCAGCTGCAAGCGATCAGCGACAACTGGGATACGAAGGCACGCGAGGTCGATGGCGCGCTGCTCTACAATCGCCGTCTCTGGTCGATCCTGGTCACTTCCGTAACGGAACAAGCCAATCCGCTGCCCGCGCAGGTTCGTCAGAATGTCGCCAATCTCGGCATCTTTGTGATGAATCAGACGCTCTCGCTGATGGCCGAGCCGAAGCGCGAGAAGCTTGGCACGCTGATCAGCATCAACCGCGAGCTTGCCGCCGGCCTGATGGGCCGCGCCTGAGCGGAATCGCCCCGGATTTCGCTTTCGCTCATCCGGGCTACGAGACTTTCTTACAGATACTGCGTGATGTTCATCTGGTAGAGCATCGCGGTCGTCTGCAGCGAGGCTTGCAGCCGCGTCTGCAACGCGAGGATCTGTGCCGCGACTTCCTCCTGCGGCGCCTGCTCGATGCCCTGCAGCAGATCTTCCAGCATCATCTTGCGCTCCGACTGACGCTCGCCGGCGTCCTTCATCGTCGTCTGCGCAAAGGCGAGCTCGGCCTGGATGTCCTGCAGCGATTGCTGGCCGTTCGTACCGGCTAGTCCGCCGCCGACCCGATCGGACATCTCGGTGAATCGCGCCTGCGCATTGGCGTCGCTCGGCGAGAACGACATCGCGGCATAGACGGCGATATTCTCGATCGTGGACCGGATGCCGACTTCGTTCGCGCGTGCCCCGTAGGACACCGAGAGCGCATCGTCGACCTTCGCGGTCGCAGTCCCGCGCGCCAGATCCGTGCCCATTTCGCCGGTGTACCAGGTCACCGTGTCGGAGGCGGTGCCGGCCACGAGAGACGTCGCGGTAAACGGCGACCCGGAAACGCGCATCGGCGGCTGGCCGGCGCCGACGTCGAAGAAATTGTGTGCCGCCGCCATCGCCGACGCCGCCGCGCCGGACGTCGCGGCGAGCTTGCCGACCGCCGTCGACAGCGCTGCCTGCAGGTTGTTCGCAGTCTGCCCCGGCAGCGTCCCGATGGTGAACTCGCCCTCCGCGGGCGGCGTGTTCGCCGTCGCCGTGAGGGTGATCTTGTCGCTCGTCCCGTCCGGCAGCGTGAAGGAGAACGTGATCGCGTCGCCCGGATTCGGATTGGCGGTGACATCCACCGTGACACTGGCCGGCGACCCGGTCGGCCCTGTGACGGTCGCATTGTTGAGCCCGCTCACACTGGCAAGCTTCAGCCCGAATACGGTCGGCGGCGTCTCCTCCGAGATGCTGACCTGCGTGCCCGAAGCGGCCGGAATGACGAGGCGGCCCAGGCCGTCGGCGCCGAGATCGGCCTGGTTGCGTTCGGCCATCACCTGCTTGAAGCCGGCGCGCCCTGCGTCGCCATTGAGGATGTGGTCGAGCGTCTCGGTCGCGGGCTTGTCCGCGGCGCGGCCGGAGAACAGGTAGCGGTCGCCCGCCGGGGTGTTGAGCAATCCGAGAATTTCATCGAGCTGCGACGCCGCGGCGCGCTGCGTCGCGCTCTGTCCGCTCGCGTCGAGGACGAACTGCTTCGATGTCGCGGCGGCCTTTACGTCGCTCCGGAGGTCCGCGATGCGGCCGAGCGCGGTCGAGGCCAGATTGATGCGCACGCCGAGCTGCGTGATGGAGTTGCCGTAGCCGGCGATCGCCGACAGCTTCCCGCGCAGGCCGACCGCCAGCCCGCGGTCGATGCCGAGCCCCGCATAGGTGGTCGATTTCTTGCCCGTGCCGAGCTGGCGCTGCAGATCGCCCAGTTGCGTGCGCATCTCGCCGAGCGTTTGCACCATCAGCGAGGAGCGTACGCCTACTCCGGTGACGTTCATGGCACCCTCACAGCTTGAACAGCGAGTCGAGCATGTCGCGCACGGTGGAGAGCACGCGCGCGTTCGCCGCGTAGGCGGTCTGCAGCTTCAGCAGGTTCGCCATTTCCTCGTCGATGTTGACGTTCGACTGGTCGGCGAAGCGCTGCTGCAGCGTGTTGACGACGACTTCCTGCCCCTGCCGCAGGCTGTCGGCGGTCGCCGCCGCCTCGCCCTGCTGGCTGATCATCTGGCGGATGTAGGATTGCAGCGAGCCGCTGAACGGCGCCGAGGCGGTGCCGATGCCGGCCTGCGGGGCGAAATCGAGCGTGCCGTTGGTGAGGCGGTCGAGGATGAAGTTCGGCCGCGTCGCATCGCCTGCCGCCGTCCCGCTCTGATAGGCAACGAGCTTGGAGGGATCGGCGAGCAGCGCCGCGTTGACCGTGATGCGGCCCGCAAAACCGACGGTCTGGCTGCCGAGCGCACCGATCGCGCCCGAATAGGGATTGGTGCCGTCGAGGAAGAAGGGAAATTCCGCGCTGCCGCCCGAGAGCGACGTGACCGTGCTGGTAGCGGACACCGCATTGACTGTGACCTTCCCGCCCGCGCCGTTGTCGAGCACGCGCAGCGTGGTCCCGGCCGGATTGGTGAAATGCATACCGGTCGAGCCGAGCGCCTCGTTGATCCGCGCGATCGCGGAGCCGAAGCCGGCGGAGAAATCGATCCCGATGACCTTGTCGTTGGTATTGGGCGTGAGGTCGTTGGACAGCGGCAGCACGCTCGGGTCGTCGACGCGCACCAGCGTGACGGTCCGCTGTGTGTTGGTCAGGTTGTCGGTGTAGGTGAGATTGATCGTGTTGCCGGACTGCAGCGCGCCAATATCGACGTCGAAGCCGGATTGCGATCCGGAGGTCACCGCGGTGCCCGCCGTCGTGCGGTCCGACAGCGCCCGCGCCATCGCGGATGCGATCTGGTCGACCTGCGCCTGCGCATCGACGAGAACGTGATCGCGCATCTCGAGCAGCGCCGCGATCTTGCCCGAGCCGAACATGTCGGCGGCGACCATGTCGACCGGCGTGCCCGAGCCGGGGTCGAGCAGCAGCGTGCCGACCGAGCGCTTGCTCGGATCGGCGTCCCATTGCGAGGCCGCCGACAGCGAGCCCTTGGCGTCGAAGATGATCGTGGCGGCGCGGTCGCCGACGAGCTGCGTCCCGGCGCGGGTGAAGATGTTGACCTGGTTGTGGTCGCTCTCGACCACTTTGATGTCCATCAGCTGCGAAAGCTGGTCGATGTAGTAGTCGCGCTGGTCCCTGAGCGTCGCGGTCGTCGCGTCCTGCACGTTGGTGAGGCCGAGCTGCTGGTTGATCGCCCCGATGTTGCGCAGCGCGGCGTTCGCCTGATTGACCGCGTCGGACAGGCCGAGCTCCGCGTCGCTGCGCAGCCCCTGGATGTCGCTGGTCATCCCGTTGAGGTGCTGCGCCAGTGTCTGCCCGGCGGTGAGCACGCCATAGCGCGACGCGCTGGAGTCGGGCGAGGTCGCAAGCGCCTGCAGCGCGGTGGTGAAATCGTTGAAGACGCTCTCGAGCGCGTTGCTCTCGCCCGGCTGACCGAACACCCCCTGCAGCCGCTGGTAAAAGTCCGACCGCAGCGTCGCGTAGGCGCCGCCGGAGGTTTCCGTGCGCAACTGGCGCTGCAGATACTGGTCGAGCTCGCGGCTGATCGAGGACAGCCGCACCCCGATCGTGATGTCGCCGGAGGCCGCGGCAACCTGCGTGGCGGTCTTCTTGACGTAGCCCGGCGTCTCGGCATTCGCGATGTTCGACGCGATCACCGAGAGGCCGGACTGCGTGACGCGCAGGCCGCTGACGGCAGAGGTGAGCGCCTGTCCGAGGCCCATGACGCGCTACTCGCTTATGCCTGTCAGCGCAGCATGTTGAGGACGTCCTGCACCATCTGATTGCTGGTGGTGACGACGCGGGTGTTGGCCGAATAGGCCTGCTGCGTGACGATCAGCTTGGTGAATTCGTCGGCGATATCGACGTTGGAGCCTTCCAGCGAAGAGCCGACGATCTTGCCCGGCGCCCCGAGGATCGCAGGTCCGGAACTGTCGGTGATCGAGAACGCGCCGCCGTCGAGCCGCTTGAGCTGGTTCGGGCCGTTGAAGTTCGCGAGCGTGACTTCCGCGAGATCGAGCGTGCGGCCGTTCGAGTAGGTCCCCACCACGCGACCCTTGTCGCTGATCGCGATGGTCTGCAGCGAGCCCGCCGGGAAGCCGTCCTGCTGGATCAGGTTCACCTGCGCGGTGCCGTTGGTATCGGAGAACTGGGTCATGCCGCCGGAGCCGTGGACGATCTGGATCGTGCCGAGATCGATGCCGTTGACCGTCACGTTGTTCAGCGTCGTGTTCGCGATCAGCGGGTTCATCTGCCCGTTGGCGTCGAATGTGTAGTTGACGCCCGCGTTCTGCCACGCGACCTGCGTGCCGGTGGCATTGCTGTTGACCTGATAGAACAGGTTCCAGGTGTCGGCATGGCCGGTGCCGAGCGTGGCGCTGTCGATCTTGCCCCAGCGCAGCTGGATGTTCACCGGCGCACCGGACTGATCGTAGCTGGTGATCGCGCCGCCGCCGATCGTCTGATTGATGAACGCGGTGGTGTCGAGCCCGAGCACCTGCTGGTTCGACGGCAGCGCCGTCGTCGTGTGCATGCCGAAATTGTTGGGATTGGCGTTGCCGGTGACCTGGATCGTGTCGGTGAGGCTGCTGGCGCCGATCTTGATGTTGCCGTCGGCGGTATTCACGCTCGCGGTGCCGCCGGTCAGCGTGCCGAGCTTGGTCTGCAGCTCGGCGAGCGTCGAAATCTCGCCGACCCCGGTGCCGAAGACGATGTTCAGCGGCGGATTTGCGCCGACCGTAATGGTCATCGTCTGACCCTGCGCCACGGCGCTTTGCGTCAGCAGATTGGTCGGATCGGTGGTGCCGACCGACAGGCCGAGTTCGGCCATCAGGTCCGGCGACGTGCTGGTGATGTCGATCGCGGTGTCGGACGAGGTGCTCTGCAGCACGAGATGATTGGTCCCGTCATACGTCGCCGTCTGCATGCCGGGCGGCAATGAGCCGACCGTGGTGACGCGGTTGCCGGGCGCGAAGCCGATCGCCGTCAGGGTGGTGGTGTCGCCGCCAAGCGTCACGGTGTCGGCGAGCGCCGAGCTCACGACCACCTGTCCGCCCACGACCGACGCCGAGATGCCGTCCGCGCCGCCGCTGGCGCCGGCCAGCGCGGCGTTGATCTTGGTCGCGACCTGCGCCGCCGTATCGGTCGACACGATCGTGCCGACCGAGACCGCAGCGCCACCGTTCAGGCCCGCGGCCGTAATGGTGATCGCCGCCGGCGCGCCGCCGACCGTGGCGCCGCCGCCGGTGAAGCCGCCGGCGCCGGCGACCCGCACGGGCGTATTGATCGCCGCGAGCAGCTGCGCGCGCGTCATGTTCGGGACGAGATTGACCGCCTGGCCGTTGATCGTGAAGGCGCCGCCATTCACCAGCGCCGCGGGCACGATCTGCGTTCCGGTCAGCGAGGCATTTGCGTCCGGCGAAAGGGTCGCGCCAAAGCCCGTGATCTTGGCGGGAGCCGGTGAGCCCGCCACCGGGTTCGCGGCGAAGGTCTTCGGATCGATGAGTTCGGAGCCCGGGACGCTGGAGTCATGCGCGGTCGTCAGCGGGTAGTC
>Ga0207689_10006141_pt1 | contig 10632 bp, 12 predicted proteins | sample KBSMisM52_FD_184312 | JGI IMG/M metagenome (GOLD analysis project Ga0207689, IMG submission 184312) | Miscanthus rhizosphere microbial communities from Kellogg Biological Station, Michigan, USA - KBS Miscanthus M5-2 (SPAdes) (version 2) | ecosystem: Host-associated > Plants > Roots >... | reverse complement strand
GGCGTGGAGATCCCCGCGGAAAAGATCGCCTCCTCCGTGCGCACCGACGCTGGCGTCACCGTCATCGAGAAGCGCGACGAAATGCGCCGCCAGAAGCTGATCGGCGACCTCTCCGAGAACATCGCCATGCCGGCCGACGCCGACATCCGCGCGTATTACGAGCAGCACCCCGCCGAGTTCAAAAGCGGCGAGGAGCTGCACGTCAAACAGATCCTGGTGCACGACGAGAGCGCCGCCAACGAGATCGCCCAGAAGCTTCACGCCGGCGCGTCGTTCGAGGAGCTGTCCAGCCAGTACTCCCTGGCGCCGAACGCGAAGAAGGGAGGCGAGATCGGCTACGTCAGCCGCGGCGAGCTCCCCAAGATGTTCGAGGACGAGATCTTCGCCCTCAAGCCGGGCAGCGTCAGCGGCATCATCCGCACCGACGCCAGCTTTCACATTTTCAAGGTTGAGGACCGCCGCCCGCCCGGCGTCATCGACCTGCCGACGGCCTCGCCGGTCATCCGCGAGCGGCTGAAAGATGACGCCATTCGCGAGCGCATGGCTCAGCTCGTCGCCAAGGCGCGATCCGAACTGCCGATCGCCGTCCTGACCAAGCGTCTCCCCTTCAAGTACACGGGCGGCTTCCCAAAGTCCGAGAACGAATAAACCGGCCTGAAACCGTCGTTGTCCGTCCGTACAGCAACCGAGAGCCCCACATCCTCGTCAAAAGAAGACACGCATGAAGAAAACGATTCTCGCACTCGCCCTGACCGCCTCGGCGGCCACCCTCACCGCCGCCCAGCTCGTGGAAGCGATCGTCATCCGCGTCGGCGACCGCGTCATCACCCGCACGCAGTACGCGCGCCGGCTCAAAGACGGCTACGCCGAAATCGATCAGACGACTACGTCGCCGGCCGACGCCGCGACCAAGAAAGAGGAGCTGAAAAAGAGCCTCTCGAACGATCTGATCGCCGAGCTTCTCATCAAAGACCGCGCCGACCGCCTCGGGCTCTCCGTCAGCGCCGAGGAGCTGAAAGAAGCGATGGTCCGGCTCAAGGAACAGTACGGGATCAAGACCGAGGCCGAGTTTGAGGACTCGCTCCGCAAGTCCGGCATGGCCCGCGCCGACATGGAAGCGCGCCTCCGCGACACCATCCTGATGAACAAGGTCTTCGGCCGCGAGCTGCGCCAGCGCGAAGAGCTGACGGACGCCGAGCTGCGCGAGCGCTACGGCCGCGAAAAGGAGCGCTTCCGCCTCCCCGAGCGCGCCCGCCTGCGCGAGATCATCGTGATCAAGCCCGACGATCCGACGAAGGTCGAGGCCGCGCGTCAGCGCGCCAACGAGCTGGCAACGCAGGCTCGCAGCGGCGATTTCGCCAAGCTGGCGTCGCTGGCCTCCGACGCCGGAACGAAAGCGAAGGGCGGCGATCTCGGCGAAGTCGCTCGCGGCGAGCTTCTGCCCGACCTCGACAAAGCGGTCTTCAACGCCACCTCCGGCACCGTGCTCGGCCCGATCGAATCGAAGTCGGGATGGCACATCCTGAAGGTTGAGTCGCGTCTGCCGTCCGAAGTGCCGGCGTTCGAGTCGGTCAAGGACCGCCTGCGCAAGGACGCCAGTGAAGATGCATGGCAGCGCGACTACAAGGCCTACATCGAGCGCCTGCGCAAAGACGCGTTCATCCAGATCAACGACCAGAACGTTCCAACAACGTAGTTCTACGAGCCGTAGCCGGTTGCACAAGGTTTTGTGCCCTCGGACAACCGTTTATCCCCCGATTCCGTAGAATTTGGGCCTCATAGGTGTCATGCGACGTAACCTCGTTCGCATGCACGAATTGATTGCCGACATGCCCATCGACGAGCGTCCGCGCGAGCGGATGCTCACCCACGGAGCCACCAGCCTTTCCGACGCCGAGCTTCTGGCAATTCTCCTTGGCTCCGGCATCCCCGGAAAGAACGCCATCGCGCTCGCGCGGGATCTGCTGCAAGAGGGCTTCAGCGCGCTGGCGAAAAACGATGCCGAGCAACTCGCCAAGCGGGGCGGCATCGGAATGGCGAAGGCGACCCGCATCGTCTCCGCGTTCGAGATCGCCCGCCGCGTCGCCAAGCACGATCCCGGCGACCCTCCCCACTTTGACGCCGACGTCTTCAGCCGGGGATTCATCGCCCGCAGCAGGTCGTTTACCCAGGAGCATCTCGGCGCACTGTTTCTCGATTCCCGCCGCCGCATTCTTCGGGAGCGCGAAATCTACGTCGGCACGGCCTTCAACGCTCTCGTATCCACACGCGACGTCGCGCGCTATGCCCTCGACGCCAACGCAGTCGGCGTCGTCCTGTACCACAACCATCCCTCCGGCGATCCCGCGCCTTCGGACGAGGATCTCAAGTACACAAAACGAATGAACGAGTCCCTGCGCCTGATCGACATCAAGCTGGTCGATCACGTCATCGCCGGCGCCTACGGCTTCACGTCACTAAGGGCGAAAGGAGTGATTGAGGATCACAAACGACGGAGGTAGTCAGCCCAGAAGGCACGTACTTACCCGGCTACGAGCGCCGGCTTCCGCACCGTCGCCGTCCGTTCGGCGTACACGGGCGTAAACCAACCGTAGCGATCGGGGATTACGCCGGCGATGTAGTCGAAGAACTCCTTCTGGATTCGCTCCGTGACCGGACCACGGTGACCATTGCCCACCGGAACCCGGTCGATGCTGCGAATCGGGGTAACCTCGGCGGCGGTGCCGGTGAAGAAGACTTCGTCGGCGACGTAAAGCAGCTCGCGCGGGATCAGCGATTCGACGACTTCGAATCCGAGGTCGCGGGCGATCTTGATGATGCTGGCGCGGGTGATGCCGGCCAGGATCGAGGCGCCGAGCGGAGGGGTCATGATCTTTCCGTCGCGGACGACGAATACGTTCTCGCCCGAACCTTCGCTGACGTAGCCGTTGACGTCGAGGGCGATGCCTTCGGCGTAACCGTCCGCCGCCGCTTCCTGCCGAATCAGAATCGAGTTCATGTAGTTGCCGGTGGCCTTGGCCAGCGCCGGGAACGTATTCGGGGCCATGCGGTTCCAGGAGGAAACGCGGACGTCGACACCCTGCTCGATCGCTTCGGGCCCGAGGTATTTGCCCCAGACCCAGGCGGCGACGACGATGTCGACCGGGCAGGCGGCGGGGAACACGCCGAGCGAGTGGAAACCGCGGTAGACGACAGGACGGAGATAGCAGTCCTCGAAATCATTGGCGGCGACGACGTCGACACAGACCTTCTTGAACTCGTCGGGCGTGTACGGAATCTCCATCCGATAAATGCGGCAGCTGTCGTACAGCCGGCGAATGTGATCGTCGAGCCGGAAGATGGCCGGCCCCTGGTTGCGCGTGTCGTAGCAGCGGATGCCCTCGAAGAGGCCGGAGCCGTAGTGGAGGGCGTGCGTGAGGACGTGAATCTTCGCGTCGGCGAAGTCGACGAGTTGCCCGTTCATCCAGATCTTTTTTACTTCTTCGAACGGCATCGGAGCCTCCTGTTGGGTGGCAGCGGTGGGACGGGCAATCAGTGCGCGCCGGGGTGAAAAGTTGCCGGAGTATAGGGTCCGGTGTTTCGGCAAGTCAATGCGACAAACCTGCCATTCGCAAAGGGTTTGCAACGAGTGAAACGCCGCGCCTCAACTATGCCAGAACCAGCAGCGCCATCATGACGATGAGGTAGATATTCGAGGCCATGAACAGCCGCCGCGCCCGGGCAGGCGTGCGGGAGGCGAGGAAGGCGAAACTGGCGACGGTCAGGGCTGCTCCGGCGATGACTGCCCCCGCGAGATAGATGAACGTCGAGAGCCCGAACAACGGCGGCAGCACGCTGACTGTGAGAAGCGCGAAGCTGTAGAAAACCGCGTGGCGCGCCGTTGCCTGCCCGTCCTGATCGCGCACCGACAGCATGGAGAAGCCGCCGCGGGCGTAGTCGTCGCGGTACATCCAGCTGATGGCCATGAAATGCGGGAGCTGCCAGAAAAAGAGGATGGCGAAGATGATCCAGCCGCCGGCACGGATCGATCCGGTCGCCGCCGTCCATCCCATGAGCGGCGGGATCGCGCCAGGGATCGCGCCGATGAGCGTACAGATCGTCGAGACCCGTTTCAGCGGCGTGTAGACGAAGATGTAGCTCGTCAGCGTGAATGCTCCGAGCCCGGCGGTGAGCCAGTTGACGGCCAGCCCGAGGTAGACCGTGCCGATCACGGCGATCGCGATCGAAAACAGGAGCGCCGCGCGCGGCGAAATACGGCCGTCCGGCAGCGGACGGAGGCGGGTCCGACGCATCTTTGCGTCGTGATCACGCTCCACGTACTGATTGAGCGCGTTCGTGCCGGCGGCAACGAGCGCCGTGCCGGCCAGCGTGTTGAGGAGCAGCGCCCAGTCGACATGCGGCGCGGCGAAGAAGTAGCCGGCGGCAGTCGTGATCAACACCATCATTACGATGCGCGACTTCGAAAGCTCGAGATAATCGCGCACGCTGCCGGCCAATCCCACCGGCCGCGCCATGGCCATCACATCGCTCATGCCGCCACCTCGGTGGCGAGAAGCGCGCCAGCACCCTGGCGGCGTGTTCGCCAGCCGATCGTGCGCGCGGTCAGGGCGATGATGAGCGAGAGCGCCAGCGTCGCCGCGCCCGTCATCACGTGGAAGCTGGTGATCACCGGCTGCTTGCCGCTCCAGACCACGTAGCCGCCGAGCATGACCTGAATCAGCACCAAGGTCACGAGCAGATTCGAAAGTTGCCGCAAGGGATGGCTCGCCTCGAATCGCCGCAGCCGGATGGCCGTGTAGATGATCAGCGCAGCCACGCAAACGCCGCCCACGCGATGGGCGAAGTTGACGGCGATTTCGAGACTGGTAAAGGACGGCACGAGATGGCCAAACGACATCGGAAAGTCAGGAATTGCCAGTCCCGCGCCGAGGTGCCGCATCGTCGCGCCGATCAGGATTTGCGCGTAGGTTACGAGGACCAGCGCGGAGGTCAGTCCGATCGGTGCGTCGCCTTTCTCCAGCGCGCGTGACGCGCGGAACCAGGTCGATGTGAAGAACGCGATCGAGGCGTTGAGACAGAGAAAGATCTCCGCCAGACCCGCGTGGGCGATCGAAACGGAATGTGGCAGCAGCAAAAGCACAGTCACACCGCCGAGAACCCCTTGCGCGATGACCGCACCGACAGAGCACCAGCCGAGAAGTCGCGCCACGCGTTTCGGCTCGCGCAGCTGCAGCCAGATCGCCTGAATCACCGTCAGCAGGCCGACGGTCGCCGCAATCATTCGGTGCCCGTGCTCGTAGAAGATCCCGCCGATCATCGGCGGCATCACCATCCCGTACGAAAGCGGCCAGTCCGGTACGGCCAGGCCGGAGCCGGTCGAGGTGACCATCGCCCCCGCGAAGATCAGAAAGAGGGTCGCTCCGGCTACGAGCTTGGTATAGCGCCGCAGCCACACCGGGGTCACGTCGGAATGCCTCAATGCCTCGGGCGCAGCTTCAAACGAAGGTTTCATTTCCTAGGAGCCGATGCTGGTCTGCGCCTGCGGCGCAGTGGCCAACCACTTCTTAAAAGAGTCTTTCGAGTGTACGAACATCTGCCCGCGCATGCGGTAGTGACCGAGGCCGCACAGCTGTGCGCAGGCGATCTCCCACTTGTCGCTCTCCGATCCCGATTCGTTGGTAAGGACCGGCGTGAAGTGAATGGCAATCTCCATCCCCGGAATGGCGTCGGTTTCGACGCGCATCACCGGGAGTTTGAAGCTGTGGATCACGTCTTTCGACGTGACATGAACGATGACCGGCCGATTGACCTCGAGATGCAGATCGTTGAGTGTGACGATATCGTCCTTCGCATGCGGGTCGGTGAGATCGAGCCCGATCGGGTTCGACGAGGTGACGAGCTTGATGTCGCGCTTGCCGAAGACGCCGTCCGGTCCCGGATACTGAATGTTCCAGGCGAACTGCTCGGCCACAACCCGCATCTCCAGCGGGTTCGCTGAGGCCGGCGGCACATGCGTCCACCGGTACCACATCGGAATAGAGAAGCCGACCAGCAGGATGACTTCGACGACCGCCACGCCGGCCTCGGTATATGTCGAGAAGTGACTCTTCACGCCATGGTAGCTGGCCTTCGGATTACGCTTGGCGTTGAAGCGCCACAACGTGTACGCGAAGAAAAGGCCCCAGCCGATAAACAACACCAGCATCAGCCAATGCACGTTCGCGCTGAGACGGTCCAGATATTTGCCGTGCTCTGAAGCGTCGACCGGCATCCACTGAGCGAGAAATTTCTCCATGACGTTCCCTTCCGGCGCCGTTAGTGCGCCGCTCCTCCGTCCAGCAGACGGAACGACTCACGCCGCCGGCGCAACTCTTTGGCGCGCCGCCAGAAACTCCAGAACATGGCCACGAATCCGACCTGCACAAAACCGATGATGCCCAGCATGAAAATGATGGCGTTGTTCGAGCTCTTGGTCATCGGTGAATTCGGCGCGCCATAACAGACCGGGCAGGCGGAAAGAATCGCCGGAGCCAGCAAGAGCACGATCGCAATCACCACAAATCGAGCGCGACGCGTCATGGCAGCTCCTTGAGCTTATGAAACACGCGCTTTCCGTACCAGCTGAGCGACGCGCCGCCCGTCACGCCGAAAACGATCATCGTAATCGCGAGCGAGCTCCGCGAAACCATGAACTCACGCACACCCCACACCGCAACGTACAGCATCAGAATGATCGACACTGTAATGAAGACGATATGGAAGGCGCGCAGGGACATTTACGATCCGAATGGGTTGGCGTGATGGCTAACCGGCAGCGCCATCAGAAAGATAAAGAAGATCACCGTGATGATGAGAACGGCGTAAATGACTTTCTTTTCCGAGAGCAGATGCATGAAAAAACCGGCCACGAGGAAACCCTTGATGGTGGCAATGATCAGCGCCACGGTGATGGCGATCTTGAGGGGATACGTCTTCAGTTGATAGAAGGCGAAGACAGTGATCGCGGTCAGCGCCGCCAGACTGACGAAGACAACGAGGTAGGTCCTCATCTCTTTGAGGATGTGTTCCGGGCTGTGATGGTGCGCGTTGGGATCTCCGATGCCGGCGTGCTCGTGCACGTCGGCTCCAGGTTCCACAGCGGCTGCAGGATCGTTCACGTCGTGCTCCTTCTACATGAGGTACAGAATCGGGAAAAGGAAAATCCAGACCAGGTCGACGAAATGCCAGTAAAGGCCGACGATCTCGATCCGGTTGGTGTAACGCTCCGGCTCTTTCGCCCACATCTTTGCGCCAGGCCCGAGGAAGTAGAGAAAAACAATGACACCACCGAGGATGTGCAGACCGTGAAGACCGGTCATCGTAAAATAGATCCCCAGGAAATTGTTCGTCTTGGGAAAGCGTCCCTCGTGAAACTCGTGGCTGTATTCGAATCCTTTGGCCGTGAGAAAGATCAGCGCACAAAGCACGGTGGCGGAGATATAAATGCGGCCCTTCTTCAGATTGCCAAGCCGCAGATGTGACCATGCCATAACGACTGTGACGCTCGACAGAATAAGGATGAACGTGTTGAACGTCGCCAGTTTGATGTTCAGGAACTCATACCCGCGCGGCCACGACTCGGCGCCGGTCCGCAGCAGAATCAGCGACGAGAACAGCGCGCCAAACAGCATGACCTCGGAAGCCAGAAACAGCCAGATTCCGAGCTTGCCGTTGTAGACGCCGGTGTCCGGACGCGGATGAACGTTGTACGGAATCTCCAGCTCGGCGTGACCGACTGAAGCGTGCGCGTGGGCTTCCATCAATTCTCCCTCATCGCCACTGCCGTCGCCGGCAGCAGACCGCCGCGCGGCGCTGGCTCGGTCGCATCCGGCATGTGCTGCGGAATGAACGCGGCGGCCTCGCCGGGAACGTTGTACTCATAAGGACCGCGATAGACCTCAGGCAACACTTCGAAATTGCCGTGCGCCAGCGGAGGCGACGTCGTTGCCGCCCACTCCATCGTGGTCGATTCCCACGGATTCGAGCCCAGGCCCTCGTCGCGATGCCCCATGGCAGCGGCGATGGCGTTGTAGAAAAAGTTGATGATGAACGGCACTTGCGCGACAAGAAGACCGATGGCACAGATCGACATGAACGGATTCGTCTGCGCCGCAATCTGCTTGGCGTGCGCGTACTGCATGCCGCCGTCATAAAGGCGCCGCGAAACGCCGGCCAGACCCTGCGCGAACATCGGGAAGAAGATGCCGTTGATGCAGACGAAGGAAATCCAGAAATGGACGCGACCCCAGAAATCATTCAACTTTCGCCCGGTTGCTTTCGGGAACCAGTAATAGATCCCGGCGAACATGGCGAAGATCGTCCCCGGCGCCACGACATAGTGGAAGTGGCCGATGACGTAATACGTGTCGTGCAAATGGATGTCCGCGGCGGCCAGGCCGAGCGGCAGCCCGGTCAGCCCACCGATTCCGAACATCGGCAGGAAGGCCAAGGCGAACAGCATCGGCGTGGTAAATCGAATCGCGCCGCCCCATAACGAGATAAACAGCGAACTGAGGATGATGACCGAGGGGATGGAGATAATCATCGTCGTCGTCTGGAAGAAGGCGCTGATCGTCGTTCCCATCCCGGTCAGGAACATGTGGTGCGCCCACACGACGAAGGACATAAACCCGAGAAAAACGGTGGCAAACACCATCGACTTGTAGCCCCAGAGAGGCTTGCGAGTTCCATTGGCAATGATCTCGGCCACAATGCCCATTGCCGGGAGGATCAGAACGTAAACCTCGGGGTGCGCCAGGAACCAGAAGAGGTGCTGCCACAAGAGCGGATTACCGCCGCCGGCGTTGGTGAGCGCCTGACCGCTGACCACAAGACCGCTCGGCAGGAAGAAGCTCGTGCCGGCGACGCGGTCCATGAGCTGCAGCACCGCGGCCGCTTCGAGCGGTGGGAACGCCAGCAGCAGCAGAAACGACGTTACGAACTGCGCGTGCACAAAGAAGGGGAAGCGCATGTACGACAGCCCCTTGGCGCGCAACTGGATGATCGTCACAATGAAATTCACGGAGCCGAGCAGTGATGAGGTGATCAGGAAAACCATCCCGATCAGCCACCATGTCTGGCCCGCGGAGGCGATGACTGACAACGGCGGATACGAGGTCCAGCCCGATTGCGCCGTTCCGCCGGGGACGAAGAAGCTGGCCAGCATGATCAGCCCGCCCGGCAGATAGCACCAGTAGCTGGCCATGTTAAGCTTCGGAAAAGCCATGTCAGGCGCCCCGATCTGCAAGGGGACCAGATAATTGCCGAATGCGCCGACGGCCAATGGCACGATCCCAAGAAAAATCATGATGGTGCCGTGCATCGCGCCCAGCTGGTTATAAGCCTCGGGGAGCAGCACTCCGCCCGGCGCGCGCGATTCGCCGAGCAGTTTCATGGCGCTGAAGGCCGTTCCCGGCCACCCGAGCTGCAGCCGCATCAGGATCATCAGGCAGAAACCGAGCATCAGGAACAGCAGCGCGGTAAAGCCGTACTGGATGCCGATCCACTTATGGTCCGTCGAGAAAACATAGCGGCGAATCCACGACTGGTGATGCCCGCCGTGCGCGCCCTGCTCCTCGTCCTTCATGACGCGCATGGCCTCGCGGAGCGCCTTGTGCGCTTCGTCCGCGTACATCCATTGCGAACCTACCCGGATCTGTCGTCTCAATGCCATTGCGGCTCCTGGCTCCCGGCTGTAGAACCGTTATCCCTTGAAGGTGAAACTCAGCGCCTTCGACTCTTTGGCGCCGACGGTGACCTGCTGTTCCTGCTGCCCATACTTCTCGTGCCACGCCACGACCGTGTACTGGCCCGGCGGCAGATTGGGAATCGTGAAGGTTCCGTTGGTCTCTGAGACCGCATAGAACGGATGCGGCATCACGGCCATATACGACTTCATCCAACCGTGCACGTCGCACTTGACCTTGAACGGCGTGATCTCCGCCTTATCGAATTTCCTCGTGGAGACCATTCCCTGTACCGGCTGGCCTTCATTGAACTGCGAATTGACGTTCGGCATCGCATGCACGTTGTGCAGTGTGGCGTCGTCGTTCTTGATCTGCAGCGGCTGGCCGACCATCACCGCGTGAACGTGCGGATGATACTGGCAGCCTTTCTGATCGAGAACGACCGGCGTCGACGGTGCCGGGAAATTGCCTTTGATGTCCTTGATGTAGACAAAGACATTGGCGAGCTCGCCACCTGCGCCGACTACGACATCCTCATCCGTCGCCGGCGCGCTGGCGTGCTGCGACTGGCAGTACGGATCGGCCGACATCTGAATGTTGTTCATCTTCGGCGCGGCGCCTTCGAACTTCACCAGGCCGGTAAGCGTTGCCGCGTCGGCCGAGACAGGGGCAGCTGTGGGAGCGGCTGTTGGAGTGCCCGCGGCGGTGCTGGCCGCGGTGGTCGTCGTCTGTGCTTCCTGGTCGTCTTCGCCCTGATCTTCTTTCGACGCCTCTTTGCCTTTGCCGCAGGCGATCGAGAAAACGAGGGTGCTTGCAAACAGCAGCGATACAAATTTCTTCATGGTCATTGAATCTATCTCCTGTATTTCTAACGTCCCGGTCCGCCGACTGCCGCCGCCACGGCGCG
>Ga0207689_10006138_pt1 | contig 10633 bp, 9 predicted proteins | sample KBSMisM52_FD_184312 | JGI IMG/M metagenome (GOLD analysis project Ga0207689, IMG submission 184312) | Miscanthus rhizosphere microbial communities from Kellogg Biological Station, Michigan, USA - KBS Miscanthus M5-2 (SPAdes) (version 2) | ecosystem: Host-associated > Plants > Roots > Rhizosphere... | reverse complement strand
TCGAAGTGAGTGACACAACAGGCGATGATAGTAGTAATGCGGTCTGAAACAATGTGAAAGCGACAGTTTGGGTACTGAATGCGACAGGTTCAACCCTATTGTTTAAATACGTTGTGCTCTTTGTGGATCTTTGTGTTCTTCGTGACCTTTCCCTACTCAATAAAATATTGGCCACAAAGTTCACCAAGAATCACAAAGGACACGAAGCCCTGGAGACCTCATACAAGACGTGCCTCCGTTGCTGGTTGTACAGGCAGCTACTACAGTCGAAGTGAGTGACACAACAGGCGATGATAGTAGTAATGCAGTCTGAAACAAAATATCTACCTTAAAAACCTATAGGTACATTTTATCAAAAAAATATTTCTTGCGCCTTCGGAAAAAGCATTGTCAAATAAACTTTCGGTGATCGGTGTATCAAGATCGTTGACGACATTTGGAGTATTGCCCTGGGACCATACAAAATATAATTCAGAACCGGCCCTGTATTCCCAACGCACAACAAAATTGGAACGGAACTGTACAAAATTAAAATCAGGCCTGTAGAAACTGTAATCGGCAGTTCCATCCATATTCTCATCTACAAAATATTCGTTGTTGCTAAAACTGATCTGGTTCGGGCTATAAACATAAAAACGGTCACTCATTTTTTTTGCTAATGGACTTGACACATAGGCAAAATTGCTGTACAACGGTCTTGTTATGTATGGCTGGCCATAATATTGTATTGTCAGTTCAGGTGTAATATTATAGCTCAAACGGCCGGTAAAACGAAGCGTTTTTTGTTTTACCTCGCCAACAATACTTCTTGTAAGGTCGTTATATGCCACATTACTCACAAACTGATCCTGTTTACGCCAGTCATAAGAATATTCTGCACTAAGTACAATGCGCAATGCATCCAGCGGTTGAAATGAAACATCAAGTTCGATGTCGTTAGTCTTCATTAAATTTTGAAATCCCCAATAATTGAAGAGACTAAGATTGGCATAGACTTTTTTTCGGGAATCACTCGTTAGATAAAGATTATGTCCAAGTCCTGGCAAACGACGAATAGCCGTTGTACCTCTTAATGCATTATTTGAAATACCAAATGCAGCCCAGGTTAAACCTGTGCCTGCCTGCCAGTTGTTTTTGAATGTGGCATGCGAATTCACGTTAAATGCGAGGTAAGTGAATCTTCCGCTATAATCCCACCTTAACCAATGATTATAATTAAGGCGTGCAGTGCGAAAAATTGAAAATGGTTTTTGGAAATGCAAACCTGCCCAGGTAAAATGATTGATCTCATCGGCGGTAAGCATAAACCCAATATCATTTAATTCTAATTGCGGCGAGCGGAATGTAAGGCCCGTTTCAAATTTAAACACCTCTCCATGTTTTCCTGTTTTTCCACCCAACTTACCAAAACGAATAGTTCCACCCGTGCCTGTCAATGAAGTCCGGCTACTATCAACATCCACTTCTCTCGCGTCTGTTCGCTGAAAAAGATGTTCGAATGCTGTCTGTGTATTGAGTATGGCTTTTTCAGATCCGTTTACATTGCTGAAAACAACGTTCCCTTTCAGATACCAGGTACGGTTCTTCCAATATTGCAAAAAATCGAGTCCGCCTGAGTATGCACTTCGATGTAAAATATCGTTCATTCCATTTTCCCGGTTCACACCGGTAAATATGCCTCCGATGATGGTATTTCCTCCATTGATATCCTTTTGCAGTCTCGTCACAAAGTAATTCGTAAGCGGCTCTACCAATTCCTTTCTTTTTTCACCGTTATAATAAATCGTAGCCGTTTCTCTTTCGGTAACACTTTCCAAAACGCCAACGCTCCAACCTTTTTTTGTTTTGCCACTAAATTTTGCTGCACCCAAAATGGAAGTGCTTTGCGGCAAGCTCATGAATTCACCGTTTCTCAGATTCGGATATCCATGAGGTGTGCCACCAATACGCCGTGAATAAAATAACAGATCCGCATCGTAATCACCACCTGCTTCAGAACCTGTGAGCTGGTAATCAAAAATGTTCCGGCTTTCAACAAAGAATGGTCGTTTCTCATCAAAGAAATTTTGAAAGCCATCGATCCTCACTTGTGATGGATCAGCTTCGACTTGTCCAAAATCGGGATTGATAGTGAAATCGAGGATGAGGTCGTTGGTAACAGCCACCTTGCCATCCACTCCAGCAGTCAATCGTTTGTCAGAGCCATCTGCGAATGGATTGCCGGGCTCTGCTTTGTATTTATCTACCTGTGCTATTACATAAGGTGCGATCTCGACCTGCTTGTGCATGGGAATATTTTTCAGTCCATGTAATTCCCCAAAACCGCTTACCCATACACCTGAACTTTGCGGAATGTATTGCCAGAAGGAACGTTCTTCTTTGCGAAACAAACGCCTTGTGACCTGGAAGCCCCAAATTTTTTCCGTTTCATTATTATACCTTAACTGGCTGAGCGGAATTTTTACTTCGGCTGTCCACCCTTCTTTATCAACTTTTGTTTTGGCAAACCAGATAGGGTTCCAGTTGGCGTCCCAATTATTTCCATCACTTGATATAAATTCATCACTGCGGACGCCGGAAACAGAGAGAGTAAATGAAAATGCTGTGCGCAGGTCGTGATAACTGTCTATATTTATTTCCACCCAGTCACCGGGAAATTCATCGCGTCTTCCCATTCGCTTAATGATGGAATCAGCGGCCAGGTCATAGCACCTGTATGCGATATAAAGAAATTTTTCATCGTAAACGATCTTAAATTTTGTTTGTTGAGAGGGAGCTTTTCCTTCGTTCGGCAGCCACTGAATAAAATCACCACCCCATTCCACTTCATTCCATGCCTCCTCATCAGGCACACCGTCTAATGTTATAGAACCTTTTAAATGATTTGTAAAATATTTTTTCTTAACAACCACACTGTCACCGGGAGCACTCTGTGCAGTAAGAAATAGGAAATTCAAGAGAATGATCAGTAGGTTGGTTTTGTTCATACGCAATGATACAATGTTGTATTTGCACCTTTGAAGACAAAGTTAACAACGGTCATCTATTGCGATAGCTGGCTAAAAGTTAAAAGTTAAAAACTAAGTACCTGCATAGATCAGCAAGCCAAGACCGGCAATGAAAAAAATAAACATAGCAGTTATTAGTGCATTGGTTCCTTTTGGTGCCTGTTGAAATTCTTTCCAGATAAAAACACCCCAAAGTGCGGCGATCAAAGTGGCGCCCTGCCCCAAACCATAGGATATAGCAGGGCCAGCTTTGCCTGCGGCAATAAGATTCAGAGAATTTCCAAGTCCCCAGATCAAACCACCCAGCACACCCACCATGTGAAGGCGAAAGTTTCCGTTGAAATATTCTTTGTAGCCGGTAGGTGTTCCCTGTAAAGGTTTCTTCATGAGAATGGTATTGAAAATAAAATTGCTGAGAAAAATTCCGACAGAGAAAATAAACACAGCTGTGTACGGGGTCATTTTGCCGGCGGCAGGATTTGAAAAATTTTCAAGATCCATAGAAGCGGCAATAAATCGATAAAAAAAGGACATTAATACACCAGCGATGAGTGAAATGATAATTCCTTTTGTAGATACCTGTTGGTTGGCTGTACTCGCTTTTCTGTAAGCAATGGCATTAATAATGATGGCAATGGCGACGAGACCAACACCAATAAATAGAAAGACCGGGTCTCCTTTTTGGGAACCGGCATAATTTACGATCACACCCAGCACAAGGGCAAGACCGATCGCGATCGGAAATGCGACTGCCATACCTGCGATCGCGATCGCTGCAGAAAAAAGAATATTGGCGGCATTGAAAATAAAACCGCCAAGCAATGCGCTCATGATATTTGATGATTCGGCTTGCTGCAGGTCGGCAAAAAAACTCCTTCCGTCGTTTCCAAAACTGCCTAAAGTAAGAGCGGATAAAAATGAGAAGAGAAGAATGCCGATAACATAATCCCAATAAAATAATTCGAAACGCCAGGTTTTGCCGGCGAGTTTTTGCGTATTGGCCCATGAGCCCCAGCAAAGCATAGTGATGATACAGAAGATAACGGCAAGCGGATAGTTTTGGACAATGAACATGTTGGTTTTTTTATTTAATAAATCTTAGTACTCTGTGCTCCTCCGTGTACTCCGTGCCTCTGTGGTAATAACCACGGAGATTGAGAGCATAGAGAACCACGGAGGATCTAATTACTAAAAACTTTTCTTCGCGGCGTCTTCATTCACCTTCATACCATTTATCAATTGATCAGAGTAAATGATCGCTTCTGATGAATTGAACTCCTCATCTTTCGAAGGATTTAATATTTTTAGTCTTACAGTATGTTTTCCTTTTGGCAGATCATACTTCCAGCACAACTCATAACGACGCGTGGTATAGCTGGCTGGTAATTTTGGCGATTCAATCAATTTATCATCCACATATAGTTCTGTATTGAAAACATAACCTGATTCACTTCCCCATCTTGCGGTCTCCCCCTTTATTACAAACCCTGTTCCTTCGAAGTCAAAACTTATCTCATCTTTATTGGCAGACCATATAACAGGGATCTTCGCAACGGGATAAACTCCTTCAAAACTTTTTTCATATTTTACCGTTGCAGGCTGCTGAACTTTGATCGCTATATTGTCACTGCTGATCTTTCCACCATTTCTTTCAATATTCTGCAATGCATGTTTAAAACCAATTTCATAAACAGCCGCAAGACTCATCGTGGTGTATTTAAAATCGATGTTCTCAGCTTCCTTTAACCCCATTTTCCAATAAGCCGGGATCTTATCATAGCCAAGGATAGTTCCCAGTATTCCTCCGGCTGTAGAAGGATTGCAATCGGCATCCTGTCCGCAACGTGTCGTTATCTCGAGCGTTTTCGTAAAATCCTTTTGCCCGTATAGCAATCCCAGCACAACATACGCCGCATTGACTTTTGCATCAATATTGAAAGGAACAAAAACCCCTTCCGGGCAACCAATATCATTGGCCCATTTCTTTTGTATGCCCAGCCAGGTTTGTTTCCAGTCGTTTGGATATTTTTTATGCCAGGCTATCACATCATTGATGGATTGATAAAATTCAGATTGCTTCGGAATTGTTTTCAGCGCTTCACCGATGATATAATTGATATCGCTCGAAATAAAGGCGATCGAATACATGGCGCCGACAAAAACACCACCGTACCAGCCATCTCCATAATTCATGATGTGCCCGATCTTATCACTGATCGCGGAAGCTGTGTTGGGCATCCCGGGACTCATCAATCCCGCAAAATCACTTTCGATCTGGTAGTCGATACAGTCAGCGTGAGGATTGTTTTTCCAGTACCCGCTCATTGGGGCTTTGATGCCGTGCAAAATATTGTATCGCCCCGCCTGGTTGGCATGCCACAACATATAGCCCGCATTTGCGTATGCATTCGCAAAAGAATCAAGCGGAGCATCAAGACCGTATTTCTCAAAAACATCAACAAAAGTGAGATCCATGTACAGGTCATCATACAACCCCGGATCATTGATCATCGTATTTTTTAAATAACCATCGTACCATTTTAAAGATTGATAATCGCCGATAAATGTTCCCTGGAATCGAAATTCATAAGGTCCGCCAAATGTTACACCGATCGTTTGTCCAGCCCAACCACCTTTGATCTTATCTCTTAAATGTTGTTTGCTTAATGTAGTGGTCATTGATGTCTGCGCATCAGCAAACAGGCAAGACAAGATAGAAACGATCAAAAAAATTTTTTTCATTCTTTCATTTTGCTTTTATGTACTCAAAAGCTTCCACTTCTTCTCTCTGGGGTGCCGATGCCTGGGCGCCCAGCCTTGTTACGGAGATCGCTGCCGCCTTGCAGGCAAATACAACGGCGGCCTCCATTGTTTGTCCCTCTGATAGAGCAACGATCATAGCGCCATTAAATACATCACCGGCAGCCGTGGTATCCACAACGTTTACTTTATGACCGGGTATCATGGAATATTTGTTTTCATGAAAAACGAATGCACCCATAGCGCCCAGGGTAATGATCACCGTTTCAATTCCTTTTTTGTGAAGGAGCTCTGCCGCCTGTTTTGCCGAAACCTCGTCAGCCACTCTTATACCTGTAAGCATTTCGGCTTCTTTCTGATTAGGAGTAATGATGGAGATCTTTTTCAACAATTCATCACTCAGTTTGGAAGCAGGCGCAGGATTAAGAATAAATCTTATTTTTTTTGATGAGGCTATGCTGGCAACATATTCTACGGTTTCAATGGGTGTTTCTAATTGAACAAGCAATAAAGAAGCGTTTTCAATTTTTTCCTTTACCTCATCAATATCGCCGGGCGTAAGAGCCGCATTGGCACCGGGAGCGACTACAATGCAGTTCTCCCCTCTGTCATCAACAGTGATTAATGCAACACCGGATGGCTGGTAGTGATCTCTTTGGATGCCTGAAATGTCGATCCCCTCTTTTTCAAAAAGCTCAATGGACTGCTTTCCAAAAATATCGTACCCGGTTTTGGCAATGAATAAAACGGATCCCCCCAGCCTGGCCGCAGCAACCGCCTGGTTAGCCCCTTTACCACCGGCACTCGTAAAAAATGTTCCGCCCAAAATGGTTTCACCAGGTTGCGGTAAATGAGATGCTTTGATCACCATGTCCGTATTGGTACTGCCGACAACAACAATGGTAGGAGAATTCATTCGCAAGATCGTTTTGGTAAAATTAGAATTGACAGGGAAGATAGAAATAATAATGGGTTCACGCAAAAACCACAAAGGAGTTAATGCGCATTATCGAGTCCAATACCGCCGCTTACATTTCGAGTAGCTTAAGAATTAAAAACCTCATCGTTCGATGAGGTTAGGTTTCATTCGCGTCGGTTCATCTATGAATCGTCATTTTCAATAAATTCCTTCGTCTTTATTTTTTAAATCGTCGTCTCGATATCGCCGTTGCTGGTAAACATTTCGGCGTTGCCTGATCATTTCTTCCCGTGTCTCGTCATCCATATCGCTATAGTAGTCCCTGTCTCTTGCAGGCACACCTTTGTCTCGCCTGGTTTCATCAGAAACAATCCCTCCTTCACTTCTGCGCTCCCAAAGTCTCAATCCTCTTTCATACTCAGATTCATTTCTGTTTTTTGCCGGCTGCGCGTTATGCAGGCGATTTTTATAAAGGTTATCAAGGTTGTAATTCTCATGTTCATAAAAACCGGGATCGACTTCATCATTTTGAACTCTTTCTTCTTTGTTTGTTTTTGACGGCTGTCGTATCGCTTCCGGCGCCGATGTTGATCGTTCAGGTCTTTCAAGCGCTGAAGAAATCCTCCGCTCCGTATCAGCGGTCAGATGGTTCCTATTGTATTCAGGCAATTCAGTGAATTGCTGCGGGGATATTTTTGGAGTTAACACGTCATCATGATCGCTGTCCAATTCAGCCAGGCCAATTGGGACAAGGACCTTTCGGTGATTGAGATTAAGTTTATTGTCATCGAGATCGACAACCATATATCGAACTTTCTTTTCAGTTGCATCGATGATCAGTTCTTCAACCTCTCCTATTTTTTGTCCGCGGGCATCTTTTACATCCCAGCCACGAATATCAGGCTCGCCCTTTACGATTTCGAAGTCTGAACGATCCAGTTCCTGCAGACGCCTGTGCTTCATATTATCCATATGTTTACTTATTTATGAAAGCAATGCTTTCGGTTAATGATTACTTGGCGACACTTATTTAAGTCAGAGCGACGCTTGGGCCCTGGAGTTGAATAGAAGATGTCTGATTCGGTTTGTTTACTCCGCTGCCGTTGTCTACCCGTTTATTCCTTACCGCGAAATAAACGATCACGGCCAGGATCACGACGGCTAGTACTATCCATATCCAGGGGGAGTTTGCTCTCTTTTTCGCCTCTACATGTATTTCAGCCATGGCTAAATTTTTAGATTACAATTCACTGACGGAATTGTAAACACATAAATTATGCCCGTTGATGTATTGATGAGATTGCTGAGCAGATTGATGTCTCTTCATTAATTTATTAGAAAAGTGTGAAAAACTTTTCGATTAAATAGAATGAAATGTTCGGGGACTACAGAAAATTATCTGCTTCGCGGTAAGCGTTAATAACGGCCATTTCACCATCTTTTCCGGGCGACGCATTGCCATGCTCCATTCCTAATACTCCCCGGTAACCTTTGTTATAAAGATGTTTGAAGATGTTCTTGTAGTTGATCTCCCCTGTTGAAGGTTCATTGCGGCCGGGGTTATCTCCTATCTGGACATATGCGATCTCCTCCCAATTCTTATCAATATTCATGATGAGATCACCTTCGTTGCGTTGCATGTGATAAATGTCAAACAAGATCTTGCAGGATGGGCTGCCGACAGCTTTGCAGACCATATAGGCCTGGTCAGAATGACGAAGAAAAAGATCAGGATTATCACTCAATGGCTCAAGCACCATGATCAATCTTTGCTTTTCCAAGATGTCAGCTGCCTTAATGAGAGCATTAATGACATTGATCGTTTGATATTCGTGCGACAGTGTTCTTTCAAAATTTCCCGGCACCACTGTCATCCATTTTGCATGACATCGTTTGGCCACTTCAACGGCTTCATTGCAGTCCCTGATCATTCTATCGATCCATTCCTGTTTGCCTGTAGTCAGCGAAGTTTTCCAATGCCAGTTATCAGAAGTGATCACAAAAACTCCCATCGTCATCCCCAATTTTGCAAGAAGGTCTCCTATCTTCTTTTGTTGTTCAACGGGTCGTTGCATCATATTATTATCTTCAATGGCACGAAAACCATTGTCATAAGCAAATTTTATCTGGTCAAGAAAATCGCTGCCGGCATTATTTTTAAACATGCCTTCATGCGGCGCGTAGTTACAATGGAAAGTCTTTTCATCGGGTTGATATTCCTGGTTATTCTTTGCAGAAAAAATAGTTGGGGCAAGAACACTGCTTCCTGCAAGAACAGTATTTTGAATAAAATCTTTGCGATTCATGGTTTTAGTTTGGGATCAATATACTTAAAATTAAAACTGGTTGTTTTTTCACCAGGGATTAATCAAAGGCAATCGGAGATTTTCTATTAACCCAGTCAAGAGATTTCTTGGCAAAACCAGGAGCTCTTAATCGCCACCCAATGAATAGCTGGAAATAAGAATATTGTTTGATGAGTCTTGAAATATCTTCGATCTTATGTCCATAGTTACGAAACTTGAATTCGAACCCGGCAAAAAATCTCTCTGTATGATAATTGAGGGAGATCTGCAAACTATAACCTGTTGTGGCCTTCGTTCCTTTTGATACTACGACCTTATTCGAATCATCAAGCGAGACAGATTTAAAAAAATCCACCCCAAAGCTTGGACCTGCTCCGAGACTTGCAGAAAATTTTCGCGAGTAAACATGTGTGCCCACCACCGGGAGCAATAGATTAAGATCAGTACTGCGTGTACTTTCATTTTGTACGCCTTGACTGGTTGCATCATTATGAAAATTATAAGTAGCAAACTGAAAGGCGGGCAATACAGTCCATGTCGACCGACGCTGGATCTGTGTTCCGCCGGCAAGCGCTGCTGTTGAAAAGTTTTTATTTGGGTTATACCTTACCATTACGCTGAAGTATCCAACCCTGAGATCAGGAAAAACAAGGTAAGGCGTGTCTGGCAGTACGGCGGCCTTGAGGAAATCTTTGCTGTTCTTTAAATAAAATCCTTTTACCGAACTCAGGTCAACGTTTAACTTGAAACGGTGTATACTGAAACCGGTTCCGAAGCTGAATTGTTCTGACTTTCCTTTTTCCGCCTTATCCTGGCCGGTATTCAGGAAATCGGGTGAGAAACTCAGGCCGAGGTCAAGATAGCGATAGCTGAAACCGAAGGACAGATTGTTTATTTGCTGGGGTGACAGGAGCAATTTGAAGTCTTTGCTATAAACGAGTTTGTACTCCAATTGGTGTGCGCTTATCCATGACTGCAGATGCAGCAAAGTATCGAACCTGGTAATATAAACGGAGTCCCTTGTTTTAGAGCGATGCTGTGCACTGTCTATTTTGTGCTGGCAGAATACTGACGAACCGTTTGCAAAAAACAAAAACACTAAAGCGGCTATGTACAGGCGGATTTGCACGGGGCAATTTACGTCACTAGTCTTTAATCGAAAGGCGCCACAATTCATTAAATCCGAAGAAAGAAGTTACCCATAAAAGAAAAGTTTACCTGAGAGTTCGTTGCCTTACCAGTATATCTACTATTAAAACTCCTGCAGATTTGTTACAGATTTTTAAGTTGTTTTTATATCTTGTATCGCGAGCCAAAATTTTTAATCGTCCGCTATGAAACAGAATACTCCCACCTGTGACAATTGTCCCAATGCAAGCAGGTGCCCTCTCATGAAACTCGAATTGGGTTTTCGTAAGATCTTCTGCGATAGATTGATCAATGGAGAAGACAAAGTCTCTGAGCCATTATCAGATGTTCAGTATTTAAAGTGTTTTATAGAAGACGAAAATTTTGAGTCTTTGTCATTTTATAGAAGGGAATCATTTAAAAGGTGGTTGACGGATCTGCGCAATACTCATCCGGTTCACGATAACTAATCAGTCCTGGAAGTTGTCTCCCGAAATTATGATCGACCGGGA
>Ga0207689_10006137_pt1 | contig 10634 bp, 7 predicted proteins | sample KBSMisM52_FD_184312 | JGI IMG/M metagenome (GOLD analysis project Ga0207689, IMG submission 184312) | Miscanthus rhizosphere microbial communities from Kellogg Biological Station, Michigan, USA - KBS Miscanthus M5-2 (SPAdes) (version 2) | ecosystem: Host-associated > Plants > Roots > Rhizosphere... | reverse complement strand
GGTTCGAATGGATACGGCCAAAAGTTTTCAGATGGCACCATTAACGAATGGGGTGGTGGCGACTACAAAGACCTGATGATGGGCGTCGATGAATCTCTAAAACGGTACTCATGGGCCGATGGAAATCGTCTTGGGGTCACAGGCGGCAGTTATGGTGGCTTTATGACGAACTGGGTGATCACCCAAACCCCACGTTTTAGAGCGGCAGTGGCCTCCGCCAGTCTCAGCAATCTGATTAGTTTCTACTCGACTTCGCTTTATCAGGATCTGGTGCATGTTGAGTTTGGCGGTTATCCCTGGGACAACTTTGATTTGCTCTGGCAGTGGTCGCCGTTACGTTATGTTCGGCAAGTGCAAACTCCGACCTTGTTTCTTCATGGAGAGAACGATAACGACGTTCATATCACCCAGGCTGAGGAGATGTACATGGGGTTGAAACGCCGGGGCGTCGACTCTGTCTTGGTGCGTTATCCGCGTGAGGGTCATGGACTACGCGAACCGAAGCATCGTGTGGATGCGCTCGAGCGGACGATTTCGTGGTTTGAAAAGTATTTGAAGTAGTGTTATGTCCGATATGCTTTAGCTTGTCGCCTTCTTGTTTAGGACGTCCTAGTCGCAGATAACGACAAGACAGACGCATATCGGACATTGGATCTTCGTTATGGCAAACAACAAACGTCTGAAACAAGAATACAAGCTTGCAAAACGTCCCTTCGGAATCGTGCTCATCAGAAACACCACAAACGATAAGGTGTTGTTAGTTTCAGGTCTCGACATTCAGGGAATCATCAATCGGCACAGGTTTGCGCTCAACGCTGGTGGACATCAGTGCAAAGCGCTTCAGAAGGACTGGAATGAATTGGGGCTAGACAAGTTTGAGTTTGAGATATTGGATCAAATGCAACCAACCGACGATCCATCATTTGATGCCAAGCGAGAATTGAACTTCATGGAAGAGATGTGGCTCGAGAAGCTTGAGCCTTACGGAGAGCGCGGCTATAACGAGAAGAAGCTCACGAGAGAAGAACGACTCAGGAAGATCGCGGCAAATCGAAATGCGGATCGCGATAGTTGATTATTTAATCGAGAATCAATTGCTTTGCGGCTTTGCCGTCTCCCGTGCGGAAAGCCTCCGGCTTTCCGACGCTATTTAGAGAGGTGAGAGGGTTCGCCTCAGGCGGCGTAGCCGCCAAACACGTCGCTGGCTAGACGGAAAGCCAGAGGCTTTCCGCACGGAAGGCGGCAAAGCCGCATAACCGTGCAAAGCCGCATAACACCCAAAGCCGCATAACGCGCAAAACCGCATAACACGCAGAACCGCATAACCAGGCAAAGTTCTCTTGTCACAAGCCACCTTAGCGCGGTGTTACACTTGTAGCACCAGCTTGTCAGTCACGTCCTTCGGAAAGTTCATGCACAACTTAGTTACATCACTTCAAATATTAGCTCTCGTGTTTCTACTGGCTGTTACAGGTGTAGCACAGCAGGCTGGATCACAGGCGGTCGATAACGCGGAAGCTGAAAAATGGCGAGCCGATCTCCGTTTTATGGCAGTGGCGATGCCGAAGTACCACAAGAACCTTTTCCACTCGATGACACGCGAGGCGTTTAACTCCGCCGTCACTAAACTCGATCGGCAGATTCCTAATCTTGCGCGTCATCAAATCATCGTCGAAATGGCACGCATCGTAGCGATGGTCGGTGATGGTCACACAAACATCGCACCGACCAGGGACGCAAAGATTGGCTTCAACACGTTGCCGGTCAAACTCTATTACTTTGATAACGACCTTATTGTGCGGGCCGCAACGAAGGAGCACTCGGATCTAATCGGGGCTTCGGTTGTCCAGATTGGAAACGCGCACGTCGCGAAAGCATATGACGCCGTCAAGGAATTGATCGGACGCGATAACGAAATGGACTTGAAATTCTTTGCGCCGCTTTTGATGGTAATGCCCGAGGTGCTCAATGCGGTTGGCATTATCCCGGTACCTGACGAAACGGTAATCGTGGTTGAGAAGAATGGGCAAAGGAGGTCGGTCTCTCTAAAACCTGTCGGACAAGTGCAGCTGATGCCACCTGATACTGATCTCGGTTGGCTTCCTCAAGTTGGCTGGATTGATGCTCGGGATTCTGCAAAACAGCCGTTGTGGCTAAGAGATCCACAAAACAAATTCTGGTTTGAATATTTACCTGATGCCCGGACAGTCTATGTTCAACTTAACCAGATTGGAAACAAAGACGATGAGTCGATGGAGTCGTTCTCGAATCGACTGCTTTCGTTTATCGACTCGAATCCGGTGGAGCGACTCGTTCTGGATCTTCGGTTGAATCGAGGTGGAAATGGAGAGTTTAATCGACCAATTCTTCGAGCACTGATTAAGGCAAACAAGGTCGATCAAAAGGGCAAGCTTTTCGTGATTGTTGGGCGCAGCACCTGGTCAGCCGCACAGTTTCTGGTTAACAAGTTGGAAGATTACACCGAAGCGATCTTTGTTGGTGAACCAACCGGTGGAAAACGAAATTCATACGGCGACTCTCGTCGCATTACACTGCCGAACAGCGGCATCACTGTTCGCGTGTCAACTCTGTGGTGGCAGGAGGACGAACGGGATCGTCGTCAATGGAAAGCACCGGAGTTAGCTGCTGATCTCACGTTTGACGACTATCGCCGCGGCATCGATCCGGCTTTGAAAACTGCGTTGGAGTACGTGCCCCGAAAGTCTCTTAGCGAGCAGCTTTCCGAAACCATTTCCGCGAATAATCCAGCGCGTGCGTTAGAAGTCTTCAAGCGATGGCGATCAGCGCCAATCAATAGATATGCAAATGGCGAGGCACAGGTGAATCGTCTTGGTTATGAACTGCTCTCCAGGAAGCAAATCGATCAAGCTATCGAAGTCTTCAAGCTGAACGTTGTTGAGTTTCCGGAATCGACTTATAGCTTCGACAGTTTGGCGGACGCGTATGCGGCGCGTGGAGACAAGGAACTGGCAATTAAGAATTACGAGCGAGCAGTTGAACTGGATCCGGCAAACGAGACCGCAAAAGAATTATTGGAGAAACTCCGGAGCGAACTACACAAGAGCGTGAAGCCCTGACGATGATTGAATTTCACTTTGCCGCCTCCCGTGCGGAAAGCCTCTGGCTTTCCGTTCGCTTCTTTAGAAGGAGAGGCTTCGCCTCGGGCGGCGGAGCCGCCAAAAGAGTCGCGGGCTTGACGGAAAGCCCGAGGCTTTCCGCTACGGGAAGCGGCAAAGCCGCAAACCAAAAACGCACCGTAGACTAAAATAAAAAACGGCGGAGGTGAATCAACACCTCCGCCGTTTTATGGACAGCTTGGTTACCGTGACTTAGTAACCTCTGTATCCGTCGTTATAGCCAGTTTGGAACGCTTGTCGGAAGTAAGTCTGGTACAACCCTCGATCACCCATTCGTGAGTTGTAATCCTTTGACGCCTTCTGATAAGCACTCTCGTCACGGAATTCAAATCGGCGATTGTGATTACGATCGTCGCGGCCAGCCTTCATTCCTTCGTTGTAGCCTGCGTTCAAAGCAGTCTGTCGAAAATCGAATGAACCACCATAGTTCGGGTAGCTGTCGTTGGTCTGTCGACGGCCATTACGCCAGTCGTCGTTACGTCGTCGCTGATCCTGGTTCCGGTAGTCACGATCGCGTCGATAGCGATCATTTGGATACTGTGGATACTGCGCATTCGCAGTTGAGTTTGCAGCGAGACCGATCCCAAACAACAAAGCTAACGCGAATAAGGTACCTGCAATTTTGTTTTTGAAGTCGATCAGTTTCATTTGTCTATGAGCCTCCTTCACCTGACTGTTCACTTGGCAACGGCCATGCCGCAAGCGAAAACGGGTGAATAAGGCTATTCTGACTGCAATGAATGCACTGATTCATACCAAATGGTGTTGGGATAGACGACATAAGCAGTATTGCCGATTGGAGATTGCAGATTGGAGATTGCAAATTGAAGGCGTTGGCAGTCACTGTAGAATCTCAAGTCGGCCAGTTTGAAATCTGCAATCTGAAATGACCCTACTTACTTATATCTTTCGAGCATTTCGTCTTCGCTGTCCATCCTGTGGTCGCGCTTATATTGCTGAAGGCCCGTTTCAAATTCGACACCACTGTCCCATCTGTCGCTCAATTTTCAAACGAGAGCCAGGGTTTTTCGTCGGAGCGATTCTGGCAAATGTTGTCGTAACAGAACTGATCGTTCTGGCCGTCTGTTTCTTTTCATTGTTGGTGCTTGGCGTCGAGTACAGCAGAGTGTTGTGGTTATTGTTTTCCTTAGCGGTAATCTTTCCAGTCGCTTTCTATCACCACAGTTGGAGTTTATGGTTGACGTTTGATCACTTGGTAGAAGGCTTGCCGAAGCTCAAAGGCATGTCCGATATGCTTTAGCTTGTCGTTGATCTACCAAAAAACAATCGGCCACAGATCTACACAGATCGGACAGATAAGAGAAAGCTAAGGTTTCTCCAGCGTATTATCTCTTATCTGTCTGATCTGTGTTTATCTGTGGCTGACTGCCATTTAGGCGTGGGCATCGACGGAACGTTTTCTCCTGCCAAGGGCACTCAGTACCGAGCCAGCCAACGTTAGTCCAACACCCCATATTGCGAGACCTTCCCAGCCATTGCCAAGTTTGGAAGCGATAATGATGAGAGCGCCAGCACTTACGAGGTAGAACGCGATCATTCTTCCAGTCGCACGTGCTCGCAGCCAAACACTGGCAAGGTTGATGAGCATTGCTGTAGCAAGCATCGGCTGGAGCCACGGTGAGTAGGGAATACGGTCCAAGCCCGCGATACCAAAGAAACTTAAATAAGCAGCCCAGCAGATCGGACACTTGGGGAAGAAAGCCAGTGCGACTGACGCGAGCGCGCCGAAGATCGGAGATGATGTTTTTCGGCTAGCAACAGGTTTCTCCGGAGCCTCCGACGCATCCTGTTGCGTTTCATTCAAGACTTCAATTGCACGGTCAACAACCTCTTGTTCATTCCAATGGATGCGCTCAAAGACACTCGCGATCTGGCCCTTTGCATCAAGGATATAAACCTCAACCCGGTGCCTGTTCACCAGCGACTCGATGAAATTTACTCCCAGTTTGAAGTGTCGCCTAATGGACTCAATACCGTTCTGGGCACGAAGCATTCGGTTGCGACTGTCCAGTCGCACACCACGGTTTTGTCCGTAACCGCGAATCCTTTCGGGCATGTCGAATTCAGGGTCATAGGTGATGGCAGCAGTGTTTATTTGATTGGCAAGCCCACGTTCACTCAGGAGATTTTGGATCCGCGCGAGCTTGGTGACAGTCAATGAACATTTAAGCGGGTTGTCGCAGCGCGTATAGAAGAACACTGCGATAGAAGGTTGGCCACAAAAGAACTCCCCAAACGTTACGGCTTCATTGTTCTGATCTTCGAAAACAGTCGACTCAATCGGGTCGCAACTCCGACGCGACTTCAACCCCCATGAGAACTTGTCTTTCAATCCACGTGGCAACTCACAACACGATTCCGTTTCTTCTCCAGCACCGCGAATTGCTTCGAGCGTTCGCTCCAAATCGACCAGGCGCTTTTTCGATAGTCCATGGGGCTGAGCCTTGATTGACTCCAGGTCTGGCAGGACAACACGCGCGTTGCTGCCAAGCCAGGCCAACGTTGCAAGTAACTCACGAACTGGACTCGTGCCACTCGAATCGTCGACGTACTCTCCATATTCATCGAACGAGACGGGCTCGTCTCGATAACGAATATTTGAGATCGCCCGCATGACAAATGGAGCGAGTGCAGATGATGGTTTGGAATAGGAACGAACCGCACGAGCGGCGGCGGCGACTAAGTAAGGATCGGTGCCGGTATCGAGTTCCTCGAGAATGAAAACAAGCGCTTCGTCTGAAACTCCTACCTGCGAGAGTGTATGCAGAAGCCAACCGCGCATGCGAACCGCCGTAGCTGCTCCACGCTCATCGTAAATTGAATGATCTTCGTGGAGCAGCTCCGTAAGTTCGTTACGTCGTGCAGGATCAGCAGCGATTGTGCTGACTAGCGACGCAAACTCCGCTTCAGACAGTGAACTGATCGTGGGGTTTGGATCCATCGATCTTCACCGTTTACTTCCCGTACTTGCTCATAAACTGGCGAGCGCCTCGTTTGACCTTAGCTCCGCCTTTTGTACTCATCCTGCTGACGTGTTTCTTCAGCGTTTCGTCTTTTGACACTGACTCCTCGTCACCAAACTGAGTAACGGCTGTCAGACTCGTGGCTCTAATTTCGTCGTAGTCCGAGTCGTCAAGCAATATCGCCCGAGCATTCTCCTGGAGGCTGTCTGGCTTAAGTGCCTGTAATGCAGCCGCTGAAACCTGTCGGATTTCGGCCGTTTCGTTTTTATCGCGCAACAGCTTTTCAAAGACAGGTGCTGACTTGGCGTCTGCTGCCAGCAGCCTCAACGCTTCGCGTTTGGCATCTTCGTTTGGTGGCTTGTTGATGATGGCTCGCGCAACCGGGTACGCTTCCGCGTGAATGTCGTAACTCAAAAGCTGGAGAGCTTTCTCTGGCGGTACCAGGGCTTTGTCCGGATTCTTTAATCCATCAAGGAGCTTCTTGATTGCGAAGCCGTCCTTCTCCCGCGCGAGTATGCCGAGCACTCTTTGACGCATCTCTGCGTTCGGATCTGTCGCGACCTTTCTCAGTGTAGCGATGTAGTCACCGCGACACGATTCAAACGCGATAACACTGAAGCTTGCTGCCTGTAAAGATTGGAGCGCAGCCAGCCTCACTTCGATCGGTTCATCCTGGTTGCGTAACACCTCCAACACTTTTTGCAAATCTTTGTCACTTTCGCAAACAAGCAATGGCACTTCTGCCATCGCCGCAACGCGTTCCTTCACGACTTGGTTTTCGCTGGTCGCGACTGACATCGCAGCCCGTGCTGACCTTGGTCGTTGCGCTTTTGATTTCTTCGTAGCTTTACGTTTCGTGGTCATGGTTCGGATCTCCTCGTGCAATGCACTTATGCAAATGGTACATCGTCGTAGTCGAATCCCATACGAGACACGGCATTGACGGAACCCTGGTAATCCAATGGATCACGCACGCGCGGTTGCGGACCCGGAGCACTCACGCAAGGTGATGCAGCCATCGTGCCTCCCGGTGCCGTCGGCGGACGAGGTGGACCTGTAATTCCGTTCCAGGGCCACATCGTATCAGGCAGATTATGACCAATCGGGTTGGCTCCGCTGTCGTAAGAAGCCGCAACTGTGAAATCGAATCTGGCAAACTGCCTCTGCCATTTTGCCCAGAGTCGATCTACGTTGCAGTGGAGAAGGAAGAACAACGGATCGCGCGCAGCGGTTGGAATGCTGGAGATGAAACCGCCGAAGCTCACGTGTGCGGAGCCATGAGGGTTACCTTCCATTCCGCGAAACTGTGCATACGCAGCGCCAAGAGCGAGTGTTTGAGCTTGAGTGAGTAGTCCTGGTGGTGCGACCGCGGTGCTGAAGAATGGGCGACGATTGATTCCCGGAACACCGTCCGTTTTCCAAAACTGAAGTGGATTGGTTGGACTGAATTGTACCGTACCAATTGGGTCTGAAACGCCAAAGTAATCAAGCGTGAATATGTTTGGCGATGGCTGGTCAAAACGCCAGTAAGGTAAAGCAACGCTTGGGTCGATGTTCTGCAGTTCACGCTCTAGATCGAGTAGGTATGCGCGGTGCCAGGGGAGGAACCCAGGTGCGCCGTGTGCTTGTGGCGAACTAACGGCCGTATGCATGTCGCGGAAGTCTGCGAAACGTCCGGCTCCCTGATTATTAAGCTTCGCGAATGCAGCGACCAATCGATCGCGTTCACCGGCGGTGAGACTATTCGCATTCTTTCGGATTCGTACCATTACTTTCACGGCGCCAACCAGGCTTGCAGCGACTTTGGCATCAATCCTCACGTCGCTGTTGTTTGAGCTCGGTTGTCCAAACTTGCCAGCCACGAAGAACGGAACTGAGGTTCCATTAATCGGGACTTTCAGGGCGAGTGTGTTTGCGAAGAGACCAGTAGTACCCTTGCGGAACACCACATCTCCACCTGAAGCGGCGGAAGTTCTGGAGAGGTTTACGACCACTACGGGGCCCGAAGCACCTGTCGGGTCAGTTACACGGATCCTGCATGGAGAGGGAGCCCATGACACGAATCGTGCACGAGCGTTTGCACTGTTGTTTATCTGCAACTCAACTTTCATTGTGATCTCCTTCTTGCGGGAGCTTCTCGAGTGTTCATTCACGCAATGGGACACTTCCCCAGACGCAAAAGAACCCAAGGAGTCAATAGTTCAGGTTGATTAGGCTAAAGCAAGAACAAAAACAGGAAATCAACGGCGAGTCGTGCCTGAGGATTTGCTTGCTAACAGCCAAAGGGACGGACGGGTCGTTTGGGGGGAACTCCGCCAACACGCGAGGATTCGTGTTATCGAACGCGCGCAGACTACACCTGAGGATGGACCGTGTCAATATTTTGGTTAATCGTGAAGAGTGAATCGTGAATCGAACGTCAATCGTTTAGACTAGGGGCTAACGATTAATCATTGACTATTTCCGATTAACTATTAGCGATTTACGATTTGCGATTCACGAATTTCCGCTTCTTGGGTTATACTTCGCCCAGCTCGCCCGGCCGGCTTTATCAGGCACTCAGTCAAAAAAAGCTAAGACGCGCAGGAGCTCTTGAAGAATTCCTTCGGCATGGAGCGAGTCCGATATTTACGATCGTCGATAAGACGATCCAAATTAACGTTGGTAGAAACAGCCGTTTGATTTGCTCGGTCGAGCAAGTTGGAAGAAGCGCTCAAGGATACTTGGAAGTTACGCTCGTTATTGACAGGTCCGAGCAAACCGCCTGACGCCAGGCAAAGTCATTGCGTCATGGTTGTATACGCTCCCTGCCGCTGAGACCTTCCCGAATATTCGCCGCGCCGCGGCTAGTTAGGTTTTCTGTTGAAAGAAATATGTCGCCTTCGTGTGTTGAGGAAAATCTCCTCGCACACGGCGAGAATTGCGCTAGCTTTAGGGCGTAATCTCAAACCTACCCACCATCCGCCCGTTGCGAATTGGTTCTTTGGTCAATTCCTTCCTGCGGCTGAATCAATCAACTCAATTCATGGCGAGACGGTTCTTCGTGTCGCTAATCCGGATGATGCTTCGCGCCTCGCTAAATGCTTGAAGGCCGCATCGCCTTGTCCGCCCACAACTTTCACACGGCGCTCTTGTATAGACAACTCTGTTCCTTTCCAACGACGAATCGTTGGCACTGAGTCGGAAAGATTTGCGGTACAAGACCGGTCGAGGAGACTTAAGTTCGAATGGCTAAACAATTAATAGTCTGCGTCAACGGAAAAGAAAAGAAAATAGCAATCATCGAGGACGACAAGGTGTCCGAGTTCTACATCGAGCGTGGAGAACAACACCAGGGAATCGTCGGCAACATCTATAAGGGTCGCGTAATGCGTGTTCTTCCGGGAATGCAGTCGGCCTTCGTTGACATAGGCCTGGAACGAGATGCCTTTTTGTACGTTTCGGATTTCTTCGATGAGGAAGAAGAGTTTGAAAGGATTGTCATCGACAAATCCAAGAAGGGAACTCCGGATGCCGAGCATGCGGCGGCGCAGGAGATTGCTCAAAATCGAGTCGAGCGTGAGCAACGAATCGAAGAAACGCAGGAGAAGGTTGAACCAATGCAGGAAGCGGCGGCCCCGAGTGTCGCCGAAACACCTGAATCGGGTGAAGCAAGTCGTCGCCGGGGACGCCGTGGTCGGCGACGTTCGCGTTGGGAGAAACCCGAAGAGACGACTACTTCGCCGGCGCCAGAGCGCGAGCAGTTTGACGTACCAGATACACCATTCGTCGCCGGCGATCCTTCGATTGAGCGCATTGTTGATGAAGAAGAGTCGGCAGTTAATGGCGAGATGTTCAAGGATGCCCGATTACAAGAGCGCCTATTCGACCAAATCCACGCTGTCGAATTCAACATGGAAGATGATTATCGGAATGCTCAAGTCGGCTCGTTGTTATCGAGTGGACTCGGCGACGACTCGTTTGAACGAGTTGACGATGGTGAGACTGAGGCTGAGACAGCCGTCCGAGAAGCGCGACACCTACAAGAAGCGCATCTTGCCGGTTTCAATGACGACGCTGTTCCTGACCTTCTTGGGACTGGAAGCTTTGAGCGGGTGAGCGATGATGAGGAAAGCGAAGCTGAGCCCACTCCGCGACGAGGGCGCAAAGTTGCAACGAGTTCCGACGACGCAAGCGCTAAAAAGAAAAGGACACGCCCCCCAGCTGGAGCGACGAAGGGAGCCGCGAAGAAGAAGGCATCGAGTAAGAAGTCTTCGAAGAAACGAGCGACTGATGGCGATGAATCAGCGGAAGGTTTTGCAGATTCTGAGGCGAGTGTTGGAGAGAGTCAGTCGCGTGCTGAATTTGCAACCAGACGTGGCGGCAGGCGTCGTCGACGGATCGCTGTCATCCCAGGCACGACCCAACAGGGCTTCCAAACCACGTCCCAAACGTCGTTCTTTCGACACGGCCAATCCTCCCTGAATTTCCTGTTGGGCAGTCTGTTTGAGAC
>Ga0207689_10006136_pt1 | contig 10635 bp, 10 predicted proteins | sample KBSMisM52_FD_184312 | JGI IMG/M metagenome (GOLD analysis project Ga0207689, IMG submission 184312) | Miscanthus rhizosphere microbial communities from Kellogg Biological Station, Michigan, USA - KBS Miscanthus M5-2 (SPAdes) (version 2) | ecosystem: Host-associated > Plants > Roots >... | reverse complement strand
CAGCACGATGTCTTTCACATCGCCGCTCAGCACGCCTCCCTGAATCGCTGCGCCCATTGCGACAACTTCGTCGGGGTTGATCTCGGCCGAGGGTTTCTTACCGAAAATCTTCTCCACCGTTCGCTCAACGATCGGCGAACGCGTTTGGCCGCCCACTAAAATCACTTTGTCGATATCACTGGCCGCCAAATTCGCATCGCGCAGCGCGCGTTCACAAGGCTCGAGGGTCTGATCCACCAAATCAGTAACGAGGTTTTCGAATTCTGTGCGCGTCAGCGTTTTGTTCAGATGCTTCGGTCCCGTTGCATCAGCGGCGATGAATGGCAAATTGAAACTGCTTTCGGTTGCGGAAGACAGTTCACACTTCGCCCGTTCAGCAGCCTCTTTCAGACGCTGTAGCGCGAGGCGATCTTTTCTGAGATCTATTCCGGTGTCTTGCATGAATTGGTCGGCCATCCAATTCATGATGCTTTCGTCGAAATCTTCGCCACCGAGAAAAGTATTGCCGGAAGTCGAGAGAACTTCGAATACTCCCTCGTTCAGCTCGAGGATCGAGATATCGAAGGTGCCACCGCCCAAATCGTAGACAGCGATCTTTTCCGATTCGGATTTGCCCAAGCCATATGCCAGCGCGGCAGCGGTAGGCTCGTTAATGATTCGATGAATCTGAAGACCGGCAATTTTGCCGGCATCTTTCGTGGCTTGGCGCTGCGTGTCGTCAAAGTACGCCGGAACAGTAACGATCGCATCGGTGATGGCTTCGCCCAAAAAATCTTCGGCCGCGGCCTTCAAACGTTGCAGCAAAATTCCCGCAAGCTCAGGCGGACTGTAGATCTTTTCCTGCACCCGCACGTGCGCATCGCCGTTTGATGAGTTCACCACCTCGAACGGCACAACGCCGCGCATTCGTTTGGCTTCGCTTGAATCAAACTTTCGTCCGATTAGCCGCTTCACCGCGTAAACCGTATTCGCCGCATTCGTGACCGCCTGACGCTTGGCGATCTGTCCGACGAGTCGCTCGCCCTTATCCGTAAAACCGACCACGCTGGGCGTAGTGCGGCCACCTTCCTTGTTCGGCACGATTTGCACCGCGCCGCCCTCAAGAACGGAGACGCAACAGTTCGTCGTCCCTAAATCAATCCCAATTATTTTTCCCATACCGGCTGCGGCTAGTTGCCAGACTTGGGCGACGCTACTTTGACCATTGCGGGTCGAAGCAAACGGTCGCCAATTCGATAACCGCGGGCGAGCTCCTCGACCACGGTGTCCGGTTCGTGTTCATCGGAAGGCTCGGTAACAACAGCCTCGTGGATGTGCGGATCGAAACGTTCTCCGACCGCGGGTATCGGCTGAACGCCGAACGATTCCAGCACCTCCGAAAGTTGTTTGCTGATGAGCTGGACTCCATGAAGGAAGTGACGGAACTCAGCTGATTCGCTGCTTTCAACGGATCGTTCCGCATCGAGCGCCCGTGTGAGGTTGTCCATCACTGGCAGCAGTTTGCGCGCCGTGTCGGCAACCACGCGGTTGTAAGTATCGGTGCGTTCGCGTTCGACACGCTTTCGGTAATTCTCAAAGTCGGCTTGTCGGCGCAATACAGCGTCCTGCGCTTCCGCCAGGGCGGTTTGCAGACGCTTGAGTTCCGCTCGAGAGGCGACTAACTCCGCTGTCAGCGGACCTCCGGCTTCCGCTTCGCCGGTCGCGTCAATCTCGGTCAGCTCGTCTTCCGCCGCGCCATTGCCTCCGATCGCCGGGTCGTTTTCCGGCGAATCGTCTTCAAAGCGGATAGGAATCGCTTGCGATTTTCGGTCTCCCACAATAACCCTTCGCAAAAACTATTCTGATTGTTGGGGTATCGAAGCGGAAACCGCCTCAGTGCAGAGACGCTTCATTCGACAGTGCACGCTCGATAAAGCGTGCGAGATAGTCTACCACAGCCATCGTGCGACCATACTCGATCCTGGTTGGGCCGACGACGCCGACAGTCCCCGAAACTTCGCCGTTAAGTTGGTAGCTTGCAGTAATGACCGCACACCGCTTCATCGAAGGAGCAACGTTTTCGTCACCGATCACAACCCTGACTTCGTGCTGCGCGCGATCGCCATCGAGACATTCGTTGAGGATTTTTACCAAACGCTTTTTCTCTTCGAGGGTTTGCAACAATTCGCGCAAACGCTCGCGGTTTGTAAACTCCGGTTGCGTGAGGATATTGAACGCACCCTCGATAAAGACTTCTCCAGTCGCACTGTCTTCATCATCCAAACTTCGCTCGCATAAGAGAATTGCATTACACAAGAGCCGGTCATACAGCGCTTTTTCCTCTTTCATTCGCGCCAGAATGTCGCGGCGAATCGAACGCAAACTCTTGCCATAGAACTCTGTGTTGAGATAGCGCGCGATTGCGTCCAGGTCCTCCTGACTGAAATGTTCATCCATCCGAATTACTTTGTCTTGCACGATGTTAGAAGTGGACACCAACGCCACCAGAATTCGATTATCGGGCAGGTTGATAAAGCTGACGTGCTGCAGGCGGTTTTCCGCTATCGATGGCCACACGACAATTCCCACGTTGCGAGATAATTCGGAAAGCACGTGTGAAGCGCGCTCCATCAATCGATCCGGTCGGACGGTTACTTCTCCCACTCCAGCGATTTGTTCAATCGCTTTGAGGTCCGATCTGGACAGAGGCGTATCACTGATCACGTTATCGACGTAATATCGATAACCGCGATCAGTAGGAATGCGTCCGGCCGATGTATGCGGCTGTTCGAGTAGACCGAACTCGTCCAGTTCTGCCATCACATTGCGTATCGTGGCGGAACTCCATCCCGCAGCGTGCGCGAATTGATCAGCAACAGCGTGCGACCCTACAGGCTCGCCGCTGAACAGGTGCTCCTGAATGATCGTAGCCAATACGGCTCGCCGGCGCGATTCGAGACTCGGGCGAGATGATGTTGTTGATATAGACGGTCGCTTACCCATGTGTCAGGCTCACCGGCGACCCATTCATATCAAGAACGGGACGCCGAGGCCAGTATAGCCAATTCGAAAAAGGGCCGCAAAACCTTTGGTCGCCATCAGTTTGCCACGTTGCATGCGCACAGAATCCTTGCGCCTACCGGTAGCATCTACCGCGTAAACTACTGGAACCAAAAGGATTGTGGGGTACTGGCGTAAGATCCAGAAGTCTTCGCTTGATCTGGCCGGCTTAAATTCTCTGATTTCTTTGGATTTTCACAGATTCTGATGACTGATTTGACCCTGACTGCGGTGGCCCATAAGATTCGTCCTTCAGGAAAGCGCGGTCATGCCCCAGAACAATTCGCACCTTCAAAGAGTCTTCAGCGACGCTTTTCGCCACCTGGATCCTAAACGTCGTAGGTTCCGTCTTAGTGGCGCAGAGATAGAGGTCCGCTTCTATCCTTACGCGGGGCTGCATCACACCATTCGGGTGCGGTCGGGCCGGGTTTACGTGCGACTGTCTGACATTTTTGACTCCGCGCCACCCGAAGTGATTCGCGCGCTGGCGTTTTTGCTTGTCGCGCGGCTGCTGTCGCGAAAGGCTCCGCCCACTCACGAAAAAATCTATCGCGCCTACGCGTTCAGCCCTGATGTCTTACGTGCTTCGGACATAGCGCGGCAAGCACGCGGCCGCAAAGTGATCTCTACGGCGCGCGGCAAGGCCTATGACCTCGATGAATTGTTCGCGCGTCTAAATCGAAGGCATTTTGACGATCAACTCGAGAAGCCGGTTCTCACGTGGTCTAAACGTCGCGCCAAGCGAATTCTCGGGCATCACGATTCCGTTCACGACACCATTACGATCAGCAAAGCGCTGGATTCGCGTGACGTGCCTGAATGGTTCGTCGAGTACATCCTTTATCACGAGATGTTACACATCAAGCACCCCGCAAAGATCATCAACGGGCGACGCTACTATCACACGCCGGCCTTTCGCTCGGAAGAACAGCGCTTCCCGCGCTATCAGGCCTCGCAGGATTGGCTGGACCGAGTAGTCCGAAAAAACCGCGAGCTCCGCGCCCGCGCCGCTTAGCGCGGCAAAGAGCAAAAAGCTAAGGGCAAAGTGTAGACTTCCGCAGCCTCTCTCTTTGCGCTTTGCTCTTTTGGAACTTTATTCTCACTGTCTCGTTTACACATTCAGGTAGGTGGGCTCCTCCTGAAGAGCGAGTAACCGAGGCGGACGCAGTTGACGAGACGTGCTACGCAACGGTTGCTCGCTCGATCTCTTTTACGTCGCTGGACAATCGTGCAGCGGCCTCGCTAGACTACACGGTTTGCAGACACCAGCGGATCGCCATCTGTGCGATCGCTAAACAATCGTCAAGGAGCATCTAGCAGTTAGCAATGGCAATTCCAGCAACCCAAATCCGTCGCGGCATGGTCATCGTTTTTGAAGGCCAACCGTGCAAAGTCGTTGAATTTCGTCACCATACCCCCGGAAATCTGCGCGCCATGATTCAAACAAAGCTGCGCAACATTCGCACCGGCTCATCTTTCGAACATCGCTTTCGCTCGGCTGACACGATCGAGCGGGCGTCGCTCGAGCAACATGAAATGGAATATATGTATTCAGACGGCTCGCACCACCATTTCATGAATACCGAGACGTACGACCAGGTGGCATTAAGCGACGACGATTTGGGTGACGCCGCGCAATGGCTCTCGGCGGGACTCAAGATTCAGGCGGAATTCTATGAAGGCGCGCCGATTGGAATCGATCTTCCGCCCTCGCTGGAATTGACGGTGACTCAAACCGAACCGTCCTTGAAAGGCGCCACTGTCTCGAACGTTAACAAGCCCGCAACTCTGGAAAATGGCGTAACCATTCAGGTCCCGCCATTCATCAACGAAGGCGACCGCATCCGCGTCGACCCCGTCGAAGGGCGCTACATGGAGCGCGCTAAGTAGCTTAGACTTTAGTCCGTGCCGTTCTTGTCTGACCCGATACGCACAGACTAGAGTTGCCGCGATGTACTTTCTCTATAGCCTTCTTCTGACGCTTGGCTTCGCCCTGCTGCTTCCAAGATTTGCCATCGACGCGCTGCGTAATGGCAAATACGTGACGGGGCTTCGCCAGCGACTCGGCGACATTCCTTCATTAAAATCCGATCGCCCGATAATTTGGTTGCACTGCGTCTCTGTTGGCGAAGTCCGCGCCGCACAACCGATCGTGCGGCGAGTCAAAGAAACTTTTCCTAATCACATCCTCGTCGTTTCGACAACTACAGTAACCGGTCAGCGTCTGGCGCAGAATATTTTTCGCGAGCAAGCCGAGGGAGTGTTCTATTTCCCGATTGATTGGGCGTGGACTGTGCGGCGTGTGCTGAGAAAGGTAAATCCCACGGCAATCCTGATGATGGAGACAGAACTTTGGCCGCATCTGTTTCGCGCTGCCCGAAAGAGAAAGACGCCGGTGGTTTTGCTGAACGGCCGAATCTCAGACAAGTCGTTTCGTCGATACAGGCGAATTCGGTTCTTCATGTCGCGCGTGCTGAATGACCTGACACTTGCAATCATGCAAAGCGAGCCTGACGCAGCTCGAATTCGTGAATTAGGATTAAGTGATGACCGCATCGTTACCGTCGGCAATTTGAAATTTGACAGCGAGGAAGCCCCAACGGACACAACCCTGACGGATCAAATTCGTGCGCGGTTTGATTTCACCGACGGCCGGCCGTTGTTTGTCGCCGCCAGCACGCACGATCCGGAAGAGGCCGTGGTTCTGGACGCGTTTCGCGCGGTGAGAAAGTCGCAGACGAGCCTTCGCCTGTTACTGGCGCCCCGCCATCCGGAGCGATTCGCGGAAGTCGCCGCATTGTTGGCTGATTCCGAGTTCTTAGTAGCGCGACGGTCGACGGTTCCGAACAACCAGGACGTCGCTGCCGACATCGTTTTGCTGGATTCGATTGGCGAGCTCAGTGCCGTCTTTCCGCTCGCTGACATCGCGTTTATCGGCGGCAGTATCGCGGCGCACGGTGGTCACAATGTAATCGAGTCCGCGGGGCACGGCATCTGAACGCTCACTGGCCCACACACTTCGAACTTCGCCACGATAACCGAAGCGATGTTGGCCGAGGGAGCGTTGATTCAATTGCCTGACACGCCGAGACCAGCAGCTGAACTCGCTAATGTGCTCGGGGCACTTCTTGCTGAAAGACAGCATCGTTTAGAGATAGGCCAACGGGCTCGCGCGGTCTGCGAAAATAACAGGGGTGCTACAGCTCGCACGCTCGAATTGCTTTCTCCAATCCTTGACACCCACGCGATAGCGGCTTACCAGCCGATCGCCACCGTCCAGACAGCAACCGCCAAATGAACCGCGCCGCGACGATTGCGCTTGCTCCTTTCGGTGCTCTATACAGCGCCGCAATTTCGGCGCGATCGATTGGTTATGAAAAGCGATTTTTGAAGACGCACGAAGTTGCCGTGCCGGTAATTAGCGTCGGCAACATCACCGTCGGGGGAACGGGCAAGACACCGCTCGTCCAGTGGCTCGCGCAACGGCTCGCCGACAGCGGCCGAACGGTTTGTATTCTTACCCGCGGTTATCGTCGCGAAAACCCGAAGCAACAAGTCGTTGTCTCTGACGGCGAACAGATTCTGTCTAACCTCGCGCACTCAGGCGACGAAGCCATGATGCTGGCAGAATCGCTCCGGGGAAGGTCTGCGGTGCTGTGTAACGCGGATCGAACTGCAGCAGCTACTTGGGCGGTCGACCATTTGCACAGTGATGTACTGCTACTCGACGACGGCTTTCAGCATCGAAGGCTCGCTCGTGATTTGGACATTGTGACAATCGACGCCAGCAATCCCTTTGGGAACGAGCACCTCTTGCCGGCCGGAATCCTGCGGGAGCCTATTAAGAACCTGGATCGGGCCGATTGCATCGTGTTAACGAGAAGCTCCGATAGAGAGACTGAACTGATCGAGCGCATCCGACAGGTGACAAACGCTCCCATCTTTGAATCACGGACGACAATCGAGAATTGTCACGCGCTTCATTCGCGTAACGACGTGCAGGACGCTACTGAGATAGACGAACCGGTTGCGGCATTTTGTGGCATCGGCAACCCGCGTGCTTTCTTTAGTCAGCTGCGCGGCGTAGCAATGGATGTACGGCACGAAGCTGCTTTTCGGGATCACCACAAATATTCGCAAGCGGACATCGATCATCTTACGGAACAGGCGCGCAGCAAAGGCGCGCAAGCGCTTATCACCACCGCGAAGGACGCAGTAAAGCTGGGATCCTTCCGCTTCGAACTCCCCTGCTACGTCGCAGACATTGAAATTGAGATATCAGACGCAACTAAACTGCTCGAACTAGTCGAGCGAGCAATCGCCAACAAAACAAATTCGCGATTTACTGTCTCGGGCTTGCCGTAGCTTCGGGCGGCGTGGTCTTGGGGACACTTCGAATGGTTGGTGAAGGTTGTGGCGGCGGTGGCGGCGCCGGCGTCTGGTCCGGTGTCGACTCAGCAGGGCGGTTTGAGTTGCGATTGCTGTTCTCATTGCTGCCGAAGTTGCCGGTCACTGTCGCAGGAATCTCAGTCGCGCCCGGTGTGGGTCGCGTACTCGGAGTCGGACTCGGGCTTGATACGGTGACTGAGCGAATATCGGTTTCCGTTTGACCCGTGGGTGTCCCAGCCGATTGCACAGGTTGGCTGTTTGGATCAGCTTCGAGACCCGGTTGGCCCTGTGTCTGATCGACCGGACTGCTGCTGCGCGTGAGGAGAAAAACAACAGCGAATACTGCGATCAGAACGATTGCTGCTGGGAGCATGACGCGCCATGGATTGAATCGATCCGCGGTCAACACTGGTCGGGGTTGCACATTGCCCGGCAATGGCGTGACTTCCGGACGCGGTCGCACGACGGTGACTTCGTCTGCATCCTCGAGCGTACCGACGGCGGGCGCATTGGGAACAGTTTGAGCAACAGCCAAAGCAGCAAGAGCGGGATCGCTCGCACTTTCCACCGAAGCGGCCTTGATCAAATCGGATGACAACTCGCCGGCTGACTGATAACGGTCGGTCGGTTGCTTGGCCAGCGCTTTCTGAATTACGCCTTCGACCGTTCTCGGAAGTTCCGGCCGTGACGACAAGACGGAAGGCGCGGGATCCTGCACGTGCTTCATCATGATCACCGTCGCCGACTCACCGGCGAATGGCACGCGTCCGGTCAGCATCTCGTACAGAATGATTCCCAGCGAGTAAACATCAGACCGCGCGTCGAGGGCGCCTGATTGGGAACACTGCTCCGGCGACATGTATTGCGGCGTGCCAACGACGAGATTTGCGTGCGTGATTTCTGATTCAACAGCCCCATGTGGCTGACAAATCTTGGCGATGCCAAAGTCCAGCACTTTCGCCCACTCGTCGCCGTCGTGCTGCACGAGCATGATGTTTTCGCTTTTCAAATCGCGATGAATCACTCCCTGCGCGTGCGCCGCATCCAAAGCCCCGGCCACCTGGCGCACAATGTTCACGGTGCGATCAAGCGATAGTCGACCTTCGGAAACAATCACTTCTTTGAGAGTACGGCCGTCGAGATATTCCATCACCAAAAAAACGACACCGTTCTCAGCTTCGCCGAAATCTGTAACACTGACCGCGTGTGGATGCGAAATCTTCGAAGCGGCCTTAGCTTCGCGCGAAAAGCGCGCCACCACCGTATCGTCACCGGCCAACGCCGGGCGCAAAACTTTGATCGCGACCGTCTTGTCCATCAACACGTGCTTACCGCGATAGACAGAACCCATGCCTCCGGTCTTGATCAGTTCTTCAATCTTGTATTTTCCGGCGAGGGTTCGGCCGATAAGAGGATCTTCGAGTCGCTGTAACACGGCTGCTTCAGCGGAGCACAGTGTCATCGAGTCAGGATATTTTCGGTGGCAAACGGGACAGACTTTCATTGATTGTGGTGTTGGAGGAGATGCGTAGCCTATCAGATGCGCTGAACCTCAGCAAAGATAGTACCCATGAGTTAATTCGCACGCGCGCACAAAAAAGCGGGTAGTGTCCTTACGGTGTGGTGTTCCGGTGTTTATCTAATGTAAAGGCTATAGCCGAGGATGAACACAATGATGAATGTTGCAAACCCACCTGCGGCGGTGACGAAAAGGGGTTTTTGGTTTTTAGGGGAAGCGAGGTCGCCAGATAGGGTTACGCTCCCGATCCAAGCAGACGCCGAGAAAGCAGAGCCTAGACCCAACACTGCAACTAACGCGAATTTCGTTGATGGCGGAACTTCGCGTCCGGCAATGCCTAAAAGAACAATTGCCATAAAAAACAAAAGCGTAAAAGCACCGAAGGCTATGCCTGCCTTTTGAAGCCACTTAGGGGCACCCTGCGATGGGTTGTTCGGTGGGTTTGCCATTTCGATATTCAGGATTATGAGAACAAGTTCTGCTGTGTCTCTTTGTCCGGCTTTAACTTTCTCGTCATAAAACTCCTGAATTATCTGTCTCTTGCGTTGCGGGTCTTGAATAATACGTCTATGCAACTCCCGAGCTTCGGCAAGTAACTCGTCCATTTATGCAACCTTGTGGAAGACGGGAACGACATCAGATTCCGCTGTAGGAAAGTAATGTTGCCTCCGGTCTGGGAGTTGTTCAGGGATTTGCCTTGGGTCATCAAACTCATCGTCCGCCAAAACTCCGTTTGGGGTTGTGACTTTATAGACCCTTCGTAAGACGCCCTCCTTCACAAGAAGGGTTAGCGTCACAGCAAGGGAAACAGGATCAATCCGAGTTTCTCTCGCTAAAACACTCGGGTACAACACGGTCGCATCTTCGTGCTGATTGAGCCATCCCTCAAGCTCGCGCAGAGCGCGCTTACTTTCGGGGTGTTCATTTATTAAATTGTCGAAGTTGATTCGTGACATAATCCAAGTCCTTGCTGGAGGAGTGGGCAAGCGCAACCACTTCGTTCGGCAATCTAGGTGCTAAATATGTTCGAAATTCTTTTGGTGGAATTCCGTCAGGTTGTCTTGCCCAAATCACAGTCAGCCCGGCACACTCACTCTTTGCCTTCAGATATCTTTCAATAGATTCGCGCGTGGCTGCACTCGCCCAGAGATGCCCCTGATCCTCGTAAGTCTGAAACGTAGCATGGATGCCGACAGTGTCAATAAGGCTGGCATCCCGAGCGACATACGTATTGCTATTATTTTGCTGTTTTTCTATTAGATTAACCATCGCCTTTGACAGCAGCCACGGGTCGAATTGACCGCGAACAATAGCAGGTCTCAACATTTCCCACACCTTATTATGCCACTCGTCAACCCTGCGCGGCGACTCGTTACGCTGAACTCTTATTTCTAACAAATCAGGGCTGTTCCATCGTGCCATCAAAATTATCCGCAGCTCTTCATCGACATATTCTTTAAAGAAATAATTTCCTGACTGTTGCACAATCTTGCCCGTAAATCGCGTGATTATCGAGCGACCATAGATTTTAAGTATCCAGTCGGCGGGTTTGTTTTCCAGCTTTCGGAAGTCGCTAAATTGGAACGTGTTCGGTCGCGACTTAAGGGTGGGAAAAGGTGTCTTTACTTTGGATTCCCAATTCTTGCCCCACAACCGTTCACCTACATCTTCGTAAGAGAGGGCTTGCG
>Ga0207689_10006135_pt1 | contig 10636 bp, 9 predicted proteins | sample KBSMisM52_FD_184312 | JGI IMG/M metagenome (GOLD analysis project Ga0207689, IMG submission 184312) | Miscanthus rhizosphere microbial communities from Kellogg Biological Station, Michigan, USA - KBS Miscanthus M5-2 (SPAdes) (version 2) | ecosystem: Host-associated > Plants > Roots > Rhizosphere... | reverse complement strand
AGTCGTTAGCGTTCATCGGAGGTGTCTCGGCGCACGAGGCAGGACGAGCACCCCGTTGCCGATGCCGAGACACCTTCGATAACGAGACTTGAAGGAAGCTGCTGGCGCGGCGGCCGGCTATGGAGCTGGAATTAGGATCTGCGAGCGTGAGCCGCTGTCAATGACGCCATCGTCGGCGCGGGAGCGGCGACGAGGCGAGCCCGATTGGTGGGGCGTGCGGCGGTGGGCGTCGCGGTTGGGAGCTCGAGTGGCGGGTCGAGACACACCACGCCGTACACGTGGGCGGGCACGTCGACGCGGGCGCCGATCATGAGGACGGTGGCGAGTGCTCATGAGGTGTCAAAACGAAGCGTGACGATGGCCAGTTGGAGCGGTGACAGGATCGGCCCGACGATCATCGCCGCTCCGCATCGAGGGCACGCCCATGTCGCGCGGCGTGGTGTCTCCGTGGTTGTCGGCGCGGTGGTGTCGGGGGTGGTCGCCGGCGACACCGGTCTCGCAAGAAAGGTCCGGGCGAGGGCCACGCGCGAGGCCCGGCAGGTGTTCGCGAGGAATCCCGACTGGCGGATGCGCACGAAGCCGCGCGGCAGGATGTGCTGAACGAAGCGGCGGAGAAACTCCATGGCGGTGAGCGTCATCGTGCGGCGCTGATTACCACGGGCGTAGTCCGTGTAGGAGAAGGTCACGTGCTCGCCGTCGAAGGCGAGGAGTCGGTGATTGCTGATCGCCACGCGATGGGTGTAGCGCCCGAGGTAACGCAGGACGGCGGGTGCGCCCCCGAAGGCGGGCTTCGCGTAGACCACCCAGTCGGTGTCGAAGAGCGCGTCGACGAAGGCGCGCCACGCTCCCGACGCGCGCAGGTGCTCGCTGCCGCCGGCGAGGTCAAGTTCGTCGCGGTCGTAGGTGCGGCGAAGCGCCTGGACATACTTGCCGCGAAAGACCTCACGGAGGATCGGCACGGGCAGGAAGAAGCCCGGGTACGTGGAGTGAATCCAGCGCTGGCGATCGGGCGCCAGCCCACCAGCCGGGACCACGCAGTGCACGTGGGGATGGCGGACCAAGGTTTGCCCCCACGTGTGGAGGAGGCTCAGCACGCCAATCTCGGCGCCGAGGTGGCGCGGGGTCGCCGCGACCTCGCGGAGCGTCGCGGCGCTCGCCTGAAAGAGCCACGTGTACAGACGCGTCCCATTCCGATAGGCCAGCGGCACGAGCGTATGCGGGAGCGTGAAGACGACGTGCACATACGGCACGTCGAGCAGGTCCTGCTCGCGCGCATGGAGCCAGCGCTCCCGTGCCTGCGCCTGGCACTTCGGGCAGTGCCGGTTCCGACATGAGTTATAGGAGATGGCCTGGTGTCCGCAGGCGTCACACCGATCGAGATGCCCACCCAATGCGGCGGTGCGACACCGCGCGATCGCTCGCAGCACGGATCGCTGGTGCGCGCTGAGCCACGGATGCTGCTCGATGAAGGCGTCGCCCTGCGCGTGGAGGATATCGGCCACCTCCACGGCAGGCCGGCTCACGGCGTGCTCGTGGGCTTCCGCTTCAGCCGTGACCGGGGCAGGACCACGGGCGCGGCGACGTGCAGCTGCTCAAGCGGATTGGGCGCGGCCTGGAGATATCGCTGTGAGAGATGCAGGTATACGGTCGTGTGCGTGAGGTCCGCGTGCCCCAGGAGTACCTGGATGGTGCGCAGATCCGCGCCCGCCTCGAGGAGGTGCGTCGCGTACGAATGGCGCAGCGTGTGCGGACTGACGCGACGGTCGATGCCGGCGGCCTTGGCGGCGAAGCGCACCGCGTCCCAGATGCACTTGGATGTGAGGGGTTTGTCGGCGCGCCAGCCGTGCTCCTGTCCTGGGAAGAGGTACGTCTGCGGGCGCATCCACCGGTAGTACTCCCGCAACGCTGTGAGCAGCGTCGGACTGAGGGGCACCTCGCGGCCGTGCCCGCCCTTGCCGCGCTCGACGCGGAGGACCATGCGCCGGCTGTCGATGTCCGCGACCTTCAGCTGCAGCAGCTCGCTCCGACGCAGCCCCGCGCCGTAGAGCGTCATCAGCATCGTCCGGTGGTAGAGATTTTTGGCGCCGGCAATCAGCCGACGCACTTCGTCGGGGCTCAAGACCGTGGGCAGCCGGCGATGCGGTTTCGGCGTGGGCAGGTCTTCTTTGAGCTCGCGCCGCTTGAGGACGCGGACGTAGAAGAACCGCAGGGCGGCGACGTGGAGACCCACGGTCCCGACCGCCAGCTTCTTCTCCGTGAACAAGTGGGCTTGGTAGCGTCGGAGTGCATCAGCCCCGAGCCGATCGATCCGGCGTCGTCGGTGATACTGCTCGCAGGTGCGGAGCGCGTGTAGGTAGGTTCGAATCGTGGTCGGCGAGTAATTGCGCCGGACCATCTCCTCGCGCAGGCGTTGCTGGAATGTCGTCACAAGAGGTCCCTCCTGTGACGCACCCTACGCTCTACGTCCTACGGGTCACCCGGCTGCCCGTCGGCCGCCGCGCCAGCGGCTTCGTTCAAGTCGGCAAGTATTTTCCGAGGTCCGTGGAAAGCTACCGTCAATGCTGATGATGACCAGTCGACGCCATTCTCATGAAAGCCGACGGCGACTTGTCCTCGCGGCCGTCACGGCTTATCGTCAAGCATGCGCCGACGCGTGAAGTGGCTGCTGCCGCTCCTGCCGCTGCTCCTGCTGGCACTCGCCCACGCCGATCGTGATCCCGACTCGATCGGCAAGTGGCGCAATGCCAGCCGCGCGCCGGTCGGACTGGCGCCGGATCCCGCGGTAACTCCAGAGGGGGTTGTGCAGGTGTATGCGGCGCGCGCGGTCCGATGGCGCGGCTACTTTGGCGTCCATACGTGGATTGCGGCCAAGCCGGCCAACGCCCCAGCGTTCACCGTGTATGAGGTGACAGGCTTTCGCGTTCGCCGCGGCGGCAGCGCCGTCACAATCAGCCAGCGCGTCCCGGACGGCCGGTGGTTCGGCAGCGCGCCCCATCTTCTGGCCGACGTGCGCGGCCCCGGCGTTGATCCGCTCGTTCAGCGCATCGAGCACGCGGTCGCGGCGTACCCGTACAACGACACCTACCGCATCTGGCCGGGTCCCAATTCCAATACGTTCACGGCATTCGTGCTGCGGCACGTACCCGAGCTCCGCGTGGATCTCCCGGCGCACGCCGTCGGCAAGGACTACCTCGGCACGCACGTGTTCGCGCGCTCGCCGAGCGGTACGGGTGGACAGGTCAGCCTGTTCGGCGTGCTCGGGCTCGTCGCCGGCATCGAAGAAGGCATAGAGCTGAACCTGCTCGGCCTGACGTTCGGCGTGGATCCGAACGATGTCGCTCTGGAGCTGCCGCTGGTCGGCACTCTCGGCTTCGGCGCACCGGTCACCGCTTCAACGCTGAACTGACAAGCGACGACAAACGGATGATAGGTGAACTCGGTCCGGACCTAGCCGAGAGCCAGCCTGAAGTAGACGACTCATTCGTGCCGAAGGGCGATCAGCGGATGCATCCGCGCCGCGCGGCGCGCCGGCACGAACGCGGCGGCAACGCCCACTATCGCGGTCACGGCGGCGATCGCCAGCAATGCCAGCGGGTCGATGGTCGGGCGATACACCGATATGTTTCCGATCCCGATGTCTTCCGACCCCGACGAGGCGCGCATCGCCAGCATCGCGAGTATCGAGAGGAAAAGACCGATACCGGTGCCGATCCCAATCAGGCCCGCGACGCCTCGCGCAATACTCCACACCACCTGCTGGCTGCGAGCGCCGAGCGCCATACGGATACCGACCTCTCGAGAGCGTCTCGCCACGGCGAACGCAACAACGGCATAGAGACCGATGCCGGCCAGCACGAGGCCGAGGCCGCCGAGGCCGCCGAGAAACGTGGCGACTGCTTTCGCGGGCGCCTGCGACTGCTCGAGCCTCTGTGCCATCGTGCTCGCCGTCACCACCGGCAGAGTGACGTCCAAGGCGCGCAGCTCGCGCTGCATTGCCGCAACCAAGGTCGCCGCATCACCCGACGTCCGGGCAATGATCGTCGTCGGCAGCGTGCCGGACTGCGTGTACGAGCGATAGAACGGGGGCGCGATCGGATCGATGACGTCGTCGTCGAAGTCACCAGTGCCCGTATCGCGTACGACGCCGATCACCTCCGCCCAGGAGTTCGGATCGTTCGCCGACCGGAACCGCCGGCCGACGGCGTTTATTTCACCAAAGTACTGGCGCGCCATCCTGTCCGTAATCACCGCGACGCGTGGCGTGTCCGCGCCGTCGCGCGCATCGAACACGCGGCCGTAGAGCAGCGGGATGCGCAGCGTGTCGAAGAAGCCCGGTCCGGCCTCGATCACGATCGCATTCACCTCGGATCCCTTCTCTCCGGTAGCGCGGTCGAGGACGATTGGCACGCCGTTGACGTCCATCGGCAGGCCGCGCAACACGGCAGCGGATTCGACACGGGGAGTTGCCTGGATCCGGCGTAGGAGATTGTCGTACAGCGTCCTCGCCGCCGTGTCCGAGTAGCCAGCAAATCGCAGGTCGGTCTCGAGCATGGCAACACCATTGACGGCAAAGTCGACCTTATGCGCCCTCGCCGCGTTCAGCATCTGGACGAAGATGCTCGTGCCGCCGAGCAGCAGCACGGAGACAGCCACCTGGAAGACGATCAAACCGTTCCTCATGGTGAGTCGCCGATGATCGATCGGCTGTTGTCCCTCGTCCCGCAGCGTCTGCAGGAGGTCAACCCTCGTGGCCTTGAGCGCAGGCGCCAGGCCGAATGTGACACCAGTGAGAAGCGACAGCGCGATCGCAAAGGCGAGCACGCGATAGTCGAGAGTCAAGTCGACTCTGAACGGAAGATCGACCTGCTGCAACGTCTGCATGCCCCACCACGCCAGGACGCAGCCGGCGAGGCCACCCGCCAGCGACAAAAGCAGGCTCTCGGTCAGCAGGTGCCGTACGAGTTGACGACGCGTCGCGCCCATCGCCAACCGGACCGAGACTTCCTTCGCGCGCGCGGCGCCGCGGACCAGCAGCAAGGTGGCCAGGTTGCTGCACGCGATGGCGAGCACGAGGCCAACGATCACGAGCACGAGAGAGGCGAGCGCCATGAACGGGACGTCCGCCTGCGGATGGATGCGCACGTCGGTCGAAGCCACCACCGTCATGCCTGGACCCAGGGCAAACTCGCCCGACCGGCGGAAATCATCCGGATGCTCGGCTTCGAGCCGGCGGCCAAGCAGGTCCATCGCCGCTCTGGCCTGCGCGACGGTGACGCCCTCACGCAACCGGGCTTTCACGAACAACGGCACGTATATGGTGGACGCTGCGCGCGCCGCGGGGTTCTGCGAGATCACTGGAAGTGCCGTTACCGGCAGCCAGAAATCCGTGCCGAGACCGACATCGACGATGCCCCGGTGATTCGCGGGACCGACGCCGATGATCGTCACGGGCGCACCTTCAACCCGAATCACGCGTCCGACGATCGAACGATCCGCGCGAAAGATCGTGGTCCACGTCTGGTACCCGAGCACGCCGACCAGCGGAGCTCCAGGCCGCTCTTCTCCATCGTCGAACCAGCGGCCGAGCGACGGCCGCAGCCCCAGGACGTCGAGATACGTCGCGGTGGCGAATTCGACTGCCGCGTTCCGAATCGCGCCGTCGTGCAGGTAGCGCGACGGATTCGGGATGCTGCCGGCCATCGTCCCCGCAAAGACATCGGTGTATTCCGCGATCTCGTGGTAGACGGAATACGAGGTGACGATCATCGGCTTGCCCGAGCGATCGTTCTGGTAGATGTTGACGAGGCGATCCGGATCGGCGACCGCTTGTTGGCGGAACAGGACCGCGTTCACGAGGGTGAAAATCGCGGTGGTGGCGCCAATGGCGAGGCCAAGGATCAGCACCGCCGCGGAGGTAAAGCGCCAGTCGCGCACGAGACGCCTGATCCCGTAGCGCGTATCGCGCACGAGCGCGTCCCAGGTGGCGGTCGCGCTCGCGTCGCGGGTCTGATCGCTCATTCCGCCTTCGCTGAAGCCAGGGTGGACAAGTCGGCTCTCTTGTAGATTGGCAAAGGGAGAAGACGAACGCCAGCGCGCAGAAGTTCCATGCCTGCGAACTAACGGGCGCCGGCGTTCCTGACGCGAATGCGCGCGAGTTGGCTGCTCGCTGCCAGGTAGAGCGACTTGCCGTCGGCATCGCCGAAGACGAACCCGGGCGCGAATTCAGGCGGCACGATCGTGCCCAGATGCTTGCCATCGGGCGTGAACACCCAGATGCCACCGGGACCGACGGAGTACAGATTTCCTTTCTCGTCGAACTTCATCCCGTCTGGATTGCCGGTGCCTTTTCCGGCGCTCATGTCCGCAAAGAGCTTCCCATTCGCCACGCTCCCATCACGCTGCACTTCGTATCGCATGATGGTGCGCTTGACCGAGTCGTTGACGTAGAGAAACTTCTCATCCGGCGAGAGAACGATCCCGTTCGGACGTTCGAGATCCTTGATGGCCAGTTGCAGCGTGCCATCCTTGAGCAGGAACACGCCCTGATACGGCAACTCCTTCTTCAGATCCCAGTCGGCGAACCGATTGCCGCCGCTGGGATCGGTGAAGTACAGCGCGCCATCCCGTCGAAACACGAGGTCGTTCGGGCTGTTCAAGCGCTTGCCTTCGTAGCGCTCGGCCAGAATCGTTCGTTTGCCATCTTTCTCCAGCCGCACGACGGCACGGTCCGCTTCCGCCGCGTAGACAATCCGCCCTTGCGGATCGACCGTGATGCCGTTGGCGCCGAATCGCGGGTTATTCGGACGACCGGTGGTCCTGGTCCAGTCAGGCTTCTCGAGAAACGCCGTCATCTTTCCGTCGGGTGTCCACCTGTGAACGACATTCGCCGGAATGTCGCTGATCAGCAGATGGCCACCGCCGGACTCTCTGACCCACACGATTCCATTGATGAAACCGAACCCGCTCCTGACGGTCTCCATCGTCGTACCTGGAGACACGATCTCGTCGAAGCCCGGGTCCACTCGCATTGTCGGTCCCGATTGCGGCGTCTGCGCGCTCAGCGCAACAAACACGGCTCCATTGATGAGCGCAGCACAGCAGATGGCGAAATACTTCATGCCCGGTATTAAAACCTTGTTTCTTAGCGTTGTCACCGGCAGATGGTCGGTATACTTCACTGTCCAACAGGAGCGAAGCCATGTATCACATTGCCGGGCGCCACGTCCTTCTCGCCGCCGTTGTCACCCTCGCGGCAGGCATTGCGGTGCCTCCGGTCCTGGTCGAGGCGCAACAGCAGCGCGACAGTGAAACGACGGTTGCGGCGCTGGCCGCCAAGGTCAAACGGTTCGAGGACATGCAGCAGATCGCCGATCTGCTGAACGAATACGGTCGCGCGCTCGACACCCGTGACTTCAAGGCCTACGCTGCCTTGTTCACCAAAGACGGCTCGTGGTCGGGTGGCCTGGGCACGGTCACGGGCGGACCGCAGGCGATCTACGACTTCATGACCAGCCGGATCGGTGGTGGCGGTCGCGGCGGCACTCCGACCATCGGATTCGGCAGCACCTACCACATCATGTCGAACTTCAAGATTGAGGTGAACAGCGACACCGCGACCGCGACATCGCGATGGACGTTCGTGAGCGCCGCGCGCGGGCCGGGCATCCAGGTTGCCGGTCGCTACGAGGACAGGCTGGTCCGCGAGGACGGCGTATGGAAATTCAAGTCGCGACAGGCGTTCAACGACGTCACGGCGCCGGCGCCCGCATCGGCTGCCGGATCATCGTCGAACTCGCGCTGAGTCGAATCTGCGGATCACGTCCGCCGATTCGGCACGAGCACGAGGACGATTCCGGCGACCAACACGGCAGCTCCCAGGAGAGGTGGTAAAGCAACGCCTCTGCGTTCGCTGGTCTCCACCTTCAGGGGACCAGTATCGAGGACGGTGTCACGATCTCTCCAGAAGATTCCGCCCCACAGCAGGATGACCATGCCAAGGGCGACCAGAGCGAGTCCAGCGATTCTTCGTGGCGACATGCTCCGAATGCGAATCGCACGTGTCGGTCATCGCTGCAACGTCGGCAGCAGTGCCTTTCGTTCCGGCGGAAGGTGCTGATCGACGGCGTTCATCATGAAACCCACCCTGAAGTAGTCGCCCATGATCATCATCAGTTGAACGGTCTGCTGCCGGCCGAAATGGCCGATCATCTTCTGCCACAACTCGCTGCTCACCTTGTGCTCGCGATACAACGTGCGGCCAAAGGTGATGAGCGTGGCGTCCTTGTCGGTCAATCCCGTCACCGGCCGGTTGTGCTTGACGACGTCGATGACCGACTGCTCGAGTCCCTGCTTCAAGCCTGCGGGCTCGTGGGCGGACCACTCGTACTGCTGGTCGATCTCTCGCGCCATGATTAGCACTGCGAGCTGAAAGTACCGGGCGCCAACCGGGCTGTTCACACCCGAGGGAGTGCCGAGGCTGCGCTCCCGGGGGCTGTAATTCGTCAGGTGTCCAGGTCCCGGCCCCGGCTTGGCTGTCGGTGGCCTTTGGGCCAGGAGCTTCTTCCCTTCCTCGTCCAGATCGTCCGGCGTGACCCACGGCAGCCGCGACAGCGTGACCGGATTGATGTCCGGCGGCAACGCGGGTTGTGTCTGTGTCTGCACTATCGAGGGCAGCGACGCAAGCAAGAGTACGAATAATCGAACGCGCATGAAGTCACCCTCCCACGTCATTTGAATGCGTTCTTACGTCGTAGACTTGTCAACGCCCAACTTCCAATTTCCAACTCCCAAGCGATCAGGCTGCTTTTTGGGAGTTGGCGGTTGGGCACTGACGCGTCCTGGAGCAGCGTGCCAATCCTAGCCCGAGCCCTGACGATGCGAAAGCCGTTTTCTTCGGCATAATCGTCCTGATGCGGGCCTATCCAGCCCGAAACATCAGTGGCACGATCTGCGATCCGAGACCGCTCGCGACATAAACGGCCCTGCTGTTGGACGTGAGCTTCCCCACCCAGTCGAATGCACCGCCGTCGATGAGCGTCAGCTCGATTCCTTCGTGGGATCGGGCAGCGATTTGAAAACGCAGGCCGTGGTTGTAATACGGATGCTCGAGAACCGCTCGCGCGACCGCGTAGTCTTCGAGTGCTGCAACGATACGGTCGCCGAGCGCGGCTCTTTCTGAAGTGGTCAGCACCGTGATGCGCCGGTCCGGAAACGAGAAGCCGTGCTGCTCGAGCTGATCGAGCGCGCCGATCATGACTGTGATCTGCTCAGTCATGGCATCCACGACACACGCATGGTTCTGCTGCTCCACTCCCGCCGTGGCCAGGCAGAAGATGCGGAAGTGCGCCGTGAATCCAGGCTGCTTCGGAATCGCCTGCGCGCGAACGCAACGATGCGACGTCGCCAGTCGCACGATGGCGGCGGGGTCACGGCGCAGCCGGCGAGCACACTCGAGTGCCATCACGTTGGTGGGGTCAGACACGACTTCCGTGCCGCGCAGTGCGGAGAGCACTTTGTTCTGGCTGGCGTGGCCCATGATGGCGCAGGCGCCGAGGGGCGCGACGGGAGAGAGTTCGATCGATTCAAAGGCGGACGCGGCCCTCAGGAGATGCCCATCGACGTCGATGATGGTCCGTTGGTCGGCAATGCCCGGCTGGACAAACCGATCGCGATCCCACTGCTCCATCAGTTCCGCCGGCAGACGTCTGACTGCCCGTGCTTCCGCCACATCGAGCAGCAGCGACCAGAGACGCGACCCGGACAATCCGTCCGTGAGCGCGTCGTACGTACCCGGTGGTAACCCGGCTTTGACCCATGACCGTGGTGTCTGCGGCATCGGTCCATTGTGCGTTACAGACAGCGTAGCCTGGCGGTGAAGGTCATTGCACTCGCCGGGCTACCCGCCTAATCTACCCAGGAACTCGCCTGTGTTGGTCCTGTTGGCGATCGTCGTTTGTCGGAATCGGCCGGATTTCTCGCCCCGACCTGCGCCGAACACTCAACACAGGCGAGGTGTGGAGTAGCCCATGCGCAGGATCGGATTGACTCTGTTCGTCATGCTGTCGGTGTGCGCGTTGCCGGTGCCGGCGCAGGAGCCGCCAGCGAGTGCGGCACCGCAGGTTCACGCCAATCTGAACCAACTGATGCGCGGTGTGCTGTATCCGGCCGCCAACGTGGTGTTCTTCGCGCAAGCCGACGATCCAGGAGCGGTGAAGCCCATTCCCGGCAACGACCCCGGAATGGCGACCGACCCTCTGACCAGCACCTTCGGCGGCTGGCAGGCGGTCGAGAACGCGGCGCTGGCGCTGGCCGAGTCCGCCAACTTGCTCGTGATCCCCGGGAGAACGTGTGCGAACGGCGTGCCCGTTCCGACCAAGGATCCGGAGTGGTTGAAGTTCGTCAACGAGGTTCGCGACACGAGCATGAGCGCATACAAGGCGGCGCAGACCAAGAGCCAGGACAAGATGATCGAGATCTCCGAAACGCTCAGCACTGCCTGTGCGGGCTGTCACCGCAAGTGGCGCGACCGGCGGACGCCGGACAACCGCTGCAAGTAGATACAACTGCGCGTGATGACTCGGTCCGGACCTAGTCGAAGGCCGCTCTATTTAGTGATAGTGCCTTCGGCGCCCGCGGT
>Ga0207689_10006131_pt1 | contig 10638 bp, 9 predicted proteins | sample KBSMisM52_FD_184312 | JGI IMG/M metagenome (GOLD analysis project Ga0207689, IMG submission 184312) | Miscanthus rhizosphere microbial communities from Kellogg Biological Station, Michigan, USA - KBS Miscanthus M5-2 (SPAdes) (version 2) | ecosystem: Host-associated > Plants > Roots > Rhizosphere... | reverse complement strand
CGCGCAGTGGCGACCAGATACGAATCGATCGAAGTAGACACTCCCGAGGATCTTGAACGCGTGCGCCAGCTGATGGCGACACGTGTGTGAGGTGGCATGAGTCAGAGACCCGACGGCCGACCAGTGAAGTTTGTGTTCGTGACCGGTGGCGTGGTGTCCTCGCTGGGAAAGGGCCTGGCGGCGGCATCAATCGGCCGGCTGCTCGAGGACCATGGTTATAAAGTCGCGCTCCAGAAGTTCGACCCCTACATCAACGTCGATCCGGGCACGATGAGCCCCTATCAGCATGGCGAGGTGTACGTCACCGACGATGGCGCGGAAACCGACCTCGATCTGGGGCACTACGAGCGCTTCACGAGCATGGTGGCCTCACGGAACAGCAACTGGACGACCGGCAAGATCTACCTGTCCGTGATTCAGAAGGAACGACGAGGCGACTACCTCGGTCGCACCGTTCAGGTCATTCCGCACATTACGAACGAAATCAAGGATGCGATCCGGCTGGCCGGACGTGACGTGGACATCGTTCTCGTCGAGATCGGCGGCACGGTCGGCGACATCGAGAGCATGCCGTTTCTTGAAGCGATCAGGCAGTTCCGGCTCGACGTGGGGCGCGAGAACACTCTGTACATCCACCTCACGCTCGTGCCCTACATCGGGACGGCTGGTGAGCTGAAGACCAAGCCTACGCAGCACAGCGTTCGCGACCTGCGCTCTATCGGTATTCAACCCGACGTGCTGCTCTGCCGCACGGATCGGTTTCTTGACGCCGACATCAAGCGCAAGATCGCACTGTTCTGTGATGTGCCCGAAGAGGCGGTCATCACGGCCAAGGACGTCGACACCATTTATGAAGTGCCGCTCGTCCTCAAAACCGAGGGTCTCGATCAAATCGTCCTGAAGCAGCTCGGTCTGCCGCTCACGCAGGCCCACACCGCGGCATGGGAAGAATTGGTCGATCGCATCAAACATCCGGTCGACGAGATCATCATTCACGTCGTCGGCAAGTACACGGGGTACGAAGACTCGTACAAGAGCCTCAACGAAGCCGTCTACCATGGCGGATTCGCGCATCGGCTGAACGCCAGACTGAACTGGGTGGAGGCCGAAGCGCTCGAACGCGAAAGTGGCGCGTCACTGCTCGAAGGCGCGCATGGCGTCCTGGTGCCAGGAGGATTCGGCTCGCGCGGCACGCGCGGCATGATGAAGGCCGCCGAGTTTGCCCGGGAGCGCGGCGTGCCCTTCTTCGGAATCTGCTACGGCTTCCAATGGGCGACGGTCGAATACGCCAGGCACGTGTGCGGGCTCGAGGGGGCCGATTCCACCGAGGTCGACGAAAACGCACCGCACAAGGTGATCTACAAGCTGCGCGACCTGCTTGGCGTGGACGATTTGGGTGGCACCATGCGACTCGGCCGTTACGCATGCGAGCTTGCGAAAGGATCACTGGCCGAACGCATCTACGGGACTTCTCTCGTTCACGAGCGTCATCGCCATCGGTTCGAGTTCAATTGCCTCTACGAACCGTCGCTGCTCGAGAACGGGTTGCGCATCTCGGGTCGATCGCCTGATGGAAAATTCGCTGAGATCGCCGAGTTGCCCGCACACCCCTGGTTTCTGGCAGTGCAGTTTCACCCGGAGTTCCAGTCCAAGCCGGACAGACCGCACCCGCTGTTCGCCAGCTTCGTCGAGGCTGCGTATCGCCACAAGACGGGGCGGCTGGTGACGGCGGACGTCACGGTGGCTCACTCTGACGCGCGGGCTGAAGCCCGCGACCTACACCATAGGCGATCGATCGCCGATGCGTAGAGCGGGGGCTTCAGCCCCCGCGGTCAACTGCTGGTCTTTCACAAAGATCACTAGAATAGAGACGTGAATCCGGTCTCGATCGGGACAGTCACTCTCGGCGCGGGGAACCCGCTCGCCTTCATCGCCGGTCCCTGCGTGATCGAAAGCGCATCTCACGCGATGGAGACGGCGTTTGCGATCCGCGAGATTGCCGGCCGCTCCCGCGTCCCGATGATCTTCAAGGCCTCATACGACAAGGCGAACCGGACTTCACGCCACTCGTTCAGGGGACCGGGCCTCGACGAAGGCTTACGGATCCTGTCGGACATCAAGGCCAGGACCGGGTTGCCAATTCTCACCGACATCCACGAGCCCGCGCATGCAGCGGCAGCCGCGCAAGTGGTCGACGTTCTGCAAATCCCGGCGTTTCTGTCACGCCAGACCGATTTGCTCGTAGCAGCGGCGCGCACAGGGAGGGCGGTGAACGTCAAGAAGGGGCAATTTCTCTCGCCTCGCGACATCAGGCACGTCGTCGACAAGATCACCGGCGAAGGCAATCCATCCGTGCTGGTCACAGAGCGCGGTGTCAGTTTTGGGTACAACAATCTCGTCGTCGACATGCGCGCCTTCCCGATGCTGCGCGAGCTCGGGTACCCGGTCGTCTTCGACGTGACGCACAGCCTGCAACTGCCTGGCGCCGGCGATGGCGTCACGATCGGACTGGCGGAATATATCGAACCGCTGGCATCAGCGGGTGTCGCGGCTGGGGTCGACGCTGTATTCATGGAAGTTCACGAAGAACCGGCGCGAGCCAAGAGTGATGCGGCCAACGCCCTCCGGCTCGATAAGCTCGAAGCGCTCGTACTGAAACTCACGCGCATCGACGCAGCCGCCCGGGAACAGCCGGCATCGCGACCGCAATCGCGTGAGACACGTGGGGTGACGATGTGAGTGACGATGTGATCGCACCACCAGGCGTCGATCTCGCGCTTGCACGTAAGGTGTTGCAGACCGAGGCAGCGGCCATACTCGCGCTCGTCGAGCGCCTGGATGAGTCATTTGAACGCGCCGTGCGTCTGCTGCTCGACTGCAAGGGTCGGGTGATCGTGACTGGCATGGGCAAGTCGGGGATCATCTGCCGGAAGCTCGCCGCCACGTTCACCAGCACTGGGACACCAGCGTTCTTCCTGCACCCTGCCGAAGCCATTCACGGCGACCTTGGCATCCTGCAGTCCCAGGACGTGATCCTGGCCTTGTCCTATAGCGGCGAAACGGACGAACTGCTCCGTCTGCTCGAGACGATCAAGCGGCTTGGTGCCGGCCTCATCGCGATCACGGGGGATTGCCGCTCCACGCTGGCGCAGGCCGCGGACGTCGCCCTGGACTGCCGTGTCTCCGAGGAAGCCTGCCCGATGAACCTCGTTCCCACGGCCAGCACCACCGCCGCGCTGGCCCTCGGCGACGCGATCGCGATGACGTTGCTGGTCGCCAAGGGATTCAGCCAGGAGCACTTCGCCAGTCTGCATCCAGGCGGAAAGCTCGGTAAGCGATTGATGCGCGCCGAACAATTGATGCAAGGTGGGGATCAGGCCCCAATCGTGAAGGCCAGCACGCCGATGCCGCAGGTCATCTACGAGATCTCGAGCAAGGGCCTCGGGATGACGTGTGTAGTCGATGACGAGGGCACGTTGTCAGGCATCATCACGGACGGCGACCTCCGTCGTCACATGACGGCCACCAGCAACCTGCTCGAACGCAGGGCGGGCGACGTCATGACGCGCAACCCGATCACCATCCGGCGTGACACGCTGGCTGCCGAGGCGCTGTTGGTACTGGAACGCGGCAAGATCACCTCGATTGTCGTCGTCAGCGATGAGCACCGGGTCCAGGGTGTCGTGCACTTACATCACCTATGGCGCACTGAACTCTTCTGACCTTTTAGCCCGTCATGAGTGACTACGCCCTGCTCGCCGTGCTGTTTGCGCTGCTGCTGGGCCTGGTCGCCGGCAAGGCCTGGGAGCGATATAAGCTCCGCGACGGCCGCTGGGTAGATCGGCGCCGGCTTCGCGAAACGCCCCATTACATGCTCGGCCTCAACTTCCTCGTCGACAACCAGGTGGATCAAGCGGTCGAGGAACTGACGCGCGCTACCAGCACTGACGCCGACGCGCTCGAGATCCAGATGATCCTCGGAAACCTGTACCGGCAGAAGGGACAGGTCGGCCGTGCGATCACAGTGCATCAAGGGCTGCTGCAGCGCCCGGATCTCCGGCCCATCGAGCACGCGCACGTTCTGCTCTGCCTCGGCCTCGACTACAAGCATGGCGGGTTCATCGACCGCGCCCTCGAGACGTTTCAGGAAGTCGTGCGGCTGGATCCCATGAACCGCTACGCCTTCGTCAATCTGCAGAAGCTCTACGAAGATCAGCGGCAATGGGTTGAGGCAGCGGCAGTGCGAGAAAAAATCGCTGCGATCGACGACGACAAGCAGGGGATTAACAATCAGATCCTCGGCTTCCTGCGCAACGAGGTGGGTGAAACATTGATTCGTGCGGGCGATGACACGGCAGCGACTCGTGCCTTCGAGGCCGCGGTCGATACCGATGCGCGTACTGCGCCTGCGTATCTCAACCTCGGTGACATGCGCGAGCGCATGGGACAGTTCGCGGGTGCAGTTGAAGCATGGGAAAGTCTCGTACAGACCATCCCTGAGCGCGCATATCTGGCGCTCGATCGTCTCGAACGCGCCTATCAGCAGGCCGGCACCCCCCAACGGTTCGCGGAGCTGTGCGGACGCCTCATCGACCAGAATCCGCAGGACTGGCGGACACGGCTTTCGCTGTCGCGACACCTGGCGGCCGATGGCCGGCATCGCAAAGCGTTGGAGTTGCTCCTCGACGCGCTGCCGCACAACCCGCACGGTCTGGCCATCCATCACGAGGTGTGGAAGGCACTCCGGGCTCTTGAGCTGGACCCGGCACTGGTTCAGAAGTACATAGAGCTGACGCGCAGCGCCGTCTTCTACCTCGATCCGCACGTCTGCATGCATTGCCGCTACCGGAGCACGGAGTTGCTCTGGCAATGTCCGCAGTGCCATGAGTGGAATACGTTCGTCGAGGAACGGATGTCGCCGGCCAAAGACACGGCGGCGGCGGAGCTGGGTGGCTAACATAAGTTCAAAGTTCAAAAGGTTAAAGTCAGCAAGTAAGTTTCGAAGTGTCCCAGATGGTTCGATCGATGGCTGTACTTTCGACTTACTTCCCAACTTTGAACTTAATACTTTGAACTTGCATCGGGACCTGCAATGAAGCGTGTGGGGCTCACCGGCGGCATTGCCACCGGAAAGAGTGTCGTCCGGGCGGAACTCGAACGACTCGGTGTGCCAACCATCGACGCGGATATCGTCGCGCGCGATGTCGTCGCGCCCGGCACTTCGGGCCTGACGGCAATCCTCGGCCGCTTTGGAACGAGCGTTCTCGACAGCGATGGCGCACTTGATCGCCGGAAGCTCGGGTCGATCGTGTTCGCCGATGAAGCCGCGCGGCGAGACCTGGAGGAGATCGTTCACCCGAAAGTCAAAGCTGCCATCGACACGTGGCTCGACTCAATGAGCGGGCAGCACAACCTCGCGGTCGCCGTCATTCCGTTGCTGTACGAAACCGGTCGTGAGCGTGACTTCGATGTCATCGTCACCACCGCCTGCAGCTCGGAGGAGCAGCTTCGCCGCGTGATGACGCGCGACTCGTTGAGCGAGCCGCAAGCCAGGCAGCGCATCAACGCGCAGTTGTCAACCGAGGAGAAAGTGCGCCGGGCCGACTACGCAATCTGGACCGATGGGACGCACGAAAACACGAAGCGTCAAGTCGTGGAGACGCTCGAGCAGCTGGCGAGGCGAGGTAGCTAGATCTAGGTAGCTGGGTGGCTAAGGTAGCTGGGTGGCTAAGGTAGCTGGGTGGCTGGGTAGCTGAGTAACTGGGTATGGGTTGCTGAGTATTTACCTAGCTACCGAGCAACCTAGCCACCTAGCTACCTACCGGCAACCCGCGCACGTGCCGCATGCAACGTGTTCATCATCAACATCGTGATCGTGAGAGGCCCGACACCGCCGGGCACAGGCGTCAGGGCGCCTGCCACTTCCGCGACGGCGGGATGGACATCGCCAACGAGCACAGACCCTTTGGCCTGGAACGATGCAAGCCTCGGATGACCTGCCGGAAACAGCTGCGCTGCCACCGCGGGATCCGTCACGCGATTCATTCCGACGTCGATTACGGCCGCGCCCGGCTTCACGAAGTCGTTCGTGACGAGGCCGGCTCGCCCGACAGCTGCGACGAGGATATCCGCCTGGCGGCAGACGGCCGGTAAATCCGGTGTTCGCGAATGGCAGATGGTCACCGTGGCGTCCCGATGCAGCAGCAGCATCGCCATCGGCTTTCCAACGATATCGCTGCGACCAATCACGACCGCGTGGCGGCCGCGGATTTGAATCTTCTCGCGTTCGAGCAGCTCGATGACGCCCGCTGGCGTGCACGCCACCAGCTTGGGGCGATTCTGAGACAGCAGGCCCACGCTCTCGGCCCCGAATCCGTCCACATCCTTGTCGGCGGCGATCGTGTCGAAGACTCGCTGCTGCGCGCCCGCGCCCATCGCTTTGGGCAACGGGGACTGGACGAGGATGCCATCGTGATCAGGGCTCTTGTTCAGTCGCTCGACCAGCGTGAGCACATCGGTCAGCGTTGCCGACTCCGGCATTCGTTCGAGATCGACTCTGAAGCCGACGTCCGCTCCCGCTTTGACCTTGTTGCGAACGTAGACCTGCGAAGCCGCGTCATTGCCCACCAGCACAATCCCCAACCCGGGCGGGCGGCCATGTTTGCTGATGAAGTCCGCGACCTGCGGTTTGATTTCCTCCTGCATGCGCGTTGCGAGCGCCTGTCCGTCGAGCACACGTGCCGTCATACCGAGATGGTCTCCCCGAGCGCCACAGCGCCTTATCGTCCCGAACCGACCGCCGCGTGTTCACGCTTTCGCAGCTCACTGTGCTTGTATCCGTACGCGAAGTACAGCACCAGCCCGATTGCCATCCAGATCACGAGCCGGAGCCACGTATCGAATGGCAAACCCAACATGAGCGCGAAGCTGACGAGGGCCGACAGAATAGGAATGAACGGCACGAACGGCGTCTTGAACGGACGATGGAGATCCGGCCTGCGGTAGCGGAGGAAGATCACACCGATTGACACAATGACGAAGGCCAGCAGCGTCCCGATACTCACCAGCTCGCCGAGGGCGCCGATCGGAGTGAAGCCGGCGGCCAGCGCCACGATGACGCCGGTGATGATGCTCGTGATGTGAGGCGTCCGAAATCGCGGGTGAATCTTCCGGGCAAACGGCGGGAGAAGGCCGTCCCGCGACATCGAGTAGAAGATGCGCGGCTGCGCCATCATCAGTACGACCATCACAGAGCTCAACCCGGCGATCGCGCCAAGCTCCACGAGCATCGTCATGATCCGGAGCAAGGTGCTGCCACCAGAGGCCGCTTCCGCCGCGCGAATGGCGACGACCATCGGCGCCGGCGATCCCAGCATCTCGCGATAGGGCACGAGGCCTACCATCACGCCCGAGACGAGGATGTACAAGATCGTGCAGACTACGAGCGATCCAAGGATGCCAATCGGCATGTCTCTCTGCGGATTCTTGGCTTCCTGTGCCGCGACCGATACGGCGTCGAATCCGATGTAGGCGAAGAAGATGACCCCCGCGCCACGCAACACGCCGCTCCACCCGTATTCGCCGAAGTGGCCCGTGTTCGGCGGGATGATCGGCTGCCAGTTGGCGCTATTCACGTAAGCCGCTCCGCCGAGGATGACGATCAGGACTACCGCGACCTTGATGACGACGATGACGGAGTTGACGTTCGCGGATTCCTTGATCCCGATCACGATGAGCACGGTTACGGCGATCGCAATCAGAACCGCGGGCAGATTCAAGTACGCATCCGGGTTGCATCCCGCGGCCGGCACGATGCTGCAAGGCGCCGACGCGAGCGACGCGGGAATGGTGATGCCGAGGAAGTCGTGCAGAAAGCTCGTGAGATGTCCGGACCAGCCGACGGCAACCGTGGCCCCGCCGAGCGCGTACTCGAGAATGAGGTCCCACCCGATGATCCAGGCGATGAACTCGCCGAGCGTGGCGTAGCCGTACGTGTAGGCCGAACCCGCGATCGGCACGGTCGAGGCGAATTCCGAGTAGCACAACCCGGCCAGCGCGCTCGCGACGCCTGCGACGACCATCGACAGCACGATCGCGGGACCGGCGTATTGCGCGGCTGCCTGCCCGGTCAGCACGAAGATGCCTGTGCCGATAATGGCTCCGATCCCGAGTGTTACGAGATTGGTGGGTCCGAGCACCCGCTTCAGGGAATGCTCCCCGGTAACCTCCGACTCGGCTTTCAGCTGCTCAATCGACTTCGTTGCGAATATCGACATCAGCAATGTCCTCACATTCGGCTACGGGCCCGTGGCCCGATTATATTCGCGTCACCGTGGCTGCCGTCCGCAGATAGGCGCGTACTCGGGCCGCAGGGTCGCGTCCTTCAAGCAAGTCACTGATCACGGCGACACTCGACGCCCCAGCCTCCCACACTGATGCAGCGGTTTCGAGCGTGATCCCCCCAATCGCGACGACAGGCAACCCGTGCGATCGACTCGCGGCCTCCGTCACCTGCGCCAGCCCCACGGCCGTATAACCGGTGTCTTTCGTCCGCGTCCCGAACACCGGTCCAATCGCGATATAGCTGATCGGCTCCTGCGCTGCTCCTTCGACCTGCCCGCTCGTGTGCGTAGAGAATCCGACCACCGCAGCCGGGCCCAATAGATTGCGAACCGCCATGGGCGGCAGATCGTCCTGGCCCACGTGAACGCCCGCGGCGTTCGCCATCACTGCCAGGTCAGGCCGATCGTTGACGATTACGACTGCCCCATACGGATCTGCTACTCCGACAAGCCGGTCGCACAACTCGAGAAAACGATCGGACGCGAGATCCTTGGCGCGAATCTGGACACACCGCGCGCCTCCATCCATGAAGGCGCGCGCCAGGTCCGCGGGCTGCCAGCCCGCGCGCTGCGAGAGCGCCACATCGACGATGGCGTGGAGTGGAGAGAGTGAGGTCAGGCTGTATCCGCCAGGGGGCTTTTCCTGGGCTGCGGCATGAAGCGCTCCATGAAGGATGTGTTCAGCCTGCCAGCGGTGAAATCAGCCTCGTTCAGGATCTTGATGTGGAGCGGCACCGAGGTCCGAATCCCCTCGATCACCGTCATGTCGAGCGTTCGTTTCATGCGCGCGATCGCCTCCTGACGGTCGCGCCCGTGCGTGATGATCTTGGCAATCAGCGAGTCGTAGTACGGCGTGATCGTGCACTCGGAGTGCGCGAACGTGTCGATGCGCACGCCAGGGCCGCCGGGAGCGCTGAAGGCATGAATCACGCCGGGTGACGGCGCGAACGTCTCTGGGTCTTCAGCGTTGACTCGACATTCGATGGCATGTCCGGTAAACGTCACTTCGCTCTGCTTGAACGACAGGCGTTCGCCGGCTGCGATTCGGATCTGCTCCTTCACGATATCGATTCCGGTCACCATCTCGGTCACCGGATGTTCCACCTGAAGACGGGTGTTCGTCTCCATGTAGTAGAACTTGCCGTCCCGATCCATCAGGAATTCGAAGGTGCCAGCATTGGTGTACTGGACGGCCTTGGCCGCATCCACGACCACGCCGCCCATCTTCTTGCGTATCTTGTCGCTCAGCGCAGGTGATGGCGCCTCCTCGAGCAGCTTCTGGTGGCGTCGCTGAATCGAGCATTCGCGTTCGCCGAGGTGAACGACGTTGCCGTGATGATCGCCGATGATCTGGAACTCGATGTGCCGCGGGCTCTCGAGGTACTTCTCGATGTAGACGTCACCGTTGCCGAAGGCGGCCTCGGCTTCGCGCTGGGCTGTCCGGAGGGCATGGGACAACTCGCCCGCCGTGCGGACGACGCGCATGCCGCGCCCTCCCCCGCCGGCCACGGCCTTCACGATGACCGGAAAACCGATCTCCTTGACCACCTTGAGCGCGTGTTCCTCATCGGTCACCGGCCCGTCGCTACCGGGCAGCATGGGCACGCCGGCCTTCTTCATCGCTTTCTTGGCGCGCGCCTTGTCGCCAAGCAGCTTGATGACGCTCGGGTCGGGCCCAATGAACCGGATGTGGCAGGCCTCGCACACTTCCGCGAGGTACGCGCTCTCGGACAGGAAGCCGTATCCGGGATGGATGGCGTCGGCGCCCGTGATCTCGGCCGCGCTGATGATGGCCGGAACGTTCAGGTAACTGTCGGCGCTCCGCGGCGGACCGATGCAGACGTCCTCATCCGCGAAGCGGACGTGGAGCGAATTCTCGTCGGCCTCTGAATACACGGCGACCGTTTTGATGTTCAGCTCGCGGCAGGCGTGGATGATGCGCAGCGCGATCTCTCCGCGATTGGCGATCAGAATTTTCTTAAACATGGCTAAGTGGGTCTGATGGCAAAGAGCCGCTCACCGTAATGAACCGCTCGCCCGTTCTCCACGTACACCTTGACGACTTCACCGTCGCATTCGGCATTGATCTCGTTCATCAACTTCATCGCTTCGATGATGCATAGCACCTGACCGGTCTTGACCATCTGCCCGACGTCAGTGAACGGCTTGGCATCGGGCTCGGAAGCACGATAGAACGTCCCGACGATCGGCGACTTGATGATCGCCAGGTCGACGTCCTCGCTCGCGACCGTCAGAGGTGCCGATGCCGGCTCGCCCGGATTTGGCGCGGCCGTGA
>Ga0207689_10006130_pt1 | contig 10638 bp, 12 predicted proteins | sample KBSMisM52_FD_184312 | JGI IMG/M metagenome (GOLD analysis project Ga0207689, IMG submission 184312) | Miscanthus rhizosphere microbial communities from Kellogg Biological Station, Michigan, USA - KBS Miscanthus M5-2 (SPAdes) (version 2) | ecosystem: Host-associated > Plants > Roots >... | reverse complement strand
ATTATACATATTTCGCTGGAAGGCAGACGCGCGATAACACGAGTCGAGTTGCCTGTCGCACCAGTTTTAATCAGATCGACAACCAGTAACCCAGACCGTTCCTCTTAGTTCGCGATGAGATTTCCTGCTCTGGTAGAAAGTTTTCGTGCGCGGCTACTGCTGCTGCTCGCTCTGATGCTCGGGCTCACGCTCGGCATTCAGTACTACTTCAATCTCCGCGCGGTGCGCAACAACGCCCGCATGATCATCGAACAGGAGCAAGCAATCATGACCGGCATCGCTCTCGGCCTCAAAGGCCTGACGAGCGATAAGTACCTCGACGAGATCATCGACAGCTCTCGCGAACCGTTGCTGAACAATAAAAGAGTCCGCGTCAGAAATATCCTCATCGTCGACGATGACGGCAACATCAGAGACAGCCTCGACCCGGATTTCAGTCCGGTCGAAAACGAAGACAAGTCACGGCGGTACGTTCAATACAAAGACATCCAGATGCTGCCTTTGCGAAGTGTGGTTCCGTCCAGCAGCGGCGATGATCCGCCGCTGCCGTCGTGGATTCCTCCTTCGACGAGTCCGGATTTCGGCGAAGCCGGCGCATTCTATTTTCCAGTTAAAACGACGCAGGGACGTCGCTTCATCATCGTCGTACTCGATTCGGCAAATCTTTTGACGAACCTGTTCGAACGACAAGCTTCTCGATCCGCCTTGTTAACGCTGGCGGTACTGTTCGTTACAACCCTGATCACCGGTTTCTTCGTTTGGCGTTTCACGCGTCCTATTAAGGAGCTTGCCTTCGCCGCCAGAAACGTCGCCGCTGGCGACTTCGACGTCCGAGTCTCGACCGAACGCCGCGACGAGATGGGAACGCTCGCCACCGCCTTCAACGAGATGACGGCAAAACTCGGACGCACACGCGAGCTCGAATCGCAGTTGCATCAAGCCGAGAAAGGCGCCGTCGTCGGACGGCTTGCAGCCGCAATCGCACACGAGATTCGCAACCCGCTCAACTACATCAATCTCACACTCGATCATCTTCGTTCGTCCTTTGCTCCACTCGACGAAACAAAACGTCAGACGTTCGTCAAACTTACTGATCAACTCAAGGCCGAAGTAGCCCGCATCAATCGTCACATCACCGACTTTCTAAAGTATTCAAGGCCTTCAACACTCGAGCTTCAGGAAATGGACATTCGAGTTGTCGCAGAAGATGCAATGCGCATCGTTGAAGCTCGTGCAGAAGAGAGCGGCATTGAGACAAGCATTCAGCAGGAAGGAACACTGCCGACAATCATGGCTGATGGCGATTCGCTCCGCTCAGTTTTCACGAATCTTGTAGTGAATGCCTTAGAAGCAATGAACGGTGAAGGCGGGAAAGTTTCAATCAAACTGTCGAAGAGCGATCCAAACTCTGTTAAGGTGGAAGTCACCGACAGCGGATGTGGGATTAGCGCAAAAGACATTTCAAAAGTCTTTGAGCCCTACTTTTCGACGAAAGAAACAGGGACGGGTCTTGGTCTGGCTATAGTCAAAAAAGCCATCGATGATCACAGCGGAACAATTAGTGTAGCTTCGAAGGAAGGCAGCGGTACCACGTTCACAATAATTCTACCGGCTAGCGAGAAAGGAGAGACGATGAAGTCAGAAGGCTGAACAATAATTATCGGTTCTCTCTTCATCCCTCATTCTTCATCCTCGAGAAAATGGCGCGCAAGAACATTCTGGTCGTCGACGACGAAAAATCTCAACGTGAAATCCTGGAGATGATTCTCACTGAAGAAGGCTACGACGTTACAACAGCCGCTTCTGGCGAGGCTGCAATCAAATTTGCCAAGGACCGTCGATTCGATCTCGCACTTACTGATCTGAAGATGACGGGTATGGACGGGATCGAATTGCTACAGCATCTGCTGGCTTTCGATTCTTCAATCATCGTTATTTTGTTAACAGCACATGGCTCAATTGAGTCAGCCAAGGAAGCTTTACGTCGTGGTGCTTTCGATTACCTCGAAAAGCCCTACGACAAGAACGCCCTCTTGGAAACTATTAACCGAGCTCTGGACCGTCTTGACGCCATCGACACCGAGATCATTTCGGCTTCGCCGAAGATGGAAGCTGTAAAGAAGATGATCCTAAAAGTTGCCCGCTCAAATTCCACGGTTCTGATCCGTGGCGAATCAGGAACGGGAAAAGAACTCATCGCGCGTGCGGTTCATAATCAATCACCACGTGCGGCTGAGATGTTTCAAGCTGTGAACTGTGCCGCCATCAATGAGAATCTGCTTGAGTCGGAACTCTTCGGACACGAGAAAGGTTCCTTCACCGGTGCTCATGCAGAAAAGAAAGGACTGTTTGAAATCGCAGATCGAGGCACTTTGTTTCTCGACGAGATTGCTGAACTCGACGTCGGCATTCAAGCCAAACTTCTGCGCGCCCTACAGGAAAGAAAAATCAGACGAGTCGGTGGCACGCATGAAATGAGCACTGACGTGCGTGTCATCGCAGCCACGAATCGCGACCTGCGAGCAATGGTCGCGGATGGAAGATTCAGAGACGACCTTTATTATCGCATCAACGTTCTCTCAATTGATGTCCCGCCGTTGCGTGAGCGTCGCGAGGATATACCTGTGCTGATTGATTTCTTCCTGAAGAAGCACACGAGAAACACGTCGCGACTGGTAACCGGATTGACGCCCGACACAAAGAAGTTGATGTCTGACTACAGCTGGCCTGGGAATGTTCGACAATTGGAGTCGGCAATTGAGCGAGCGATCTTGCTGTGTGAAGGCGACAAGATCACGGTCGAAGATCTGCCATCCGAAGTCAGACAAGACGTTGGTCCGGTTTCTGATAGCGCTTTCAAGCTCCCATCAGAAGGCATTAATTTCGAGGACGTCGAAAGAAATCTGATTACTCAGGCTATGGAACAGACCGACTACAACATCACCAAAGCGGCGAAATTGCTGGGGCTAACCTTCCGGACCCTTCAATATCGACTCGAAAAATTTGGCATCAAGAAGCCAGATGGCAGCGACGCGACCGAAGAAGAATCCTGAACCCCGTTGAAACCCACCCCTCTGAACTGTGGCAACGCACATCGTCAATCGCCACAGCGTGTGCAAGTGTAGGCCTCCGCGACGTTCTTCAGTTGATAGATCTCAACTCGTAACGGAGGCTCAACATGAAATCTCTCTCCATAATTCTCTTGGTAGCGCTCTTAACCCTGGGCGGTTGCACTCATTACTCTGACAACCGATTCGAATCAGCAAAGGCATCAAAGTCTAGTGAACAGTCAAAACTGGACAACCAGCCGACCGCTGGCTTAATAAATGACGCGACTGCGACACCGAAACAGTACAACCAAGCATCCTTGAAACAGGCGGAACAGGCGGTTCCACTCGAATCCGGCTTCGATCGCAAAATCATCCGCGACGCTGACCTAACAATTGAGGTCAATTCCACAACCGAAGCTCAGCAAAAAGTGACGTCAATTGCCGAATCAAATGGCGGCTTTGTAGTCACATCAGAAGCGAAGCAAAAAGAAAACAGCGATCCGGCCAAACGAACCCTGGACATAAAGTTGATCATTCGTGTCCCGTCCACCCAGTTCAATTCTGCGTTGCAACAGATCGAAGGCCTGGCGACCAATATGCCTCAGCGAAATGTTAGCGGGCAGGACGTCACTGAAGAATTCATCGATCTAGAAGCAAGGATCAAAACGCAGAAAGCACTCGAACTGCAGTTCCTGGAGATCATGAAGAAAGCTAACAAGGTAGAAGATGCACTCGAAGTTCAACGACAAATTGCCGACGTCAGAACAGAAATAGAGAAGCTGGAAGGTCGAAAGAACTTCCTGGCAAATCGTTCGAGCTTGTCAACGATTACTGTCAACATTCAAACGCCGACGCCAATCGTTGTCAGCGCCACCGGGTTTGGACGCACAGTTCGCGACGCGGTCTCTGACAGCCTTGATCTAGCGTCTGGCATCGTTCTCTTCCTCGTTCGATTCGTCATAGTAACGATCCCGGTCTTTGTGTTTGTTATTTTGCCTTTGGGCTTAATCGCACTATATTTCAAACGACGAGCGCACCGGGTGAGGTTGGCTCATGCTTTGGAAGTTAATCCCGCTAGTGACTAAGGATGAATCATTGCCGAAACTAAAACTTGTTCTGGCAGTTCTTGCATTGAGTATTTCTCTTTCATGTACGAGGCAGAAGACTGAATCGAATACGCCGGCTCCCTCACAACCAGGAGTCAGCCAGGCACGCCATTCAGTCGACGTAGTTAAAGCCAGTTCACCGGAAACCGAGATCGCGCGAAATCAGACGGGTGACGCGCTGGTTCAACTCAACATTGAGAAGGGCTATCACGTAAACGCTAATCCGCCGACGTTTCCCTATCTAAAAGCAACGGAGCTTACCCTTGCGCAATCTCCCGGCGTATCCGTTAGCTTTATTGTCTATCCCAACCCGCTTACAAAAAGCTTTCCCTTTGCGGAAAAGCCTTTGGCGGTCTACGAAGGAACAACGATCATCAAAGTGAAACTCAAGGTCGACAAAGCCGCGCACCCGGGAAAACAAAACCTGTCGGGAAAACTGCTGGTACAAGCCTGTGATGACCAGGTTTGCTATGCCCCGGGAACTTTGGACGTGAGCATTCCGTTGAGTATCAAGTGAAAAAGTTCTGGATAATCCTGGCGGGCGTATTCGCGGGTGTTGCGGTTGTACTTTTCGTACGCGACGACTATGAAAAGGCTTTTGCGAGTGCGGCACTGGGAGCAGTTGCCTGGATTCTAAGTTACCGGGTTCAGCTGAGAGCGCATGTCAAAGCGAACGAACCGCCGGAAGAGATAGAGGATGATTTGGAGTCAAATGAAGAAGAGGAACAGCGTTAGATTTTGCTTACTAGTTAGCGCCGTCCTGTTGGCGACTTCGTTTACTGTCAGTGCGTCTGATGAATCAGATGTACGTGACACGGTCAACAAAGTATTTGAGCAATTGAAGTCCCACGACTACGGCGGGCTTTACGACGGGCTGCCGGGAACATCCAGGAGTCGCATGTCGAAGGATCGTTTCGTCACGGCGCTGCAACGAGCCCAGGGTATTTATGAACTCGATCGAATTGAAGTTGGGGGCGTTAAAGTCTCCGGCAACATCGCAGTAGTCGACACAGTTCTGTATGGACGTATAACGATTCCTGTTCAGGCTGAGGGGAAAATAGTTGTTCAGCAGTACCTGGTGCGAGAAGACGGAAAGTGGCGGGTTGCAACTGGCGATCAATCAACTATCAAAAAGTTTCTGGCAGCGAATCCGGCATTCGCCAAAGGCTTCAAGATCCGCCAGCCTCGGATCTATGTAAAGCAGGATGGAAAATGGGTTGAGTTTTCAGCTCCTGCACCCAGGCAAAAACGCGCTTAAGTTAGGACGCCTCAATGGAGTGCGGTGGTCCGGCACTGCTTTGGTAAAGAGCGTTCTTTTTGATCGATCGATGTAGCAAAGCGGTGCCGGGCCACCGCACTCCAAGTTAACTCAGCAGCAAATCCTCGAAAGACAGTTGTGCATCATCAACTCGTTCCGTGTATTCACCGTGGCGAATTCGGTAGCGGGGTACTTCAAGAGCCTCACGCACTGCGTCCAGGTGAAACCGGATGATGTGAGGCGTTAGGCGCACAGACGGAATCCGGCGTTTCAGCGCAAGTCGACGCACAGTCGATTCACTCACTTGCAGAATCGCTGCCAACTGCTTTGCGGTCAAAAACTCTTCACGTTTCTCTTCCATAATTCAATCGCCGGCAATCCTAACGCACTCCAGAAACTGTAGCCAAACATAAAACACAAACAATCTCAGTCTCATTCGACAGCGACAGGTTTAGGAGATGAGGGAGCTTTACTTTGATTATATCCAGGTAGGCCTGAAAGTAATCCTTCAGTGAGATGGTTGCGTCCACATGCAAAATGTGACCGACAATAGGTTCCATCGGAGCGACAACCGATACAGTTTTTGACTAAGGTTTTGGCGGAACCGCCAACGAGAGGGCGACACGATAGACCGCGGCGCCATCGATCTCAATATCTTTGCTAACGGGTTCTACATTGTCGGACTTTAGTGTGACGCGGTACTTCGCTGTTTCCGGCGAGAGACGGAAAACAAAGGAACCGGTTTCGGTAGTGATCCTGCCGTCAATCTTCTTTGTAGATCCGTCCTCGAGAACCTTTGACAATTCGACTTTGGCGTTTGGAACGCTGCGGCCATCGCCATTGAAGACGCTTCCACGAATAAACGCGATCGAACCCTCATCGATAGTTAACACAAGACGATCGCCCATAGAGCGAGTTTTGCCTGCCTTAACTTCTACATTTTCAATAGCACCGATGCTTAGGCCTGGTTTCCGAAACGTGAGACCGTACATTCCCGGCGTCAGTCGATTAATAGAAAACTCTCCATTTTTGTTGGTAGTCACATTGGAAAGTTCTTTATCCCCTTGCCGGAGAATGACAGTCACCCCGTTTGGAGAACCGGCTTCCACCCTAACTTTGCCCTTTATCGCTCCGGTTGTCTTGTCTTGTGAGTAACCAACGCTGACGGTCAACAACATAACAGCAGTCGCCAGGAATGTTTTTGTGAATCTCACAACCGTACCTCCACGTAATAGATAACGACAGTTTACAGGGCAGTCAACAGCGGACGCCGGATGATAGCACCATTCCCGTGGCAGTCATTGCCGCTTAATCACTGGATGCTTAAATTACCGGGCTTGTTGTCCTCCTTGGAAGTGGTAAGAAAAATCCTGGCTTCGTATAATCCCGGTCAACAGTTCTAAGGAAGCATTTTGATGTTGAACAAACCCTCCGCGGTTTTCTTTTATTCCCTTTTGACGACGCTCGTGTTGATTGCCCTGGCCGTGCCTTGTGTCACGCAAAATCCGGTTACGCCGACAGAACGACCACGAAAAGTCTTTCCGAAGGAGCAGGACCCTGAGGACGTCCTTCGCATAGATACGGATCTGGTCTCAGTTGATGTGACCGCAATGGACGCTCAGGGCCGGCCCATAAAGAACCTCAAGCAGGAAGACTTCAAAGTTTACTCTGATGGCGTCGAACAATCGGTGTCTTTCTTTCAATTGGAGAAACGAGAAGGAGATCCCAGACCGCTGGCAATAGTATTCGCGCTAGATGTTTCTGGAAGCATGACAGTTGATGAAATGAATCGTGTTCGGTCTGCGCTTCAGCTGTTCTCCGGTCAACTGGCGAGTCACCCCGTTGTTTACGCAGTCATGACTTTCGGAATGCGAGTTAAGACAGTGCAGAAGTTTACGAACAATTCCACCAAGCTCGACGAAGCGATCGAAAGGTTGGCCCGCGACGCTCCCAACGGTCTCTCGACGCATACCTATGATGCAGTCGACGATGCCGTTCGACTGCTGGTCAAGAGTGCACCTCGAACCCGTGAGAAGCGTTTGATGAAGCGCGCGGTGTTAGTCGTGACAGACGGATTCCCGGTTGGTGACACAGTAGCGCCACAGACTGTTATTGAACGTGCCAATTCTGCCGACGTGAGTGTTTTTGTTGTCACTCTTCCGTCGTACTCGCGGATGATGGCCTCATCTTCTCAGACGCCACTGCCCACCCCACTTGATGTTAGTGGCTTGGCGGAATCGACTGGCGGGAGGAACGTCTATGCGAATGAGAAGGACTATGGCCCACTGTTCAAGGCCCTCGCAGAAGAAGTTACTTCCGCATACGTCATGGCGTTTTATCCACCGGAGAACAAGCGCCGCGACGGAAAGATCCATTCGATCAGAGTTGAAGGACCGCATGGTCTAACTCTGCGCCAGAGTCGAGTGGAATACAAAGCACCGGGCGGGCAGTAATGGCGGGCAAGTAGCGTACAGAATAAGAAAAACGGCAAAAGCAGTTGAGGCCTCAGAGGAAACCAGTCAATTGCGTGCTCTTGCCGTTTTCTAGTTTTTGGTTATGGCTGCTCTAGTACTCGTCTTCGTCATCGTCGTCGTCCAAGCTCTCCTCTTCGACTATATCCAGTTCCACTGGATCGAGACCGACGATCTCGAGTTCAGTTCCGCATTCTTCGCAAGACACAATTTCGCCCTTGTCAGTATCCAAATCAACATGGACATCAGCATCACATTCAGGGCAGGTTCCGGTCGGCACTGTTTCTTCCTCCCACGCTTCTTGATAAAGGCAGTGGTGCACCTCGAATCCGGAGGAGAGCCCCTACCTTGAAATGACAGTCAAAACAATCTAACCGTCGTGAGAGGAATTTGCAATACTCTTTTTGTGGAGAGTCTGTGCCATCAAAACACGTCAAACTTCCCGGTCAAATCACTGGTGAACAAAACGGACCAAACTACTTGTCAGCGGCTTACGTATTGCTACACTGGACGCAAGGTTGTCCGACCTAAAGATGACCGGACTTGTGAAATCAATGTTAATGAACACGGCTGCTCGCCCTCCTCAAATAGAATGGGACCATGCAGCGCAGAATTGATCAGTCAGTTGGAGTGAAGTCGAACCGCAACAGTTCGGAGTGGTGAAGAATATGAAAGTCCTCAACTCTTTCCTGCTTGTATTCGCTTTTGCCTTGACCCCGGTACTAACTACCGAAAGTCTTGCACAACAGAGACGACAACCAGCCAAGCCAGTCCGCAAAGTCGGTACGGTACAGAACGTTCCTACGTTCGATACTCTGATTGCCGCTGACACTTACAAGATCTACGTGGAAGTGCGCGGTGTCGGTCAGTTGATTCGATCTAACTCTGTAAATGAATTGATTGACCCGGTGATAAAACTGGCGGATCCGCCAAAAGAATTCAAGACGCTTGTTAAATGGCTAAATACACGCGCGGACGACGTGATGACGTCAAGAATGCTGGTCGCGACCTGGGCCACAGCTAAAAATGTTCCGGAAGCACTCGTCGCAATTGAATTCGACTCGCCCGAGGAGGCTATGAAGTTTGAGCCTCAACTGAACAGGTTCCTCCCAAAAGTACTGCCAACACCAACTCCACAGGCTTCGCCATCACCAGCCGAAACGACAACTAGTGCGAAACCAGAAGACGTAGCGGCCAAACCACAATACTTTCTCAAACAGGTCGGTTCACTCATCCTGATTACTCCCAGTGCCCTGAACCTGAAGGATCTACGCCCCCCAAAGAGCAGAGCGCTGTCAGAAGAACCGAGTTTTCGCGTCGCCCGTAATCGTTTTGCTTCGGAACAGTTCTTTGTCTATGTCGACGTTAACGGGATTGAAAAAGAAGAAGAAGATCGACGAAAGCAGGATCAGGTAGAAGAAGCTAAACGATCAGAAGAAGAAGCTAAACCGGCCGTGGAAAACCCCGTAGCGCCGGACTCATCAACGACTGAAGAGAAAAAACCAAACGAAGAAGAACAACAAACTGAAACTGCCCTTACGGCAGTTACAACTCAGGATCAAACATCGACTCAACAGACCGGGCCAGATCCGATGACGATGGCAGTTGGTATGCTCGCAAACTCGTTTTTTGGGGGAGAGGCGAAGTGGCCAAACGCTATCGGGTTTGGAGTGTCCTTTGAAGGTGAATCCTTCGACGTTCGAGCTTTAATGATCAACGCGCCAGGCGAGAAATGCGACGTTATTCCCATCTTCCCTAATCTAATTCCTGGCGCTCCTCTGAACCCCGTTTCACCCTCAATTCTTCCTGCTGATACCGAACTGTTTGCGACTCTATCTTTGGATCTCCCCGAGATCTACGCTGCGATATCCAAACCGCACCCAGGCGGGCAAGATAATTCTGGGATGCAAACGATCCGCGATACCGAGCTCACGGCACAACGCCACTGCCGCCGGTTTCTGTACGAGCATCGAGTCGGGCCCGGCATCGATGACCCAGCCGTCGAACCGTTCGGAAGCGATGACGCCGCCAGGGCGCGACGAGGCTTCGAGCACTCGGGTCGCGATCCCGCGCTGCTGCAGTTCGTACGCGGCCGCGAGGCCGGCAATGCCGCCGCCGACGATCGCGACGTCGATCTCAGTCACGAATCAATGCCCAATGCCCAATGCCCAATGCTCAGAGCGCCATGCTCAAAGCTCGATGCTCAAAGCACGCACGCAAAACGTTGAGCATTGGGCATTGAGCATTGAGCTTTGGCTATCGCGACGCGCGAGAGGCCGAATGAACATATTGCGCCAGCATCTGCACGTGCTCGACGGGTGTCGACGGAAGAATGCCGTGGCCCAGATTGAAGATGTGACCCGGCCGCCCGCCGATCCGGGCGAGGATGTCGTCGGTCTGCTGAAACATCCGCGTCGGAGGGCCGAGCAGCAAGGTCGGATCGAGGTTGCCTTGAATGGCTCTGCCCGGTCCTACGCGCGTCCATGCCTCGTCGATTGGAACCCGCCAGTCGGCGCCGATCACGTCGCCGCCGACGCTGGCGAGATCGCCGAGAATCGTCGCCGTCCCGGTGCCGAAATGAATCGTCGGCACACGCGAGCCGACCGCGGCGAAGATCCGCTTGGTGTGTGGAGCGGCAAACTCGTTGTAGTCGGCCGCGCCGAGCGTGCCGACCCACGAATCGAACACCTGCACTGCATCCACTCCCGCCTCGATCTGCGCGACGAGATACTCGGCGACAACGGTTGCCAGCC
>Ga0207689_10006128_pt1 | contig 10639 bp, 9 predicted proteins | sample KBSMisM52_FD_184312 | JGI IMG/M metagenome (GOLD analysis project Ga0207689, IMG submission 184312) | Miscanthus rhizosphere microbial communities from Kellogg Biological Station, Michigan, USA - KBS Miscanthus M5-2 (SPAdes) (version 2) | ecosystem: Host-associated > Plants > Roots > Rhizosphere... | reverse complement strand
TGCCCCGGTCGACCTCGCTCCGGATCTCCACCTTCCCCTTATGCGCCTCAACGATCCACCGGACGATCGACAGGCCCAGCCCGGACCCGCCCGAGTACGCGCGGCGCGCGCGGTCGCTCCGGAAGAATCGCTCGAAAACGAACGGGAGGTCCTGCTCCGGGATACCAACGCCCGAATCGGTCACGTCGATGCGGGCCTCGGACGGGGTCCGGGAGAGACACACGTGCACCGTCCCGCCCGGGGGGGTGTAGCGCATCGAGTTCTCGAGGAGGTTGTGCATCACCTGTTGCATGCGCCCCGGATCCACGAACCCGATGACCGGATCGTCCGGCACTTCGACGGAGAGCTCCAGGCCGTGATCGGTCGCGGCCGGCACGAGCTCACGGGTCACGTCGGCCACGAACCGCGCCAGATCCTGGTTGGAGAAAGAGAGCGTGACGCGCCCGCTCTCGCCGCGCGCGAGGAAGAGGATGTTCTGCGAGATGCGGGCGAGGTGACGCGTCTCCAGGAGCGCGTTGCCGATCGCCTCGCGATACTCCTCGGCCGGACGATCCTCCTCGAGGGCGACTTCGAGCGTGCCGCGCAACACCGTCAGCGGCGTCCGGAGCTCGTGCGACACGTCCGCGATGAACTGCTGCTGCTCCTTCCCGGTCCCGGAGAGCGCGTCGAGGCGCGCGTTCAGTTGCTCCGCGACCTCCCGGGCGATTCCGGTCAGATCCGTGGACGGAATCCGGCGGAGCGGGCGGCCCTCCGTATCGGCGAGCCGGTCGCGCAGCTGCTCGAGCTCCATCGCCGCCGACGACTGGAAGGGCGGATCGGAGGGCCGATCCGAGTAGAGAAGGGCGGGGACCGGGGCGGGCGACGCGAGACGGCCCGCGAGGTAGATGAGGACCGAGAGCGCCGCGAAACCCGCCGCGACGACCAGCAACACGCCGGCGGGCCGCACCGCGAAGTACGCGACGACGAGGATCGCCGCGATCCCGAGCAGAGCCGCCGCGGCGAGCGACCAGACACGGCCGCCGGGCATCAGCCTCCGGAGGGCGCGGACGGATCGACCGACTCGCCCAGCCGGTATCCCACGCCGCGAACGGTCTGGATGAGCCGTTCTTTCTCGCCGGCGTCCAGCTTGCGGCGGAGGGCATTGATGTACACGTCGATGATGTTCGTCGAGAGGTCGAAGGAGTCCTCCCAGATTCGCGCCTGGATCTCGGAACGGGAGACGACCTTCCCGCGCCGGCGCAGGAGGAGCTCGAAGAGCGCGCCTTCGCGCGCGGTCAACCGAACGATCTCCCCGCGGCGCCGGACTTCGCGCGACTCCGGGTCGTACGAAAGGTCGCCGAAAACGAGCGGGCCCGGCTCGGGTCTTTCTGTCCGGCGGGCGAGCGCCCGCAGCCGCGCGAGGAGCTCCCGGAAGGAGAACGGCTTGACCAGATAGTCGTCCGCGCCCGCGTCGAGCCCCTCGATCTTGTTTTCGACGGTGTCGCGGGCCGTCAGCATCAACACCTTCGCGGGGATGCCGCGCGCGCGGATCTCACGGCAGAGTTCGATCCCGTCTCGCGAGCCGGGAAGGAGGAGGTCCAGGATCACGAGATCGTACGGGCCGCCCTCGAGGCGCTCGAGCGCCGTGTCCGCATCGCCCACCGCCTCGACGGAGTACCCCTTCTCCCCCAGTCCCTTCCTCAGGAACTGCGCGATCTTTTCCTCGTCCTCGACGACCAGGACTTTCAAGACGAGCCTCCATCGCCGTCGGGCGCCGGGCTGTGCCGCGGGTTCTTCAGGAACGAGAGGACGATCACCGCCCCGGCGCCGGTCGCGAACCCTCCCGCGAACGACGACAGCGGCGGCGACGTGGCGACGGAAACGACGGCGCCGGCCGCGACGAAGAGGAGAAGCAGCAGCCGCGAGACTTCGACCGGTGGAACCATTGGAGTCATGCCGTCGAGCTCCTCCGGCGCTGCCGCGCCCGCGATCCGCGGGAATGCCCCTTGCAGAGGCATATTGTCTATCATCGAAAACGCGAAGGAGGAAAGATGAAGACACCGAGAAGCGGAAACCTCGCGGCGGCCGCGCTCGCGCTGGTGGCGGGGACGGCCCTCGCCGTGGCCGGGTGCTCGTCCACGTCCACGACGTCCACGGCGGCCGCAACCCCCGCGGGAGCGCAGGCCAGGGCCACGATCGAGCCTCGCAGCGGGTCGAACGTGAAAGGGTGGGCGACCTTCACCGACCGATCCACCGGCGGCGTCGCGGTGGTCGTCCACATCGAGAATGCCCCTCCCGGAACCCACGGGCTCCACGTCCACGACAAGGGGGACTGCTCCGCCCCCGACGCGTCATCGGCCGGCGGGCACTTCAACCCGGGCGGGATGCCGCACGCGGCCCCGACCGAAGCGCACCGCCACGCCGGAGACCTCGGCAACATCACGATCGAGGCGAACGGCACGGGTCACCTCGAGATCGTCACGGACCTCCTGACGGTGAAGGCCGGACCGAACTCGGTCGTGGGCCGGGCCGTCATCTTCCACGAGAAGGCGGACGACCTTCAGACTCAGCCCACGGGGAACGCGGGCGGTCGGCTCGGCTGCGGGGTCGTGCAGTAGCTCTCGCGGATCGGTCAGCTCCCGGCGGGCCGGCACGAGCCGGCCCGTTTCGTTTTCGGTCCGGTGATTCAATGCGCGCATGAAGTCCACGACGCCGTCCTTCGATCTCCCTCCCGAAGAAGTCCGCCGACTCGGACGCCAGGCCGCCGACGCGGTCGCGGAGCATCGGGAGAACCTTCTCGCCCGGCCGGTCTTCGGTAAGGTGGGCGCCGACGCTTCCCTTTTCCGGTCACCGCTTCCAACCGGGGGAAAGCCCTTCGACGAAGTCCTCGCTTTCGTGCGCGAGCACATCCTGCCCTTTCCGATGGGCAACTCGCACCCCCGCTTCTTCGGCTTCATCAACGCGACCGCGGATCCGATCGGGGCGACCGCCGATTACCTCGCCGCGGCGATGAATCCGAACTGCTGGGGGGGCGACCACGCCGCCGTGCACGTCGAGAACGAGGTGATGCGCTGGATCGCGTCGATCGTCGGGTTTCCGCCGGCGGCCGAGGGAATCCTCGTGTCCGGCGGCTCGATGGCGAACTTCACGGCTCTCGCCGCGGCGCGTCGAGCGATGACGCCCGGAAACGTCCGCGAGGATGGCCTGGCGGGCGAGGGCCGTCCCCGGCTCACCGTGTACGCCTCGGACCAGGTCCACCACTGCGTGGACAAGGCCGTCGACCTGCTCGGGATCGGCACGCGGAACCTCCGGAAGGTCGAGACCGACGGCCGGTTCCGGATCCGCCTGGACCGGCTCGAAGCCGCGATCGCGGCGGACCGCGCGGCCGGACTCCAGCCCGCGATCGTCGTGGGGAACGCCGGCACCGTCAACACCGGCGCGATCGATCCGCTGGACGAGCTCGCGGAAATCTGCCGCCGCGAGTCGCTCTGGTTTCACGTGGACGGCGCATACGGGGCGCTCGCGGTCCTCTCGCCGCTCCTCAAACCCCTCTTCACCGGAATGGACCGCGCCGACTCGCTCGCCGCGGATCCCCACAAGTGGCTCTACGTCCCTTACGAGGCGGGCGCGACGCTGGTCCGCGAGCCCGGCCGGCTCGCCTCGACGTTCCGGCGTTTCCCGGAGTACCTCGCGTCGGACCCGGAGAGCCCTTTTCCGGGGCCGGCGTGGTTCGCCGAGCGCGGCGTCGAGCTGTCCCGGGGGTTCAAGGCGCTCAAGGTGTGGATGGGTCTCTCGACCCACGGCACCGAGGCCTACGCGCGGTCGATCGAGAATGACGTCGCGCTCGCTGGTTTCCTCTCGCGGGAGGCGGACCGGCGGCCCGACTTCGAGCTCATGGCGGAGCAAGTCCTCTCGATCGCGAACTTCCGCTGGCGACCGCCAGGGGCCGCGCTGTCCGACGCCGAGCTCGACCGACTGAACCGCCGGATCGTCAACCGCCTCGTGGGGGACGGCTCGTTCTTCCTGGCGCCCACGATCCTGAAGGGACGCGCCGCTCTGCGCGTGTGCATCGTGAACTTCCGCACGAAGGAAGACGACCTGACGTTCCTGCTGGACGAGGTCGCACGCGTCGGCGCCGAGCTCTTGGCGGAGAACCGGGAACCGAGAGCGGACGGCTAAAACAAGGGCGGGGCCAACGCCCCGCCCGCACGCGAAACCTTCCACCCGGCGATTGCCGTTGGCGGATTCAGTCTACCCCACCGGCTGCGTGCACGCGTGGCAGCGCGTGGCGGAGGCCGGGATGAGCGTCTTGCACTGCGGGCACTCCTTGGTGGCAGGCGCCGCCTCCGGCTTCGGCAACGCGTACTTGATGATCATGAAGACGACCAGCCCGATGATGAGGAAATCCACGATGGCGCCGATCAGGTGACCGTACGAGATACCGTTCTCGACGACCTTGCCGGTCGCATCGGTCGTGCGGGCCAGCACGATCTTCGCCTCCCGCCAGCTTCCGCCGGGGAGGATCAGTCCCAGGATGGGATTGATGACGTCCTCCACGATCGACGAGACGACCTTGCCGATCGCGGCGCCGATGATGACCGCGACCGCGAGAGCGAGGGCGTTCTGTTTGACCAGGAACTCCTTGAACTCCTTGACCATGCTCATGCCGACTCCTTTTCCTTTCGGGCCTCCCAGGCGGCCCGGTTGCGTTCGATCTGGGCGGAGTGCTTCTCCAGGTGGTCGGAGTAGATCCCCAGCCAGTCTTCCGCCGAATAGCTACCAGATTCGGTGTGCCTCCCGGAGGCGGACCACGCCGTCTCGGGAAGGCGTTTCAGGAGTGCGGCGGTGTTTGCCCGAACCGCTTCCACGGTCGCGAGCGCGGGCTCGATCGGCGCGTCGTGGTAGGCGAAGACCTCCGCCCACCGCGCCTGGTCGTAGCCGACGATGAGCGGGTCCGACTCCGCGACGAGGTACCGGATCCGCAGAGCGCCATTCGCCTCCGAGTCGGCGCAGTGACACACGACCTCGTGCACGGACCACTTCCCCGGGCCCGGCCGCCACTTCATCGCCTCGGGCGGAACTTTCGCGAGCGCCGCTTTGAGACGGGCAGGGCCCGCCTCGTACCGGCGGATGAGGTCTTCGCGCTGGGAAACCGTCAACGGCATGGGAGCTCCGCGTTTGGCCGGAGTTTATCCCGCGCGTTTCGAGTCAGAAGAAGCGGCCCTCGCCGGCCCGCATCCGAAAAGAAAGGGCCTCCGGGCCCGAAAGCCCGGAGGCCCCCCTCCCGATGCCACGGGGAGGAGAGGTTTCAGTTCCTCGGCCGAACCTCCGATCGCATGAGCGTCACGATAAGGAGACCGGCGCAGAGGGGCAATGAGGGAACCCCCTCATTTTGACGTCACGTGTCGCGGAGGAGCTCGCGGATCTTCTCGGCCAGCGTGTCCGCACGGAACGGGTTCGAGAGGTAGAACGCGACCCCGTCGACGGCGCGCGCTTCGGAGCGCTCGTAGTTCGCGGTCGAGAGAAGAAGCAGCTTCGTACCGCGTGCGATGTTTCTTCGCAGCCCGTGGGAGCCGGCGACTCCGGGTTCGGCGAGATCCGCGATCACGAGCCGGACCGACCGCGCCGGTCCCGAGAGGAGCCGGATCGCTTCCTCGGAGCTGCGCGCCTCGAGGGCTACGTAGCCGGCCGACTCGACGATGCGCCGGAGAAGGGCCCGCAAGGGATCCTCGCTCTCGACCAGGAGCACCTCCGGCCCGGGCCGGATCGTCACTCCGGGGGACGTTTCCTCGAGATCTTCATTGCGCGGCATCGTGCCTCACCCCCATCCGTGGCGTTCTCACGCTATCGGGAAGAGGGAACGCGACACCATGAGGGAGGCTCCTCATTTTTGGAACGGAATTTCCCCGCCGGCGGGGCGTCTACCAGCGCGTGCCGTCGAGGGAGAGGACGGTCGTCGCGCCGACGACCTCGGCGGAGTGCCGCGTTCCGGCCGGAAGGTAGAGGCGGTCGCCCGGACCCAGGTCGAACGTCTCGGCTCCGACCACGATGCGGAGCACCCCTTCCAGGACTCCGTCGCACTTGTCCTGCGCGTGCTCGTGGGGAGCGAAGACGGTGCCGGGCCGATACGCGTAGCTCGCGACCTCGTAGCCGTCGCTGTGCATCAGACTCATCATCCGCTTCTCGGTGAGCGGGCCGTCGGACGCTTCCCAGCGCTCGAGGCGAACCTCCGACATGGGCCGAGTCTATGCGCGAAAAAGAAAACGGCGGCCCCTTTCGAGGCCGCCGTCCGGATTCCGATTGCGGATCAGTTCACTGCGACACGTTCGTGTTCACGCTGCTCGTGTTGTTTCCAGATATCGGATCGTTGGGAGACGTCGATGTGACGATCGCCGTGTTCGTGAAGATGCCTTTCTTCGTGGGCTTCAGCATCATGTTGATCGTGACCGTCGCTCCGTTCGACATCGTGCCGATGTCGCAGACGACGTTCTGCGTATGCGGCCTGGGAGCGCAAGTTCCCTGCGTCGAGCTCACGGAGCCGAATCCCGTGTTCTTCGGCATGGTGTCGGTAACCGTCACTCCGCTGGCCGCCTGCGAGCCGTTGTTTTTCACCGTGATCACGTAGTTGATGGCCTGTCCGACCTTCCCGGTGGCCGGGCCCGTCTTGACGACCTGCATGTCCGCGCCCGGAGGCGGCAGCGGAACGCAGGAATTGGACTGAGTATCGGCGACCTGCAGTTCGAAATTGGTCAACGTGACCTCGTCGAAGTCGAAGCCCGAACCCGAGGCGAGTGAATCGGTCCCGTACGCGACGTCCAGACGGCATCGCTGTCCGACGCAGCTGGCAGGCGCGAGTGCCGCCGAGCTGAAGGAACTCGACAGGAAGGGAGAGGCTCCCGCCCATCCCGCCTGTCCGGACACGACGCAGGTCCCCCCCGACGTCGGAACCGGGATGTCGTAAAGATGGCCTCCATCGGGAGTGACGGTCGTCCGGGCTCCGGTGCCCACAACGAAGAGACCGACGTTTGCGCGATCGTACGGTCCGCCCGGCTCCTGCGGCGGTTCGGTCGCGTACTGGTTGTACAGGGACAGGGTCGAGGTCGCGCTCAGACGGATGTCGGGAGACTGGATCCGATCGCACTCGCTGTTGACGGCGCTGGTCGAATAGAGGCCCGTCAGAGTGGCATTGGCGCCGGGCGACATGCGCGTGTACGTACCGTCCACGATGTTCCAGCCCTCAGAATCCGACTCGAAGCTGAACGTCTTGGACGCCATGAACTGGAAGCTGCTCTCCGTGGCGGTGATGAAGAAGGAGCGGGTCCGCGGCGCGATGCCGTCGGCCGCGACTGTGATTCGCACTTCGAGGGTGTCGTTGGGCGAAAGGCCCTGCGGGCGGAACGAGACGCTCGCCTGCGCCGACTGCCCGCATCCGCCCGGCATCGAGGCGGCGACGAGAAGCGGCAACGGCGTGAGGATGTCGCTCGTGGCATGTCCGACGAGCTGCACCGAAGTGACCTTCACGTTCGACAGAGCCGTGGGCCCTGCGTTCTCGACGCGGAAAGTCAGCGTTGCCTGCTCACAGTTGTCGAGGAAGGGGTCTCCGTCGCTGGGAGCCGTTCCCGAGATCGTCAGTCCGTTCGGGAGCTCGCTGATCGCGAGGTCGGCGGTCTGAGCCGCCGCGCTCGGGGTGACGGTCTGGCATGCCGCCATCCGACCGACGCACGCGTCGTTCGAGCCGATGGGGAGAACCGTATAGAGGACGGGGAATCCATCGCGCAAGCCGGTATCCTGAAACGTCGTGCCGGTCGTCACGCCGATCGGAGTCTTGCCGAAGTTGCAGCTTTTGACCCCTTCGGTCCGGTAGACGGCGTATTTCGCGGCGCCGTTGACTGAGTTCCAAGAGAGCGATGCCGAGTTGGCTCCGGCGGTCGCCGTCAGGTTCGGCGCGGTCTGATTGAGCCCTCCGCACCCTCCATCTTTGACGGTCGGAGTCGCGCACCCGATCCCGTGTCGGTTGAACGCGTTGAAGATGGCGGTCATGTGCGGCGTGCCGTTGTTCAAGTTACCGTCGTCGTCGTCCGCAGCGAGGAACATGTTGTATGCGGTGATCGTCGTGCAGCCGCCCGCGCCCTGAGAGCACGTGTACCAGTTCGCGAGGTTGTCGGCCGCGATCGCGACGAGGCGCGTCGTAATCTCGAGCGCGGTGTTGAAGCCGTAATTGGTCTCTCCGTTCACAAACCCCTGGAGGTCGCGGGCGAAGAGGTCATAGACCGCCTGCGCCGGGACGTTGCCCTCGCAGTGCGTCTCCTGGCCGCAGGGACCGACCTGAGGAACGCCCAGGCCGACCCAGCCGACGCAACCGCCTTGCTGGACGACGACCTCGTCCGTGACCGGGTTTCTCGTACATGGCGTTGCCACCGGATAGCCGACCTGGTTGATCCAGCTGATGTCGAATGCTTTTCCGGTGTTCGGCGAAGGGTTCAGCGGGTCGGCGCACTCGTGCTTGGCAAAATCGGCGTCGCGCACGCCGCTGCAGGTCAGGCACGTCGCGCCGTAGCCGCCGCAGGTCGCGCCGGGGGTCGCGAAGAACCCGCGCCCGAAACAGGAGTCGGTCAGACGCAGGATGCCGTAGACGTCGGCGATCGCCTCGCCGGGCGAGGAGATCGAATTGTCCGTTCCGTTGTTGTCGAGGCCGTGGCCCCACTCGTGGTCGAAGACCGCCGCGATCTCACCGGTGTTGCCGCAGAAAGTGCTCGTCGCACAGGGTGGATCCTCGGTGTTGTCCGAACAGCCCGACTGGTAGAAGTTGACGCTCGCGCCGTCCCAGAACGCGTTGCAGGTCGACTTGATGTTCATGTTCGACGTGAGCTGATCGTTCAGCCACGGTTGCGCCGTGGCGCTCGCGGGCAGTCGGTTGCGCCAGCCTTCGATCTGACGATTCAGCTCGTAGAAGCCGGTTCGCGAGGCGTGGGTGTCGCCGGGCGAGTGCCCCGCCGGGACCACGCAATCGTGACCCGCACTCGTCCCCGCGTCGAGGCTCGTGCACATGCTCGTTTCGAAGGCCTCGCCGCAGCCGTCGACCATTCGGAGATACGGGCCGGAAAAATCGATGCTCATGTTGATGCCCATTCCCGAGGTGAGGCCGGCGCTGTTCGTCTGGAACGCGGTGCCGAGGATGTACGCGAACGGCATCGGAAACCCGGGCTGCTCGGTACCGTCGACTCCCGCCCCGTCGTTGCTGACCGGGAAGATTCCTCCAGACGTCTTACGAGTGAAGTACTGGTTCACGTCCTGGAACGCGAGGAGCTCGCCGGTCTGCGCGTCCACGAGCCCTTCCCACGTGCCGCCGTCGCCGGCCACTGACGTGGTCACCACCCAGCAGAGGCGGTAGGTCAAGCCATCGCCGATCGCGACCGTGGCTGGATCGTCCCCTTTTTCGAACGGGACGATGACCAGCTCGGCGGGACGACGAAGAGTCAGCGGGGTGCCGGCGTGGGACTGGACGCGGTCGAAGGCCGCGTTCGCCGAGAGAACGGACTGCGTGACCACCGCCGAGGTCACCCAGTTCTGCGTTCCCATCAGCACGATGTTCCCGGAGTTCAAGGTGGTCTTGAGCCAGGCGTCGCGCACGGGAACGCCGTTGATCACTCGTTGCGCGTGCATCTGGACGACGCGGCCGTTGTCGAAGACCGTGACCCGCGGCTCACCGACCTCGCCCGGGAGGATCCCGAGCTGGCTCTGGAACTGCGTCACGTAGCCCAGCAGGGCGGTCCGCGCTGACTGCTGCGTCACGCTGCTCGGATCGACGAGCGGTCGGCTCATGATCAGGAGGCTCCAGCGGCCGGTCCGCGGGTCGATGAAACCGCTCTGGCCGCCGAGCGCCGCGAGATCGGCGGTGGCTTTCGTCGCGAGCGTGGCAGGTAAGTCCACGATCGCCTTCCCCTGCTGACGAATGTAGAGATCCGGGTGACGAAATTCCTTTTGTGCGAGCGCTGGATCCTTCTTCGGCGGGACGATCGCGTGCGCGACCGACGTCGAAAGCAGGAATACGACGGATCCGCTCGCGAGGACCAGCCGCAGGCATCGGGACGAATTCTTCATGGCGTTTCTCCTCCCCCTGGGGAAGGAATCTAGAAGTCGCGGACCGGCGGGAAAATGAGGTGTTCCCCTCAGAAAGGGACGGTCGCGCACCTCAATTCTCGGGAGAACGTGCTACGGGAGGTTCGACAGGAGCCGCCGTGCCTCGATCGCGGCGGGTGAGGCGCCGCCGGAGGCAACCGCGCGCTCGAGGTAGCGGCGTGCCGGCTCCGGCCGTTTCTGGACCAGCAGCAGTCTTCCGAGCTCGAGATAAGCGCGAGCATCGCCGAACCCGACAGCGACTGCCTTCTCGTAACGCCGCACTGCCTCGACCGGTCGGTTCGACTTCTGCGCGACGTCTCCGGCGATCCACCAACCGGCGCCGAACTCGGGCACGAGGCTCGTCCCTTCGACGGCATGCCGCTCCGCGGAAGGGAGATCTCCCGCAGCCATCTCGATCTGGGCGAGCCGCGCGAGAATCGCCGCGCTCGACGTTCCGGCGGCAACAGCGGCCTGCAGAAGGCGCTGCTCCTCCGCGGGGTTGGCGCCGCGCTTCGCGAGCTCTCCCAGCGCGAGCCACGCC
>Ga0207689_10006123_pt1 | contig 10642 bp, 8 predicted proteins | sample KBSMisM52_FD_184312 | JGI IMG/M metagenome (GOLD analysis project Ga0207689, IMG submission 184312) | Miscanthus rhizosphere microbial communities from Kellogg Biological Station, Michigan, USA - KBS Miscanthus M5-2 (SPAdes) (version 2) | ecosystem: Host-associated > Plants > Roots > Rhizosphere... | reverse complement strand
GGTCGGGTGAATTGGGGTGCTCGCGGGACAAACGGCTGTTCGACGAAAGACGCTGGTCTTCGTTAGGGTCGACCTACGTCAGATCACTTTCGCGACCCCGAATGTACGACGTGATCTTGTAATTTCAACGCGATTTCACCCCTGCAACTGCCTACGAAACTGCCTAAGGGTCCATCCGCCGACGGTCTGGACTTGCCTAGCCACGAAGGGGCCGCACCCCGGAGTGCCGAGCGTACGCCGACGCGATTGACGCCGCGGACTTCCAGGAAGACATCGCCTAACGAGGCCCTGCAGCAGCGGTGTCGACTCCGCGCCGGTCATGGTGACTCTGCGCGACCGCCGGCAGCTCGGTGCGCTGCGAAATTCGAAAGGCATTCTTGCCCGCGCGCTTGGCCTCGTACAAGGCCTGGTCCGCGCTCTCCATCAGTGTGGCCGAGTCCCCGCCGTGGGTCGGGTAGAGGCCAACGCCTACGCTGGTGGTGATGCTGACGGTGTGGTCCTCGATCTCATATGGTTGCGACACGACCTCGATCACCTTCGCGGCGATCATGGCCGCGTCCTCGGCGCTGCCGACATGCCACAGGGCGACGATGAATTCGTCTCCGCCAAGGCGCGCCACGGTATCCTCGTCACGCACCGCTCCCACCAGGCGCTCGGCGACCATCTTCAGCAGCGTGTCCCCGGCCCCGTGCCCTAACGTGTCGTTGATCTGCTTGAATCCATCCAGATCCAGACACACGACGGCCATGGCACTCTTGTGCAATCCACTATGCGCAAGCGCGATCTGCATTCTTTCGGCGAGAAGCCGCCTGTTGGCAAGCCCCGTCAACGCGTCGTGCAGCGCCAGAGATTCCAACGTCTTGGCGTAACTGCTGACCGCGTCGTGCAGCAGCCGGACTTCAAGCATGTTGTGGACACGCGCCAGGACCTCCGCCAGATCGAACGGCTTGCTGAGGAAATCCTTCGCACCGCCCTGCAGCGCGCGTAGCTTGTGAGCCGGCTGGGCGGTCACCGCCAGCACCGACAGGTAGCCGTCGATCTCGATCTCCTTCAGGCCTTCCATGACCTCGAACCCGTCCATGTCCGGCATCTGGAGATCGAGGAGGATCAGGTCGTAGCGATTGTTGCGGTGCAGCTCGCAGACCTCCCGCGGATCCATTGTAGAAGCGACGCACGTGTAGCCGGCACCTTGCAGCATGCGCTCGAGCAAACTCACATTCGCTTCGTTGTCGTCGACGATCAGGATCTTGGCGTTCAGAATGTCCGATGCGCTGACCATGACTCTCGATTGCCTTACGCGTTGCGGGCAATGCCGACTGCTGCCAAGGCAAGCGCCTCGTCCAGCGCGTCCATGAATTCATGGACTTTGATCGGCTTCGTTAGGTACCGGCAGAATCCTGCCTCCAGACCCTTCTCGATGTCGCGCGGGATGGCGTTGGCACTGAGTGCGACGACAGGGATGGATGCGGTGGTCGGATCGCGCCGCAGGATAGCCAACGCCTCGATGCCGCTGATGCCCGGGAGATTGATGTCCATCAGGATCACATCCGGTTGACGCATGCGCGCGATCTCGACTCCTGTATCAGCATCTGCAGCGGCGAGTAGCCGCATTCCTGGTCGGCGCGCGATGAGCTGCTCGACCAATTGCAGGTTCGCCGGGTTGTCTTCCACGTAGAGCACGGTCCGCAGCAGCTCGTCACCGGGCGAGCCGGGTTCGACGCTCTTAGGCGCCTCGACTTCATCGGGGAGGCCCGGGGCAGCCGTCGACACGAGCTCGAACCAGAATACGCTTCCCGTGCCGACGGTGCTTTTCACACCGATTGCTCCGCCCATCAGTTCGACGAGTCGCTTGGTCACCACGAGGCCAATGCCGGTGCCTTCGATGTTGGCTTGTTGACCGAGACGATTGAACGGCTGGAACAGCTGGACAAGCTTGTCCGGAGGTAGTCCCGCGCCCGAATCCGTGACCGTCACGCGAACCCGATCCCGGGTGCTAGCGGTGCAGCCCACGACGACGGTTCCATCCTCCTTGTTGTACTTGATCGCATTGGAAAAGAGGTTGATCAGTATCTGTTTCACCCGAGTCCGGTCGGCGTCGATGAAGTACGGGCCGTCGAACTCGGGGAACGTCATGTGGATTCCCCGCTTTGTCGCCTGCGGCTCGATCATCGTCTTGCACTCGAGCATGACGTCGCGCAGCGACATCGGCTCCGGTGATAGCGACAGCTTCCCCGACTCGATCAATGCGAGATCCAGAATCTCATTGATCAGGTCGAGCAGATACCATCCCGCGTGGAGGATCTGCTCGATGCTTGCTTTCTGCGCGGGCGACGGCGGCGGAGAATCGGACTCCATCAGTTGCCCGAAGCCGAGGATCGCATTGAGCGGCGTGCGCAGTTCGTGGCTCATACCCGACAGGAAATCCGATTTCGCGAGGTTCGCCGTTTCCGCCGCGGCCTTGGCGTTCGTCAGATCTGCCTCCACTTGTCTGCGCTCGGTCAGATCGCGCGTCAGCTTTGCGAAGCCGCGCAGGGTTCCTGCTTGATCTCGGATCGCCGTCGTCACCACGTTCGCCCAGAACCTCGACCCATCCTTGCGCGTTCGCCAGCCTTCAGCCTGGCACCGTCCCTCGGCCGTCGCCACGTCCAGGTCGCGCTGCGGTTTTCCGCTCTCGACATCTGCGTCGAGATAGAACCGGGACAAATGCTTATTTACGATCTCCTCGGCACTGTAGCCGATGATCCGCTGCGCCCCGGCATTCCAGCTCACGACACAGCCTTTCGGATCCAGCATGACGATCGCGTAGTCGGTTACGCTCTCCACCATCAGTCGGAAGCTCTCCTCGGTCCATCGGAGCTGCTCTTCGATGCGCTTGCGCGCCGAATTGTCCGTCCCGATCAGTAGATAGCCGATGATCGTCTCCTGCGCGTCGCGTAGCGCGGTGACAGACACGATCGCGGGAAACCGACTGCCGTCCTTGCGGATGTAGGTCAGCTCGTAGATGTCCTCGATCCCGCGCGAGGCCTTGAAGACCAGTGCCTCGAAGCCAGGGGTAATGGGGGTGGCCAGCTCGTCGCTCAATGCCTGGGCGCGCGCGATCACTTCTCGCGGATCGGAGATGTCGGCCGGCGTGATCCGATTCACGACCTCGGCGGCCGCGTAGCCGAGCATGCGCTCGGCGCCGACGTTGAACAGCTGGATGACGCCCTTCTCGTCCGTCGCGATGCTGGAGAAGTTGGCGCTGTTCAGGATCGCCTTCTGCAAGGCCCCTGTCTTGAGCGCCGCTTCTACGCGTCGGACTTCGGTGACAGCTTCGGCCTCCGCGACGGCGTCGAGAACGGCTGCATCGCGGTCTCTTGCACGCATGAGCATCTCCGGTCAAATGGTGACGAGTCACGAAAGTCCTATCGTCGGAGATTCGCTCGGGCCAACAATGCCGCGCAATTCAGGCGCCAGCGGCTCGCTCTTCTCTAAGCCTACACCGTGGTCCTGGTGGTGACATCGAACGCGTGGCGTTTCCCTTCTCAAAACGACATCAGACTGCCCGATCAGCATCACCTCCGGTGAGGCCGATCCGAGGCCTCGGCGCGCCACCCGCGCGCAGCCTGGTGCCCCATGCGCCAGCGAAAGGTGATGTCGGGCAGGTGGTTCTTCTCGCGTGCATTCTGACGTGAGTACGCCGGCGGTTTCCATCTGACCGGCTGTCGGTGAACGGCGACCATGCGCGCAAAGACGGGCGGAAACGTGAAGAGATCGACAAGCTCCGGATCGAACTGCGTGCCACGCCCCTGGAGGATCACGCTACGCGCGACCTCGCTCGAGCGCCCATGCCGGTAGGAGCGGCGGTGGGTGATGGCGTCGAAGGTATCGACGATCGCAATGAGTCGAGCCGCGAGCGGGATTCGGCGTCCCTTCAGCCCGCGGGGGTAGCCGCCTCCGTCCCATCGCTCATGATGCGAAAGGACGCCTTCGGGCAGCTCCGGATATGAACCGCGAAGCGGTGCGAGTACCGTCGCTCCACGCTGAGGGTGCGTGGCGATCGCGCGTCGGTCTGCTGGCTTGAGTGAGGCATCGTCGTGGACGATGTCGAACAACGCTCCGTGGATCTTGCCGATGTCATGGAAGAGCGCGACGTGCTCGATCACGCGCTGGTCGTGCTCTGGCAGGTCAGCCGCGTCCGCAAGGATGAGCGCGTACGTCGCGACGCGACGCACGTGCGCGCCGGTCTCTGAATCGTTCGCGTCGATTGCGTTGAGCAGCATCTCGAGCGATGCAGCGACGAACCGCTCGAGGGCATGTCGGGTCAGCGGGCCGCGGGGGCGACGTCGCCCACTGCGTCGCGCTTGCGGCTGCACTGTCGACGTTCGGAGAGCGACGTGGCTGTGATCCTTCGGCCCGATCATGATGCGGCTCCCAACCATCCTCCCGTGAATCCGGCGCGGCGCAGCCCATTGACGATGGACGGACACTCGCGCATCAGCCGCCATACCAACCCCGACCGATCGTTCTCAAGCATCAACACCACAGGCCCCTGATCGAGTCCATAGTAGCCTGTGGAAGTCCAACCGCGGGTGCGGGCCGTACCGACGGTGAAAGTCGGATTGAAGCTGCACTTGAATCCGTATTCACTCGTAATCTCGGGATACGTCACGTTGAAGTGTTCGAGTGCGGGTAGCACGATCTCGGGCGCGAACGGCAGCGAAGCGACCGCCGCCCACGGCGCGATGGTGCCGTCGTCCGGCCCAAAAGGGACGCTTCGCGCTCGGTAGTCATAGAAGCGGCGCTCGACTCCATCCACTTTCCGAGTCGCGGGACCGGGGCCATCGCTTGCGGTAATCCCCCAACAATTCTCGTTGTAGCCCCTGAATGCTTTCGGGTTACGGATTGCATACTGCCGCTGAATGTACGTCGCGCGACGACTGTTCTCGAAGTAGTCGAGTCCCCGGTCGCGCATGAAGTCGTCCTGAATGGCGCGAAAGTCGATCCAGACGTGCGAGAGCTGGTGGACGAAGAGCGGTCCGCCGTACAGAAACTCGATCCCATAGAGTTTCTTCCAGCGGTAGCTCGCGGTCCATGCTCCGTAGCTTTCGTTAGGCAACGGGTGAGTGGGCGAGCCCAATCCGAGCACGTAGAGCAGTAGCGCCTCGTTATAGCCTTCCCACCGGTACCTCAGAAAGCCGCGCTCCGGCTTCCAGCCGTGCGACACGGTGAGCGCGCCGTTCTGTGCCCACCGCCAGTCGGCGCGGTGGTAGAGGGTGGCAGCGGTCGTGCGTATTTCGCGCTCATTGTTCGTGTCGCGGTCAAAGTAGATGGCCGCGAGCAAGGCACCGGCAAGCAGGTACGTGGTGTCGATCGTCGAGACCTCCGAGTTCCAGGTACGCTGCCCGGTTCGCATGTCGAGAAAGTGATAATAGAACCCTTTGTAGCCTGTGGCCGTTCTCTCGTCACTCTGCCGGCTGTCCCGGAAGAAACGCAGAGTGGTGAGCGTTCGCCGGATCGCCTCGGTGCGTGTGATGAATCCGCGCTCGGCACCAACTGGGTAACAGGCGAGCGCCAGCCCAACCGCGGCGATGCTCGACGGCGCGTCACGCCGTGTGTTGTCAGGCACCAGTCCGTTGGTCGGATTCGTTTCCTTGAGGAAATACTCGAACGTGTTTCGCTGAAGCGTATCGAGTGCTAGTCTCGTCGTAGGGCGCACAGTCGCCTCGAGGAACGGGTCGAATTCACGGCACGGCGCGCTTCGTACGTAGCTTTGACGGCCGCCTTTAACCGTCCGATGTCCGGCGCTCCTGGCGACGCCTTGTACACGGAGCGTCCCTTGCTTGTGCCTTCGGACCACGCCAGCGTCGCACACGCTCAACTGAGAGGCTCAGTCAGTGTCGAGGGGACTTCGGCGCAGCCGAACGCCGGCGCGCTCACGCGGGTCAACGGGAATGGCACCCTCACGACGGTCGCGAACGGGCTGGACCAGCCGACCTCGGTCGAGATCATCAGCAACACCGCCTACGTCGTCACGCTCGGGGGTGAGGTCTGGAAGGTCGACAACATCGCCGGGCCACCCTTCGGGCAAGGACCCGATAGCGTGAGCGGGGCGCGAGCGCCGGGTCCGCCGCCGGCGCCCCGCGCCTCTCCACCCGTCCGGTCCCCTGCGCTCCCGAGCGCCCGTCCGAATGTGCGTTAGGCGGCGGCGTGCGTGAGCCGGCTGATGCCCGCCGGCTCATCGCCAGTGGGTTGTCGCTAGGCTGGCCACAGCCACCCGAACGTCCCCGCCATGAGCGACGCGTAGATCAATCCGTCGATCGTCGACCGGATCGTCGTCCCCCATGATCGGCGATACCAGATCGACATCTGCCACAGCGCGAGGGCGAAGCCCGCGAACGCCGTCGTGCCGACGAACCGAAACACGACCAGGTAGTGCGTGGCCGGCGGCAAGGCACGGCCGGCAACGTACCCGGCGAATATCGCCACGACGACCAGGTAGGCGAACCACATCCCGAGATTGCGGCCCATCGACCATCGCGCGTTAGGCAGCACCGTCATCACGATGTTCGGCCCCTCGGCCACGCGCGCCGCGAACGCGGGTGCTCTCATTTCCTCGCGTGTCTCAGGACGCGGCACCATGTAATCCCCCGGCGGAATCGCGAACGGCCGGAGCGCGGAGCGAACCTTCTCCTCATCCGGCACGCGCGCATAGTCGTGCTTGTGCCAGGGCAGGGCCATGTGCAGGATGAAGCTGGCGAAGAACACGATGACGGACGACAGCAGGACGGGAAGCCACAGGCTGGCGAGCGGCACCATGACGACCTCCGGAGATAGGAGAGCTCGAACGGAGAGCGGCAGCTGCGTGACTATCATACTCGCGTCCGCCGGCGTAACGCCATGGCGGCGTCGGGCTTGAGGTGATCGAGGGGCCATGGACTCGCGACGAGATACCGCGATCGCAGCCGCGGCGATCACCGCCCGCGATCTAATCGGCGGAATCGTGATCGCCGTCGCCCTCGGCTCGCTGGCCGACGCATTGCCGCTGCCGCTGGTGGCGCGTCGAGTCTTCGACGGCGTGGTCGCGCTGTGCGTCACCTTGCTGGCGGGGAGGCTGTGGGGTCAGGACATGGCGACGCTCGCGCATGTGCCGGACGCACGTGGAACGGCAAGGCTCACCGCCTTGGCGGTGGGCCCGGCGATCCTTGCCGCCGGCGCCATTCTCGCGGCCATCGAGCCGGCCGCCGTGGCGCGAGCCACACGGGCCGGGTACTCGATTCACTTCGTGTACTCGGTGCTGTTCGTGCCGGTGGCGGGTATCGTGGCGGCCGTCGGGGCGTTCGCGCTGGGCGTCGGCCTCAACGGTCGCGCGCTGGGCATGCGGCTGGCGGCGAACGCCGGAGCGGCGGCGCTCCCTGACGTTTCTCGCCGTCGATCTCCTGATGTACGCACTCGGCTGGCGCGTCGGCGCGCCTAACGCCGGGCGCCGCGCCACGATGCTCGTCGTCACCGCTCTCAGCGCGAGCGCCGCCGCAATCGCGGCCGGCGGGGCGATCGGTGCTCGGCTCAGCCGCGCCGTTGACCGCAGCGTGGCCGTTGGCAGCGCGTGACTATCGGTTACACTCCGGCCACCAGCGCAGCCGCATTGGCGCGGGATGCGACCGCCGCCGACGCCTTCGTTGCGAGATAGCGGTCGACGGCTGCCGCAGCATCGCGGCCCTCGCGAATCGCCCACACGATCAGCGATGCGCCGCGTCGCATGTCGCCCGCCGCGAAGACACCAGGAACACTCGTCATGTGATCCGCCCCCGTCGCGACCGCCCCGCGCGTGGTCAGCTCGACGCCAAGGTCCGCGAGCAAACCTTCGCGCACCGGCCCCGTGAAGCCCATGGCGAGCAGCACGAGATCGACATCAAGACGAAACTCATCGCCCGTGTCGGTCCGGGTACCGTGCAATGTGGTCACCTGCCCGCGATCGCCGGAAAGCCGCGTGGTCGAAATGCTCCACTCGCGCGCACACCCCTCCTCATGCGCATGCGTCGTACGAAGCTTGTGCGGCCATAGCGGCCACGGCGTCGACACGTCTCGCTCCATGGGTGGCCGCGAGAGCACCTCGAGCTGATGGACCTCCGCCGCGCCCTGGCGATGACACGTCCCCACGCAATCCGAGCCGGTGTCACCACCACCGATCACGACGACGCGCTTTCCTCCCGCCCAGACACCCAAGCGGTCATCGATGACATCACCCGCCACGCGACGGTTCTGCTGCGAGAGAAAGTCCATTGCCAGGTGGACGCCGCCAAGCTCGCGGCCGGGCACGGGCAGATCGCGGGGAGCCTGCGCTCCACCCGCAAGGAGCACCGCGTCGAACTCGGAGCGAAGGGTATCGGCCGAAATGTCGACGCCCGCCTCCACACCGGTCTCGAACACCACGCCCTCGTCGGCGAGCTGCCTAACGCGTTCTGCCAGCACGGTCTTGTCCATCTTGAAGTCCGGGATCCCGTATCGCAGAAGACCACCCACGCGATCGGCCTTCTCGAACACTACCACGCCGTGGCCCGCACGCCGCAGCTGCTGTGCCGCCGCGAGCCCCGCGGGCCCCGAGCCGACGACTGCCACGCGATACCCCGTCTCGTGGTCCGGCGGGCGCGCCGGGACCCACCCTTCTCCGATCGCACGGTCGGCGATCGCCTGTTCGATACTGCGAATGGCGACCGGCTGCTCGATCACGCCTAGCACACAGGCGGATTCACATGGGGCGGGGCACAGCCGACCTGTGAACTCCGGAAAGTTGTTCGTCGCGTGCAGCGCGACCGCTGCCTCACGCCATCGATCCGCTTTCACCAATGCATTCCACTCGGGAATCACGTTCTGCACCGGACACCCCGTGTCCCCCTGGCAGAACGGCACGCCGCAGTCCATGCACCGGCCACCCTGCGCGCGCAGCGTCTCGTCGGAGCTCTGCTCATACAGCTCGCGCCAGTCCCGCGTACGCTCGGCGACGGACCGGCGAATGGGGTCGGCGCGCCGGATCTGAATGAAGTCGGTCAGGCCCATTGTCGCTGCCCCCGTGCGGGGTGAACGGTGAGGTCGCCGATCGCGCGCTCGATGGATTCGACATGCCGCGCACCCTGCGCTTCGAGCGCGCGCTTGTACTCGGTCGGCATGACGCGAACGAATTGCGCGAACGACGCGCCCCACGACGCGAGCAACCGCCGCGCGCGCCCGCTCCCTGTGTACCGTGCATGGCGCCGGATGAGACGCTCGAGCAGCGTGACGTCTTCGTCGTCCTCGACCGCCTCGAGCGCCACCATGCCGGTGTTGCACTGCCGCTCGAACGCATGGTCTTCGTTCAGCACGAACGCGACGCCGCCGCTCATTCCGGCGGCGAAGTTGCGCCCGGTCTTTCCGAGCACGACCACCACGCCACCGGTCATGTACTCGCAGCCGTGGTCGCCCACACCTTCAACGACCGCGACCGCGCCGCTGTTCCGCACCGCGAACCGCTCTCCCGCCATCCCGTGCAGGTAAGCCTCTCCACTCGTCGCGCCGTAGAGCGCCACGTTGCCGACCACGATGGTCTGTGCGGGATCGTAGCGCGCCGCCTTGGGCGGCACTACGATCAACCGACCTCCCGATAGCCCTTTGCCGAGGTAGTCGTTGGCCTCGCCTTCGAGCGAGAGCGTGATGCCACGCGCGCAGAATGCCCCAAACGACTGACCGGCGGACCCGGTGAACGCGAAGCGGATCGTGCCGTCGGGGAGGCCGGCGGCGGCGTAACGCTTCGCCACCTCGCCCGAGAGCATCGCGCCAACCGTGCGATCGTGATTGCGGATCGCGAAGGACCTCCTCACCGCGCGTCTCCGCTCGAGCGCCGGTTCGGCGGCATCGATCAGCTGTCGGTCGAGCACGGAATCGATCGGATGGTCCTGCGAGCGCACTCGACGTGTCGCGACCGTCGCCGCCACGTTAGGCCGATGGAGCAGCGCTCGCAGGTCGAGCGTCCGCGCCTTCCAGTGGCCCGAGAGATCGCGCGCACGCAGCAGGTCCGATCGCCCGATCATCTCGTCGAGCGTTCGGAACCCCATTCGTGCCATGATTGCCCGGGCCTCCTCGGCCACGAGGAACAGGTAGTTGACCACGTGCTCGGGTGCCCCCGCGAATTTGGCCCTGAGCACCGGATCCTGCGTCGCGATACCGACGGGACATGTGTTGAGATGACATTTCCGCATCATCACACAACCCTGCGCAATCAGCGGTGCAGTCGCGAACCCGAACTCCTCAGCGCCTAACAACGCGGCGACGACGACGTCTCGCCCGGTCTTGAGCTGACCGTCCGTCTGCAGCCGGACGCGGCCGCGCAGGTCGTTCACCACGAGCGCCTGGTGCGCTTCGGCGATCCCGAGCTCCCACGGGCTGCCCGCGTGCTTGATCGATGACAGCGGCGAGGCGCCAGTTCCGCCGGAGTCGCCGGAGATGAGAATCAGATCGGCTCGCGCCTTGGCGACGCCCACCGCGATCGTCCCGACGCCCACCTCCGACACGAGCTTGACCGAGACCATCGCGCTCGGGTTGACGTTCTTGAGATCGAAGATGAGCTGCGCCAGGTCCTCGATCGAGTAGATGTCGTGGTGCGGCGGCGGCGAGATGAGCGTTACTCCGG